>Ga0115008_10003525_pt1 | contig 12958 bp, 8 predicted proteins | sample FraStrMetagenome_FD_87164 | JGI IMG/M metagenome (GOLD analysis project Ga0115008, IMG submission 87164) | Marine eukaryotic phytoplankton communities from Arctic Ocean - Fram Strait ARC3M Metagenome | ecosystem: Environmental > Aquatic > Marine > Oceanic | place: Fram Strait | collected 2012-06-18
GTTGTGAGTTGTGAGTTGTGAGTTGTGACGGTAGAAAGAACAAGGGGCAGCCAGCCACGCTGCACAGTTTGAAAAAGTTTCGAAGAGGCTAAAATGTATCCGAGTCAAGGGTAATCTGTGTGTGTGTGTGTGTGTACGTCCTCCATCAATCATACACAGTTTCAAAAAATAAAAAAAAATCATATCATATCATCCTACAGAAAAATATTCTGTACAGCAGGGTTATGGATTTTACACGTTCCTGAAATCTCCTCTTCACACACATTTTTGAAAGGAAGGAGGTGTTTGGCTTTTCAGATCGATTGAACTTTGATGTCTATTTACGATTTTTCTTTCTCACGTCGACGTTTTATCTCTTATCTTGTTGTTGTGGTTGTGGCGTTAGTGCTAACTGGATTTACAACGGCGGTGAATGGGGCAATGGCGTCGTGTTCGAATGTGAATATAAGTAATAAGATAATTCCTGAGAGAGTTGTAAAAGGGTATACTACAAGTAGAGCTGATAGCGAAGAGTCGCTCCAGAAGGTTACCAGAGCTGTTAGAAATGGTGTTAATGTGGTTGTTTGGGCTTTTATTCGGCTTGTGAATGATAAGGGTCGTCCGGCTATCGAACATGGACCCAATCTTGAAAGGCTCTCCCAGTATATAAATGAGTTGAGTTTAGAATTTGGTGATACACTGCACCTTGTTTCGTTTGGTGGATGGAATGGGCCGCATTTAAATACAGATTTTTCACCGCGAGAAATGTATGACACATGGAAAGAGTATGGTGGGGATGTATTTGACGGGATTGACTGGGACTTGGAAGGAGAGGATACGGTTGATGGACTCGTAAGTGATGCAAGTAAATCTTATATTCGCTTGGCAGTGGGCTAATCTTTTCTCATTAAAAGGGGAATTACTTTACATTAGAAGTGTTAGATGCAATGGGAGAAATGAGCCAGTTCGCTAAAAACGATGGTTACATTGTTACGATGGCTCCTGCAGAATCTTATGTTGATGTAAGTACGTCGAGATTTAGTCGGTATGTTAATCTAACTTATGCCGAAGACAAATGGCATCAAGACTTTACATACCACGGCGCAAATGTTTACGCATATGTCCTCGCAAAATGGCCGGATGCCATCGATTTGATAAGTATACAGCTTTACGAAGGATATTCGCATGCTTCATATGAAATCAATTATTTGCAGAGCAAATCTCCATCCAAATACTTGATCGACTATGTCATGTCAATTAAATCGCAAGGTGAAGGATACGTTGTGAACTTTGAAGACGATAAGAGTCTTAATCTTAAAAATTCGTTCGTGAAAGTTCCCATGAATAAATTACTTATCGGTCTAGCAAATGGATGGGCTGATAATGATAAGTTTCTCTACATTGATGCTGCTGATGTCGGTGTGGCGTACAACGAGCTAAAGGGGAGGCATGATTGTGAAATTCGAGGATTCATGTTTTGGGTAAGTTGTTTCAAATTGTTGCGATTATGTTGGAAAATCGCCGATTTTCCTTGCTAATCAATGCGCAGAAGTCGTTGGGAAGCATATTTTGAGTTTGGGGCCTACCGGTAGTGATCTTCCCTCCACACCAGTATATACGTAATACGTACTCCCAATGTAAATTTGATTTATCATCACCAAAAGGGGGAGACCGCAAACTTTAATTTTGATTTTCTTACAATTGTATGCTAATTTATTTGAATTTTATTTCAAGGTAATCGAGCAAGAAGGTGCAAAAAACATTGAACTAGCAAAGGGGTTGAATTACTTCCTGAGAACTCGGACCACTTCATCGTCGTCAACTTCGACGGCATAGGACACTTCTAGTATAGGTCAGATCACCATATTATCAGACACTATTGATTAGGGACAATCAAAAGATTGCCACCACACTTTCGTCGGCCTTTTATTCATTGGAGGACATTGGAGGGGTACGTAGCGTGTGACCATGAGGTGGAACATGTTTTGAGTGAAGAGGACAATGGAACAACCATGTAGAAAGTAAGCAAGCATCCTTAAATCTGTCAAAACATAACAATAATCATTTCTTATAGAGTGTTGCGTTATACCAAGCTAGGGAGAGTTTTTCAACAAACGTCGCAACATCTTTTAAAAAATCCGAAAGTGTCTGCGCATTTAATCTGCACGCATATACGCGATCTGTAGCACGCCCAAGTTAAATTCTAAGTGATATCATAAGAAAAGTAATTTTTAAAAAAAATATATTAGATTACAATGGTGGCGTTTCTACTCTCCTGCTCGTTTTCATGGCTTACTTCATGCGCTAAACTTGTTTTCTATAATTGCAATTCTATTGTTACCACTTCCACCATGGATCATTTCCAATTCTCGCGTATTGCGAATAACATTCAAAAAATGTGTGTTCTTTTATCCTTTCGATTGTTCTTGTTATTGTACACACCTTCTAACACCTAACTAGTTTCCAAATAATATTTCTCACATGCAACTCTCATTTTTCAACGTATATTCTTTGTACACTTACATCCGAGAAATATCCTTCAACATTCACCAACTCATCTAAAAAGAAACATCCAACCGAGGACAAAAGTTAGACTTGCTACATAGAACGACTGTCTGAGGAACTGTCAGTGTTGAAGCTTAAGGCGCCTGTTCCAAGAACTTCCAAAGCAATCATCTCGTTGTTGCTAATGCTGTGCTTCACTCGCTTTCGTTCAGGTTCGTTCCTTTGCACGTTTGGAATCGTCCCCTGTCCTTTTCGGAAGTCCTCATAAACTGGTCCAAAGGTCGCTCTTACATCTTGTTGTGCTAATGCTTCTGTTGCGGGTCCGTACATTTTTCCGTCGGATCTGGTCAGATCGCCCCTGGGCCTCTTGACGTCACGCATTTCTGCCACCGCATCATTCATGAGTTGTTGAATCTCGCCAGCATGTTTGCATGAGGGTGTGTGCTTCTTGTTCGCAGAGGCATTCAATTTTCTGTATCCATCCTCTTTCTTTTTCGCTTCTAGTTTTCGTTGCAGTTTATTATGCAATTCTTGCAGATACTTTAATCGTACGTCAACTTCTTTCTCAACTGACGCAGGACTCTTCATAATCATATCAATTTTTTCTGCAAACGTCACTGAGGTGTACGATCCATGCATTGCTGATGGAACTCCTACACATCCATTTTCTTTTGATAATTTCGCAAAATATTTCTGGGCGTGTGAGCGAATTTGAGCTGACGTTCTTGATGGGATCATCTCAGAAACTTTTTTCCATTCGCGACCATGTATTTTCAAACCTTCTAAAAACGCTTCGTGTTCTTCACGAGTCCATCTCCCATAACTGGATGTTCCTTTCGACGTCAAACTATTCGTGGACGCATGGCTCACAACTTCTTCTAAATTTAATTCTTCAGTTGATTGATTAGACGTATCTACATGCTTCTTAATATTTCCATTGCTACTACCCGAAGGTTTACTAGGTAACTTCTTTTCTGATGAATCCTCATCGTTAAAATGAATTGGACAAGATGATGTAGTATGCGCATGAGACTGGCTATTTCCGCACGACTCCGCCACGCCTGTTACAACGTCCGTCTTAATCCTTCCATTACTCATCATTTCATGCACAGTGTTTGTCACCCCTTCACTCAATTTTTCATCTATCGTCGAGAATGGACACATCTGGGGGTGCCGCCACACCTGCTTCAGGTAGAAAGAATGTTAATATCACCAATCAGCAAAAAGTTTAACGTTGAAACAAAAATTTATGCAAAAAAGAACAACGAGAGTGATTGGTGAGTGATGCGCGTCTCGCCTGTGATCGCCTTCGTCCCGGAAAATTTTCCGCACGAATTTATGACGTCATGTACAGGAAATATGATAGAGGTACCAAATCAAGTCGTGGACTACTGCCCGAAACAGAACCCGTGAATAGCCGACGTTGAAAAAATGAGAAACTTGTGCAACAAGAATAATTTTCACCTACATTCAAATGTTGATACTCTGTCGCGACAATGGGAAAGCTACCAAATGAGACGCTTTTTTTGGATAGAGCGGGTGGCATCTTCAACAGCGCTAACGGAGAAGTAATTGTGAGAAAGAGGTGTTGTTGAGGCACTACGCAAGACGGGTGTGGAAATGCGTGCTGATGATGCAATGCATGGTGACAGAACGGTGAGTCAAGGCTTTACTCAATTTTCATTGGATGGAAATATCCGAAGTTTCATCTTCGGTGGCGTGAAGACAAATATTATGAATATCGATTCAGAAGGTAGCAGTAAATCTTAAAGAAGTCAAACTGATGTATGGGAGTACTCGTGTTTTGGCTGATTCCAACGAGAACATAGTGGTGTCAACCAGTTCCGAACCAGTCGTGGGAAAAGATGGGCAGCAGCAATGCGTCTGTCACAGAACAAATATGCCGACCAACGAATAGCTGTACCTGTTTTATACAACATAATTCACGTTGGGGACTTACCTTTTTAAAACGAAAGTTTCCAGTAAGAATTTTGAGTGCGATGGTTTGCGTCGATGAGAGGATGTATCTTTAGTTTGATAGAACTTATATGGAGTATTTGTGACGGCCTAATTTGTTGGTCTCAATTCGCGACTGGTGCAGCATCATTGTGACGCTTCTGATTTTAGGTGCAGACTTTATGAAATGGACCAATGAAATTGTTCCAAGTAAGAGGATTGAGGCTAAATTAGTTTCAAATAAAGCTTTCATTTTTTCATTTTTTCTCTTATTTCGAAGATTGACTGAAAAAATAATCAATAGCTAGTGTTTTCTCTTAATACACTCTAGAAGCAACCGTGAAAGAGTGACGATGAAGTTGGTATCCTGGACGGATGTGACAAGTACGTTTCAGCGATTCCTAAAGATTGAGGCTACATCATTTCAAGTAATACATTTATCAACAAATTATCAAGATATCTCTCAAAACTCATTTGTAAGTTTCACCCTTCTGAGTTGCATACGGTTGTAGGATGGATCACATTAAAACGATCAACCAACAGATAGGTACAGCGATCGACGTGATGTAAGTTCAACAATATATGACGTTGTTTCGTTCATTATTGTTCTCTTATCGCTCTCTTTGCTTAGTTCATGACTCTGGTTTTCGTTTCTACCACCAAGAAAAAATTTGAATACATTATACTCTCATACCTCATCGAGTATACCGAACGCCTATACTTCAATCTACAAAGAGAATGATTGGCAAAACAAGATCATTTTATTGATTTTATTGGAGGGCATAGACATTTTTCAAAACATGCGATATCTTTCACATTCCTTCTTCTCAACACTTGCTGATGAAATCTTCGTGAGTTTCCTTTAACTGGGTTACTATATACATGGAAAGGTCAAAAAATGAAAGTCATTACATCATTCTTGATACTTGCACAAAATTTCTTGAGATGGTTCTACTGAGCGTAAAATTGATAAAAATAGTGAATCCATATCCCTAAAGTGTTTCCGACTGAATCTCTGAAGTTCTTACTGTTGCTTGACCATGAGCTCGACAGAGTTGACGCTTTCCGATCGCAACGCGATTGCAACCATCCATTCGGCACCTTACTCCACCACCGTGTCTTGCGCAGTAATTGGTTCTGCCTCTAGCAACTTTAACACAGCCAACAATTGAACATTTTCGTCCGCCCCCATGTTTTACGCAAAAATTTGTTGATGCCTGTGCACCCTTGTTGCAACCAGTTACATGACACTATTGAAAATAAGAATGAGTAAAATAAGGTATACAGATTCAATTTGATATCCATAGCTTTTTCGTAATACTCACCCGTTTTCCTCCACCGTGGGCAGTGCACTTGACAGATCCACCACATGCCGCTTTGTTACAATTCGGCTCGTTGCACTTTTCATTGAGGAGAAGGAATTAAGTACGACAATGCATATAGAGATAAAAAAATTAACACAAAAACTTACACGCTTCCCTCCACCGTGAGCTGTACAAAAATACCGATCGCGAGCACCCTTATCGCATCCAGGAAATGAACACTGAGAAATGCTCCCGTGAGACCATATGTTGTGCATCGTAATTTACACCCGAACTCAACAACAAAAAACTTACCCTGCGTCCACCACCATGTGCGATACAAAATCGCGTCAATCCTTGCGCATTCTTTACGCATCCCGACGGATGTTCACACTTTCTGGATTTACTATGTGCAGCGCAAAATTGTCTACGAGAGTTGTTTAATAAATTTGGCTCATTACATCCTTGAATAGAACAAAAAATCGTCGCCGACTTAATCGAGGATACTGGAGTTTTTGGTGAACATGGCAAACATTGAACACTGCTATCGCTGCTTTGCAGAGAGAAATCTTGAATGAATGAGTTTTCTTGTATCGAAACGCTCGACACCTTTTTCTTCGGGTCACATGACTTAACATCAACAGTAAGCGGGCGCTTATTTCTTGGTTTTCCCTTTTGCAAGGTTTTTCGTGCTTCTCGTTGTATAAATGAGAAAAAATCTTCATTTTGACCTCCAATGTCTGTTTGAGAGTAAAAACTAAGTATACAATTAGGTGGAGTCCGTTTCTGCTCATCTTCTTCAGTCGCATGAACTGGAATCGAGAGCGCTGAACAAATATTGGCGGTTAGAAACGCGTGAGATCGTTCAAAATCATACAAGTTTGAGCCATAGACATTGGCATTATCGCACATTTTGGATGCAGCTGCGATACTCTTCTCATGTGAAAGAATTGGGCGTGATAAACTATATGCTCGACCAACGCAACCATCACCTGCCTTGACGGTCACCATTTCATTAAGACACTCCATATTTGAAACAACATCGGCTATGTTTCCATCACAGGACGTTTTTGATATTGTAGCCACGTGTTTCAGATGTACAGGGCAATCAACAGAATGTTCTTCGTCTGGAACCCAAATATCCGCGAAGGTGAATAATGATAGATCGAGAAATGACACAGCAAAATTTTCCAGTCCTTTGAAGAGAGATTTAGAATTCATTCTAACATAACCCCCGATTAACGCCTCGTATGAGACTTTGGAATCTTCGATCAAGGGAGGAAAAATGGGTTCTTCCGACAGTAAATAAGATAGCACATGTCCAATATTTTGATCCAGGTAAGTGTCTGCGTGCTCTTCTTTCGAAACACCATGACAGATTAAAGTTTGAAAGTTCACAACGTAAGCATAAAATTCAATACGCTCTTCGGAAATCTGTTCGACCTTAACATCTACTGACGAATACATTTCCCCTTTGCGAGACTTCTTAAGTTTCATCAGGTGATGAAAAATATCACTAAACTCAGAGCCAATTTTGGTCGACGAATAAAATAGAGCGTATTGCGGTCCACCATCTAGAGATATTGCAACAACTTCAAGAATACTTGAAAGCAATCTCGTAGATATAATATCAGCAAGAAGCGAAGAACTGTTTGTAATGTTCGCGAGAGGGGTGATGTCTGCCCTCACAGTTGCCATATACTCCTGTTTAGCATCCACCCGCCCAATCAATATTCTTGCCAAATCTGCGCGCGGGCCATTCTGGATAAGCTCTTTAGTCTTGGGGAAGTTAGATATTAAATGCAGGTTGTCTCCTTCCAGAGTTGATGAAAAAAGATTAAAAAAGTTAACATGTAAAAATTATTGAAACGCATGTAGACGCCGCAAGTACACGCGCTTGGGCGCGCTCCTTTGAAACGATGCAAAAGCAGTTTCAAGTTCTAGTCTGAAAATGCAACACATCAAACATCGAACATACACAAACGCCTCACTCACCATCATATTCTTTTTGCCATATCTCAGCAAACGTAAAAGGCAACTCCGTGCATGCCAATTGTAAAAAGGAGACCATACTACCGGTATGCAATTTTTGATATTTTTTATTCGAGAAAAAAAATGGCGAATTGTGGTGGGATGCGACTTGATATATATTTTTTTTAAAAACTGTATGCTTTTATTTTATTGACTTCTACTCTTGTACCAGGTATTTGTGTGACGAAAGTGTGCGCTTTAACTTCCAATTGTTCTTTGGTCATAGCAACGCAACTAAGGCAGCATACTACATGAGAACACTGTAAACAGATGGGGAGAAGCTAAAATTCGAGAAGAATGAAAATACAATACTTTAGAAACCTTTATGCAGTCATTTATTTTATGTACATGATGACCTAAGTACATTTGCATTTGCACATCGTATTTTGTGAAATGTTGTTGTAACTTCACCAGAGGAGAAGCAGTCATACGAGTAACTTTTCCTCAGAAATGTTCAGGTTTTACAGTTAATAACTCGAATCGAACGAAAGCAAAGAGACCAACATTTAATGATTAATATCAGACTTTGTTCAGCTCGTTATTTATGTCCGTCTTAAAATATGGATACATTTGGTTGTAAAAAAGTTGTCAAGTGGAAAATTTAGCGGCTTTGATTTGCGCTGTTACTCTATGTTGCACATTAAATTTTCTTCTCATTTTTTTCAACTGTATGTGTTTATTTTGTTAACTTCTACTCATCGTTGCTGAGGGTAGTGGATTTTCAACAAGATAAGCACCAATACTATGACAGGTAGATACGTCGACATACGAAGTAGGAGTAGAGTTTAACTTTATCTCAACTTACGTATAGGCAGTCTACAGTGAAAGGCAACCCCTTTTCGCACTCCCATGTGTAGTCATCTCCTAGTTTAATACCGGAAATAAATTTTACGGCGCGGAAAAGTATACTCGTAAAATGACGAATACGTGCATGCTCTACATTGCCTTTTGTATGTATATCGGTCATCGATACATCGAAAAATCAAAAATTCTCTCCGATGACATGGGATCGACAAAAAGTATACGAATAATGTTTCTATCAATCACAGTTTTTATATGACTGTGCTATATGATCGTGCAAATTCTTCATTTAAATCTAGCAATATTTCATACACCTAGTGCGTGAATGTCCTTCGCAGTTCTCTCCTTTCTCAGTCCGTGAAATCAAAATTTTCCAATTGAAGAAACCGATTTTTTTTTGTTTACCATCAATAGGTGACTATCCCACTACAGGGTTATTGGCGCGTAGGAGTCTATTGAAACTTGACGGAAAGCAGTACGCTCATTTACAACGACATGATTGAAAATAATTGCCCTCTACGGAAACAAGTCGGACTCTTAAAGACGCCCTGGGAAAGTAGAGATTTAATCTGAAACTGATCAATGCGGGCACAATTTCTATCCTTCAAGAAATGGGGCTCGAGAGTCGCTCTTCAGCATCCCATCGAATAAATTTGAGAATATTTTATGATATATAAGCATCAAACTAAAGCTGTATCCATGTTACCAAAATAAGTTGATTAAATTAAACGGTAGTCTCTGATTCAAATAACTATTATTTGACCGTAAATCCATCTGCGCGCAAGCACTCTTTGTGCAATTCGATCAATTGCAGACATTCTGAATCTTCTTCACCTTTGTGTATCACGCAATCATCTCTGGCCTTCTTTGAGTCTGGACAGGCACAACAAATTTTTTTCCCACTCTTTCCCACCTTTGACTACATTGAAAATTACAAAAATTAGATATATTGGAGATAAATATATGTGGAAGGCTAATGAGAACAGCATTTAAATTCGAACTATCAATAACTCTAACGCAACTCGCTTACTGAGGGCGACTTACCTTTTTGTCGCCAACGGCAGCTACCGCCTTTGGAGGATCTGATGAATAACTCTGTCCCATTTTTTGTCACTATATAATTCAACTATTACCTCCTAAACGATATAGCACGGCGCTTCCTTTCGTCTTGTTGTCTTTTTTCAATGAAAACTGGTTTAATCGGTCGAAAAATGTAGATGTTGGAAGGGAAGAGTCAGCACATTTCGCTTTCTGTCGTTTGTGTGTGTGTGGCTTTGATTTTCGTGTCAAACTTCGCATCAAAACAAAATATCTCGAAATTCTAGGAATGAACAATGAACAAGAGCAATGACCAGGACGTGGACGCGGAACACGGACGCGTGTGAGGGGCTAACGATTGGAATGAAGACGATGAGGGAGAAGGAAATAAAACAGCCACCAAATTTATAGAACTAATATTATAGCTTGCAAGTCTCTCCCCCCACAACTTCCCCGCTAGCTAGTTGCTAGTTTAAGAATTTAGAAAGCATTTGATTTGGGTCTGAAAAAAAAAATTTACGTTTTTCTATGGAAACAACGCATTTCAAGCATACATATTGTATCTACCGGTTTGTATCGTATGATATACTCCAACGCAAGTAAAGGAAATTTTTTAGTGTGAAATAATGATAATTGTTATTAACATTATCTATGAACATATCATTACTTGTTGCAACAGAGCTCTTGTTCGTCAAAGCATCTCAATTTTGCACCAAATTATATACATCTTGTACTTTTAATCCCTTATGATACAAATAATTCATCTGAATTTCTATGCGACAGATTTTCCCAAATATTAACAGTGTATTCTATTTACAAAAATGTTTGCGTCATTACATTTAGAGGACGCTCTCCAAGCTCTCGGAAATTACATTTGCCATATCCTCGAAGTCCTGATCATCCCACATCAAGGGCATTCTGCAATCAACAGCTCTCTCCAGCATGGCAGTTGTCATAGGAAGGGGCTCTTCAGCAGGAGCAAACTTCCAGTTGATGAAATTTCTGGCATTAGACTTGTGTCCGAAAAGTTCCACGGGCAGACCATGACTTTTGCATTCGTCAAGGAAGGCCTGAATCTGCTCTTCTGAGAATTTTTCACTAAGGTTAATTTGGATGGAATCGTGAACCATGCGTGTTACACCAGGCGTAACCTTGGGGATAGAGATCAAGTCACCGAGGCGAGCCTCGAGCTTTTCGACCAATTCATTGTAACGCTTGTTGTACTTCTCAATTCGTGGCTCAAGAGTAGCAACCTGGGGCTTGACAATAGCAGCTGCCACAGCGCTCATTCGAAGGGAGTAGTTGGGAAGCTGGGTGGGCAAGTCGCCGAATACCTCGGGCCCTGGCACGGTTACGTGCTTGGCGCTTAATCCCTCATAAGCACCTGCGTACACAGCACACTTGGCTGCCATGACAGGGTCGTCTGTCAAATAAAATCCACCCTCACCGGAGTTGATCATTTTGTAGGACTGTGAGCTGATACCGCATGAAACACCCTTGTGGCCAGTGTGAACTCCGTCATAAAATACACCAAGCGAATGGGCACAATCCTCAAGGAGGATGCAGTCATTAGCATCGCAAACCTCCTTAATCCTGTCCATATCAGCAACCTTTCCACGCATGTGTGAGATCAAGCAGAATTTGCAGTCAGGGTTTGCCTTTAGCTTCTTCTCAAGGTCATCGGGGCACATAACGTGATCATAGTTGCTCTCGACGTAAACGGCCTTTCCTCCGGCATGCTCAATTGCAGATGGTACGGCACCAAAAGTGAAGGCATTGCTCATAACCTTATCACCGTTCTCAAGTCCAGCACACTTAAGCATAAGCATGAGGGCACTTCCACAGGAGTTGAGGGCAACACAGTACTTGTGTCCAGTGTATTTCGCAATCTCAATCTCGCACTGAGAGACAGCACTCTCCTCTGCACTAAGAACATTGTAACGGTACATACGACCGGTGCTCATAAGCTCAGAAGCAGCGACGATACCCTCCTCCGGGACCGGATCAGGCGTCTTGATATCACGGCTGATAAAGGTGCGTTTGCTGGTGGCAGCACTGTTGCAAAGAACATCGTAAGGAAAATGAGAAACCAGTACGTCAACAATTACATGTAACGTTTGCGCGCGAACACTGTCCGAAAAGAACAATTTCGTATCTTTCGGTTCTAATCTTCGCACCAAACGAGTAAAATAGACCCATGAACACACATCCAAAGCTTTTTGAGTACTTACCTAGGAGACGAGGGGTTGACGTAAGCATCGGAGATAGCAAAGGCGGCAAGAAGCGCGACGGTAGAGAATTTAAAAGGAGCCATTGTGATATCTGTTGTGGAATACGATTGGAAATAAGTGAGTGAACAATAGTCATGTTGGTATTGGAAGATTCGCGCCAAAAGTGCTAAAGAAAACACCGGCGGGTATTCAAATCCTCTTTCACTCCAGGTGAAACACCAACAGTAACTTAGTCACGACAGCAACTGCTGCTGTGAATATGCTAGAGTTTATCTGGTATACATTCATGAATAAGACAGGTGACTTACATTTCGTTTGAACGTCTTGTGGTTATACTTCGTGCTTGAGTAAAATTGTGAGAGTTTGAAAGTGAGAGTAAAAGCAATGCGTGACTGGGGAACTTTTTTAGTTCTTAGGAGAGTTCGTCAAGGGGACCCTACAGTTTTAAGCTTTCCTTACGAACCATGAGCTTCTCGTATCCAACACGTGAATCTAGGCAAATACATTCCATGGTTGCGAGTCGTTCCTGGTTTACGTAGATTGTAAGTTCTACGTGACTTATGCGTTACCCATGATGTCTGCTTGCGTGGTGTAAATCTTTAATCTTGTGTGGTTTCGAACTTCTTTCCAGGCGTCGCGTGTGCATCTCCAAAGATACGTCAGTTTGGGAAAATTCTATTGCGCGAAAAGCAGTAATCCCTAATGACGGCTGTTTTGATTGGCTGCAGGTTGCAGGTTGCAGGTTGCAGGTTTCCATATTTGCGTTATATAAAATATCGCATCGATTTTTCAAAATTTGTCCTTCGAAGTAATACAATTTTTTTTTTTAAAACTGTATGCTTTTATTTTATTAACTTCTACTCTTGTACCAGGTATAAATTATTTTGTATTGCAGGAGCTAGAAATTAGCAGATGAATTTCCGGACTGTCATTTGAGAGAGATATGTGAAGATAAGATACTTCAACACAGAAGGTGATAATTGATACTTTCACAGACTTCGATGTAATTGCATCACCTCTCTTCCAATGACAGCGCGTGTTTTTCTTTGAATATTACAATACCCCCAACCCCCCCCCCCCCGCCCCTCTTTCCATGCATTTTTTTTTTTTCAAACA
>Ga0115008_10003529_pt1 | contig 12951 bp, 12 predicted proteins | sample FraStrMetagenome_FD_87164 | JGI IMG/M metagenome (GOLD analysis project Ga0115008, IMG submission 87164) | Marine eukaryotic phytoplankton communities from Arctic Ocean - Fram Strait ARC3M Metagenome | ecosystem: Environmental > Aquatic > Marine > Oceanic | place: Fram Strait | collected...
GGGGATCTTACAATCGAAGACACCAACCCTGAACAACTCACTCAATGGCAAACAGACTTGTTACGAATTCGGGGTGATGAACAAATTGAAAACATCCAAGCATACGAAAATTGGATTTCTATGCGTTCGATGCCAATGTTCTCAAACACGCCCGGGATTCCTGTCGATTCTTGGGCACTTTCATCAGAAGATGTATCGCTTATTGCGAGCATGAAAATAGACAACCTCTTTACTTTCCTTGACCAAATTCGAAAATCTGATGTACCAATCGAAAACAGAAGAATCATTATTCGTGGAGAAAATGTTCCGGATTCTTTGCTTGAAACACTCTCGAACTCCGGAGCAAGGGTTGTCCTGTATCCCGAAGAATTGCCCCCCCCACCCCCGCCCGAATTGGACAGCGAAAAATGGGAACGAAACGAATACGACTTCAACGATAACCCGACTCACAGCTGGGACATTTACCCCCACTTAGGGAGAAGTAAAGGTCTCACAGCCGTTGTCATTGACCCACCTCTGTATCCCGAATACGTCGAAAAAATCTCAAGGGCTTTCGAGCGCACCAGCATGGTAGAGGAATTGCGAAGCAAACTTGGGTCAATTCAACGCTCTTATGCAGAGGCCGTATTCAAACCATCATGGAACGCCTTCAATTCGAATTGGGTTCCTGATGAATGGCCTTCAATGCTTCCTTTCGATCCTGCGACGATTGGCGGAACATTCTGTGAATCATTGCGCGTGATTTATGTTCAAATTGTCCATGAGTGGTTGTTCTCTCGAGGAACTCGCCCGAAGTTTTTGTTGGTTCGATTATCAACTGAATCTAAAATCCTTGGATTGCATAAACATCCATGTTATCTTGAATTCCAATCCCTTCTAAACGATTTATTCCACTACCAAAGCACGGCCTTGAGCATCAAAAAGCCGCAAGTGGAATTCTGGTGATTTCAACGACCTGGTACTCCCACAGAGGATGTGCTTGGAAATTGAAACAGCCTGTGCGTGAAAGCACGAGCGTCACTTTCCTGTGTTCTGAACAGCAAGGAACAAGTCTAAATCAACATCAGCGCTGGATAACGCATGGTCGACGGAATTATTTTGGAAAATGGGATTGAGTGGTGGTTGAGTGAAGACAAGACCACATGGTACTCTCGCAAGGCAGGAACGGAGGATTGGGCGGCCGACCCATCGGGCAAAGGACCACGATCTTCGCGTGTTGTTACCAAACTTGAAGACCTCGAAGACCGGTTTGAAGTGATCGAATCAGTGACCACGGCAGACGGCACGAAGGTTGAGGTCATTGGCTACCCTGCTTTGCTTGGTTCAAGCGATGCAAGAACGGCTGAAGCTTTGTTTTACACTCACCAATCTGGTGCCAAGTTGAAGATGGTTCGAATCACCCTTAGCGACTCAAAAGTCCGAGTTGAGCCAGGTGCTCTGTACTTCATGAAGGGCGATTTAGCCATGCAGGTCTCAAGCGGTGGAGGCTTCTTCAAAGGACTCAAACGGAAATTTTTCTCAGGTGAAACCTTCTTTGTTAACGAAATCCACGGCACCGGGGAGATTTACCTTGAACCTACCTTTGGTCATTTCATTCTTCACACCATCAAAGGTCAGGGGCATGGAGTCATTTGCGACAAAGGTATGTTTTACGCTGGCGCTGGCAACCTCAAGGTCAGCGCTAAAATGCAGGGCACCCTCTCTGCCAGTTTAATGGGTGGAGAAGGTCTGTTCCAGTCCCATATCACCGGCAGCGGTGTAGCCGTCCTATACAGCCCGGTTCCAAAGGAAGAAATCATGAAGCATCAACTCGTGGACAGCAAACTGTTTGTCGATGGAAACTTCGCCTTGTTGAGAACCGAAGAAATCGTCTTCAAGGTTGAGCGTTCAAGTAAGAAACTGATTGGATCGGCTGTTTCTGGTGAAGGATTGCTTCAGACGTTTTCTGGCACCGGGGAAGTTTGGATTGCTCCAACCCAAGGCGTGTACGAAAAACTCGCAACTCCGAAGGGCGCTGCAAACTTTGCAGAAAACCCAAGTTCGATGGGAACCATGATTAAATCAGGGTTCAAGAAAAGAAGTTGAGTCATTCGATTTAATTGAAGATGACGCCTTCTCCTTCAACAACATCGCTTCGTGGCTGCCCTCCAAACCCGCAGTAACCATCTTGATGCCTCAAAAATATTCCAAAACCAAACCAACATGAACAAAAGAAGTCATATCAACCATGTCGCTGTAGGCTCAACCGTGCGAGTTCGAATCTACTTGGTGTTGTTTGTTCTGCTGATGCAGGGCGCATCAGGGGCCCTTGCGACCACCCCAAGGTCTACATCAGTCGATCTTTCTACAGAAACACAAGAATGGCTCTCAAATCAAACCGTTGAATTGACCGCCTCAATTTCGAACGCCCCGTTTGGAACCGCTTTGCACTATGAATGGGAACTCAGGGGTGAGGCAGACCAACTCATCCTGGATGGAAGCGGTGCTTTCCAGGCCACGGGCACGGTTTCACAAGTGGCAATCAATCTAAAGCAATTCTATAACAGCGATACTTTCTATAGATTCTCACTCACCCTTATGGACCAATCAGGCACGACCCTCGGACACGACACCCATGCCTTTGCAGTGTTCCACAACACCGCGATGCCACAGCGAGCTAACCTCCTTGCATTTGGGGACTCCCTCAGCGACATGGGCAACGCGAAGAATTCCATCCTCAACGTGCCCGATGTGCCACCGTATTGGCAAGGGCGCTTCTCAAACGGCCAAGTGTGGATTGAATACGTGAGCGAAGCCTACGGTCTTTCGACAACCATCGGCTCTGGTGCTTCGGTGGGCGACAACCGTGCCTTTGGTGGATCACAAACGGGCAGTGGGTATTCCTACCTCTTGCTGCCAAACGTCGGCACTCAGATCACCAATTATTTGGCGAACGTGCAAACCAACATACCCAGCAATGAAGTTGTAACCCTATGGGCTGGCGGCAATGATTTCCTCTACGGCACAGCCAACGCAGACACCATTGCTGCCAACATGGAAGCGCATGTGCGGCAATTGGCCAACGCTGGGGCCACAGAGTTCATCATTCCCAATTTACCTCCCTTAGAGAAAACCCCCGAGATACAAAGTCGAACCCAAAACACGCAAAACGCAATCGGCCAGGAAGTGGTTCGTTACAACCAGAAACTTGCTGGTCTGACCAGCAACCTCTCAGCTGAACTCGGATTGACGATTCACACCATTGACGCATGGAGCGTGTTCAACGACATCCTTGGGAATAAGGATGCTCTTGGGTTGACCAACACTCAAGATGCTGCGTGCACTGGTGGAATCTCCTTGCTGCCTTTGCCGATCTGCAACAGCGGTGATACCGTTGCTCCAAACGTCGACGAGTACTTGTTTTTCGACAAGGCTCACCCCACACGGATGATGCACCGTTTCATTGCTCGTTATGCCGTTGAGGCCATCGGTGAAGGTGACATGGACGGGGACGGTGTGCTCGATACCTATGATGCGTGCCCTTGGACCGAAGACATGGCAACACGAGACCTTACGGGCTGCGATTGGGCTCAACGCGATGATGACAGCGATGGCGTAGCCAACGGAGAAGACGCATGTGAACTGACACCTGCAGGTGCCGAAGTGAATCAAGAGGGATGCTCTGCTGAACAAAGGGACACCGACGGTGACGGACTCAACGATGCCGTCGACCCTTGCCCTCTTAGCCAGCAAACACCGGACCACGACAGCGACGGCTGCACCGATGATGTCGATCAGGACGATGACAACGATGGCATCCCTGACGAATCCGACGCCTGTCCAAAGGGCGTGATTGGCGTTCATCAACATGACTTGGATCTTGACGGCTGTGCCGACAGCGAGGATGAGGACATTGACGGTGACGACTTCACAAACGCCCAGGAAGAAGCAGCGGGAACGAACCCAAGGGTTCGTGATTCCGATCAAGATGGCGTCATCGACGGCCACGACCCTTTTCCCAACGACCCCAGTGAATGGGCTGACGGCGACGGCGACGGTTGTGGCGACAACACTGACCTGTTTCCAAGCGATGCAACCGAATGCTACGATGCGGATGAAGACGGCTACGGCGATAATGAAGACCAATTCCCCGCAGATGAAACCGAATGGTTCGATCAAGATCAAGATGGCGTCGGGGACAACAGCGATGCTTGCTTTTTAGAATACGGTACTTCGATTGTGCCCCTTGGGTGCCCCGATGCCGACGGTGATGGCTATGCCGATTCACTCGATGCGTTCAGGGACGATGCTGATGAATGGAACGATACCGATGGCGACGGTTATGGCGACAACACCGACCTGTTTCCAAACGACGCCCGAGATTGGGCTGACCGCGACAACGACAGTTACGGCGACAACACAGATGTGTTTCCTTCAGACCCAAACGAATGGAACGACAGCGACATGGATTCGGTCGGTGACAACGCTGATGCTTTTCCCTTTGATGCAACCGAGTGGAACGATCGCGACAACGATGGGTGCGGTGACAACAGCGACGTATGGCCCGATGACCCCAAAGAATGCTACGACAGAGACTTCGACGGTGTAGGCGACAACGAGGATGCATTTCCAGAAAGCGCCTATGAATGGCTCGACAGCGACGGCGATGGGCTCGGCGACAATGAAGATGCTTTCCCCCTTGATGCCGAAGGCAAATACGACTCTGACAACGATGGGATCGCGAACTCACAAGATGCCTTCCCGAACAGCGCCAGTCTTGATTCATGGGTGGATGTGTTGCTGAGGTTGGCGGTTCTTTGTGCCGCTGTAGCCGGTGTTGCAGTGTTTTTGAACAGCAGGAAGCATGGCACTGAGAAGGCAGAATGGTCTGAATTGGAAGCCATGACAGCGACTCATCTGGAGGTTGAAGAAAACGAGCAGAGCGCACGACCGGTCGGACCCCCCTCCGCTGAAGCGTTTTCTTTCGACAAGCACCTTTGATGCTGTTCCCCCTCGGGAATCGCTAAGAGTGCACCACCGGCAGGAGAGAAACGAGGGCCGACATGAAACTTCGTTTGCATCAATTTCTCTCAAAGACAGGCGTCTTTGAATCCAAATCAGAAGCCAAGCAAGCCATTTGGAACGGCGAAGTCACCGTCAACGGTTCTGTTGTCAAGAAGATTGATTTTCAATTCAACGTCAACACAAAAGAGGTGACCTACAAAGGCAAAATCGTCGAACTGCACGACGAAGAAGAACACTATCTGCTGCACAAACCACTTGGCTGCATCTGTTCTCGACTCAATTCTCATGAAGCATCGCTCGGTAAAGAATCAGTGTATGAGATCTTCAGGAACCATGTCGAACCAACAACCTACGAACGTTTGGTCACGGTTGGACGCTTGGATGAAAACACCACTGGCTTCCTTCTGGTCACCACCGATGGAAAAATGGTTCATCGAATCACCTCACCGGACCACACGGTATGCAAAACATATCGCATCGAGACCAGCAAACCAATCACCGAAGATCAAATGGACGCCATCAAAAGCGGTGTCAGAATCGTGGTGGATGATGGTGAAGCAAGCGATGTGTATTGGACAAAACCTGCGGCCATCGAATTGGAAAACGATAGGGTTGCATTGCTGACCATTGGAGAGGGAAAGAAACGGCAAATACGACGTATGTTCGGCGCATTGGACAACCCGGTAACCAACTTGCATCGAACTTCCACTGAAGCCATGACCCTCGAAGCCTACGGGCTGGCCCCTGGAGAGTTTACCTCTATCAAGCGCAAGGAACTTGTTGACCTGATCCTTCAACCAAGCGTTTGAACTTGAACCTAGGATTCAACGGGCTGTTTGCCACCCATTCGTTTGAGAAAACGAAACAGCAGGCGTGAAAAAACCATTGAGCACAGCAAAAACCCGATGGAAACCCACAACGGAGCTTCGGCTTCACTGGCCAAAAACCAAGTGACAATAAGAATCCCAAAACCATAGACGGCTCGAAACAGCGAAAACAACAGAACGGAACGGAACAGCGGGTTGCTTACAAGGCGTGACCAAAGGCTGGAATCACCGTCCATGAGCAACCCTTCAATCGCCGGTTGAAAACCCTGTCCACAAACTTAGCAGGCACAAAACATCTCCACAAGCGTCAAAGACCTCAGCGTACGACCTGTTTTTATGACTCAAGTTGAACTTGCCGTGGAATTTGCCAAACTCGACCCCGGGGCACGGATGCCGACACAAGGATCGCCCGAGGCTGCAGGCTGGGACCTCTATGCGCTGGAAGAAACAATTGTGGTTCGTCACAAAAGTTCACTTATCCGCACTGGTCTTGCAACCGCAATCCCCTCAGGTTGGGAAGGGCAACTTCGCTGCCGTTCCTCCCTCGGTAAGAAGGGCATGATCATGCCAAACGGTCTTGGAACCATCGATTCCGACTATCGCGGTGAATTGATGGTCCTTGCGACATGGATTGGCGAAGGGGAATCCTTCACAGTGGCCAAAGGAGAACGCGTTGCGCAGATGCTGTTCGCCCCCGTGCCGAAGGTGACACTGATTGAAACTTCTGTGGACAAACTTGGAACAACGAGCCGCGGTGAAGGCGGCTTTGGATCGACAGGGAAATTTTGATTGGTCCCATTGATGCTGCTCTTGCAGGAGTATTATTCTTTAAGTACATTGGATTTGATACCACTCTATGAACGAGATAACATGCCCTCATTGTGACCAAGTGTTTGAGATGGACGCCGCCGGCTATGCCGAGATTCAGAAGCAAGTCAGAGGTGCTGAATTTGAAACCGAACTTCATGCAAGGCTGAAGGATGCGGAAGAAAAACACAAGATGGCTGTTCAACTCGCTGAGAGTCAAATGGCTGAACAGAAAAACCTTGAATTTCTGAACAAGGAGAAGCAAATCGAGCGCTTGAAATCTGAATTGACGTCAGCAGAAACCAAATCGCAACTGGCCATAAATGACGCGGTAAATCCCCTCAAGATGGAAATCACAACCTTGGGTCACAAAATTGAATCAGCGGAAAGCGAACGCACGCTGCTTGAAAAATCACTTGAAGACAAATACAAAACCCAAATCCAAGACCGAGAAAGTGAGATTGATCGATTGAGGGATTTCAAGGCCAAACTCTCCACCAAAATGCTTGGCGAAAGCCTAGAACTGCACTGCGAGAATCAATTCAATACGCTCCGTTCTATAGCGTTCCCAAATGCTTATTTTGAAAAGGACAATGACGCATCTGCTGGCAGCAAAGGAGATTATGTATTTCGCGAAGCTGATAGCAACGGTACGGAATTCATCAGCATCATGTTTGAGATGAAGAACGAGGGCGATACAACAGCAACCAAGAAGAAAAACGAAGACTTTTTGGAAAAGTTGGACAAAGATCGACGAAATAAGAAATGCGAATTTGGTATTTTGGTCTCCGTGCTTGAAGCGGATAATGACCTCTACAACAACGGAATTGTAGACAAATCACACCGATTCCCAAACATGTATGTTGTCCGACCACAGTTTTTCATTCCGATCATCACCCTCTTGAGAAACGCTGCAATGAAATCCCTTCAAGTTCGAAATGAACTCGCCCTCGTCAAGGAACAAAACATCGATATTACAAATTTTGAAGAAGACTTAGCGAGTGTACAAAGTGGTTTTGCAAAGAACTACGATACGGCTAAGAAGCAATTCGAAGAAGCCATAAAGAGCATTGATAACTCAATCAGTGATTTGAACAAGGTCAAGGATAAACTTCTCCGCTCAGGCAATAACTACCGACTTGCCAACGATAAAATTCAGAATGTGAGCGTCAAAAAGCTCACCCGTCAAAACCCAACCATGAAGGATAAGTTCGACGAGTTGAATGAATACGATGCAGATCAGTGAATAGACCACGTGTGATGATGACTGAGGTGCATGGCTCAAAAAAAGAGGCACGCACCCTGAACCAATCAAAACTTCATTGGCTTGAACCCCCACCGTGAGGCATGGACGAAACGAGGCGTGTTCACATCCGTCGCCTTGGCATCGTACCTTATGAGGAAGCAATCGTTCAAATGAAGGCCCTTCAGCATCAACGAATCAATGAGGAAATTCCAGACACTTTGTTGCTGTTAAGCCATCCTGAAATCGTCACTGTTGGCCCACGCGCTCGAAACGATGGCATCGCCCCTCCGGAAGGTTATGCAACCCACGCTGTCGACAGAGGTGGCGGACTTACCTGGCATGGACCTGGTCAAATCGTGGCCTATCCGATCTTCAAATGGGATCAAGAAAATGAAACATCAGTGGCTGCAATCATAGAGAAAATCGAGGCTTGGATCCTCAACGCACTCGCCGCTTGTGGCATCAATGGTGCAAGAGATGAGCGCATGCAAGGTGTCTGGGTGGATGGGAAAAAGATCTCCAGCATCGGGCTTTCCTTCCTGCGTTGGACTTCTCGTCACGGGTTTACCATCAACGTCGACACCCCCCAAGGACGCGTTGAGGGATTGGCAGGGTGTGGGCTCAGCGCTCACACAACCACATGCCTCCAGCGCTTGGGACACTTGACCTCAATTGATTCAATTGAAAAGGCATTGGAAGAAACAATGCTGAAATCGATTCAAAGAACCCTTAGCAATTGACTCTATAGCCAAAAAATCAACTTCTAAGAGCGTGGTTGCCAAACAAGTGGCTAAAAGGCAGAACCCGCACCCAAATCCATGGGCGAAGTCGTCGTAGGCATTTCTGGAGCGTCTGGAGCCGTGTATGGCAAGCGACTGGTAGAAATCCTCAGTTCTAAGGACATTCCAGTGCGATTGGTCGTGACCAACGCAGGGGAAATCACCCTCAAGCATGAATGCGACACCACCAAAGAAGAAATCGCTCAAGCGACCGGTGCCCTGTTGGAAGACGACGCAAACATCGGCGCCAAATCCGCATCCGGATCGGCAAACATCGACGCTGTAGTTCTGTGCCCTTGCTCGGGAACAACACTGGGTAAATTAGCGGCCGGAATAGGGGACAACCTCATCACTCGCTCAGCCATTGTCGCCTTGAAGGAGCGAAGAAAACTAATCATTGTGCCCAGAGAAGCACCCTACGCTACCGTCCACTTGGAGAACATGACCAAACTGTCACAATGGGGAGCAGTCGTCATCCCGGCATCACCAGGATTCTACAACCATCCTACATCAATCGATGACATGGTTGACTTTGTTGTTGCCCGAATCCTCGACCACATCGGCCTTGATCACAGCGTTGGCAGCCGATGGACTGGGGAAGAAATACCCTAAGCAAGCAACCGCCGAGTTCTTCAATGAGCGATGCTAACCCTCGCACATGGACGAAGCCGAACTCACGAAGCTCACCGTAGCCGAACTGAAGGCAATCTTGAATGAACAAGGCCTTCCAGTGAGCGGTAAGAAGTCTGACCTCATCGAACGCCTCTCAATCAGCACCGCACCTCCAATGCAAGAAACAACATTAGCCCCGCCGATGATGGTGGTTGAGGAGGATGTTGTCGTGTTCGATGAACCAATAACCCTCATGGCTCGTATGAAAACACCGTTGTACGGCTCCATCAACATGGGTATGGCGATAGCTATTGGTCTGGCTGCATTGATGGTCTCCGCAGTCTTGATTGTACAACCTGCTTGGCTCGGTTTTGAACCGGATTACGACTATGAGTTGATTGATTTTGACGCAAATCAAGCTCAAATGTACGCCGAAAACCTCGTCGCCCTTGGCCATCCTGATTGGGAAGGGCGAATGAGCGGCACTCAAGAAGAAGCAAACACTGCTCAATACATTATCTCTGAATTTGCGGCAATGGGCATGCAAACTCAACTCAACAGTTTTGATGTCCCAATGCACAAGGTCAACGCCGAACCAAGCCTAAGAATTTGCGTTCAGGGCCTAGGAGGCAACAGCCCCTGTGAAGGAATAACAGCCATTGGATCGGTGATTACTGAATTCCAACACCGGGTCGATTACGTCATTCAAGGCTTCTCGGGCCAATCTGAATACACCTTCCAACAAGATGTTCAACTCACAGATTTAGGCAACGGCAGCGAAGATGCACTTTGGAGCACAGCAGGTGGTACCATCGGCTACCTTCGAAGCGGTGGTTCCAAAATCGGCAACACCCAAATGTTTTCAAAAGCCGCTGAAAACAACCTTGCCGGCCTCATTCGAGTCAACAAGGATTACAATTGTGGCATGATCGAGGGCAATGACTGCGTACCAATTTTCAAAGGCAGCGGTATTGATGATGTCACGGCAGCCAACGGCGGCACCATCCCAAGTGACTTGCCGTTCATCGCCATGTCGAAGGATGCAGGAGAAATCTTAGAAACCGCTATTTTCAACGCAACCGGCTCTCAAGGCGTGTTGGAAATGATCATCGACGTGACAAACGACCAAGAGCAAACCATCTATGTCCCATGTGGAACAATTGAAGGGAAATCCTCTGAAGTGGTCATTATCGGAGGCCACCATGACACCGTCTATCACGGCCAAGGAGCAGTCGATGATACATCAGGAACTTCCAGCGTCATGGAAATGGCCCGTCAAATGAGCATGATTGTCAACGAAACGGGCACACCCGAGCGAACCATTCAGTTTTGCACTTGGGGTGGAGAGGAAGAGGGGCTTTACGGCAGCAGAGCCTATGTTGCAGCAAATCAAAACTTCTTGAAAGAAAACCTGCGCCTCTATGTGAACCTCGATATGAATCACGTAGATGCGGATGCAAACCGAGGCAATTCCGTATCCCTGTTCACCAATAATGAAGATGACTATGGCCACATGGAGCGAATCACCGACCTCTACAAGGACGCCAACCCCGATATGGCCGAGCGCTATGACATTCAACTTTCCCTCCTAAAGGGGGCGCAAGGTGAACCCGATGGGATGCCGTACAACTCCGATCACGGACCATTCGTCTATGACCTCGACGGAAAGCGTGGTCGCGCTGTGGTTTGTTATGGAAGCGGCAGTTGGGAATACCACACGTACCTCGACACCATGGACCGGTTCAATGCTGATTCGTTGGGCATCTCCGTGACCATTTACGGCACTTATGTCCGAATGCTGGCCTACAACCCCGGCGTGTGATTCAATAAACCAAGCGACGGCTTCAAAGCGTGGCGTTCAGCCCTTGTGGCATGGTCGCACCGAGCGCTTGGGCATCGCACATCCTCGTAGCCTCAAAATCAGAGGCTGTTCAGATGAAAGGTAAAATTGGAAAATTGAAGGATTTCCAAAAGATGGCTCGCAAAAAGAGCACATGCCCCTCGAGCCAGAAAGGCGGTGACCTTGGTTGGTTTCGCAAAGGACAAATGGTTCGACCCTTCGAAGAAGTGGTGTGGAGCAACCCCCTCGCCACAGTTTCAGAGCCAGTAAAAACTCAATTCGGCTATCACCTGATTTGGGTCCATGAGCGAGATGAAGCCTGAGGGATTTGATGACCGTTCGCATTGGATTGGAACAATACACTGTGCTGGCAAAGCACGGCTACTATGAATTCGAGCATGAGCAAGATCAGCCTTTTGTGTTCACCGTCTGGGCGACTCTGGTTGATGACAAGGTCGAGAATAACCTTAATCGCACCCTAAATTATGCCGATATTCAAATCGCAATCGATCAAGTTATGCTTGAATCGGAGCAACCGATTGCGCTGATTGAAGAAATGGCAGCGAGGGTGATTCACCGAATCAAAAGCAACGAACTTGTGGGCGAAATTCACGTTCGAATCGAAAAACCGAATGCACCATTGCCGCATCCTGGCGGTCTGCCTGTAATCGAAGTCCTGTGGTCGAGAAGTTGAGCGAGTCTTCAAGCACCTTCCCCGCAAGCCAAGCACATGGCGGAGCGCATCGAACGGGTCTATGTCCCATCCGCCGTCGAAGAAGGCGGCAAAGGCCTGTCCCTTGGCTGCTTTAGCAGCGAGGAGACCGCATGGAATGTGCTGCGCAGTTTTCTTAGAAAGAGCGACAGGATGCTTTTGACTGCCGCTTCTGTTGTGGTTTGGGACGTTGACGTCATCGGTGAGCATGGCTTGACCGTGTTGGCATCCCTTGAATGCAAGGACTGTCCTGTTTGCACGAGGCAGACCTTTTGGGTCGATTTGGAGAACTTTTCTGCTCTATGCCACGGTGACGCCTGTGCTGCTTGGGTTGAAGAGAGCACACATGAACCTGGTGTGATCGATTGTGGTTGGCCCCCTATGAGGTTCCTCAAGCAAACCAAATCAATCGATGAGGCGTTCACTGAATTATTCAAAATCGGCGATCAGGTCAAGGCTGCTGGAATCACAGAGCACAGTGGTGTTGAGGCCTCTGAGACCCTCTTGGATGAGTTTGACGCTAAATACTCCTGAGGACCAGAGGCCCGATGAAACTGAAAGCGAACAATCCGAGGAATACGAACATCCAAATTTTCATTTGCTTTTGATTTCGCTCATCCCTTGTGTTGCGTTCAATGCAAGCTTGGTCGTTGCAGACTCGGGGTTCAGCTGAGAGTTTTATTGGCCGATAGCACACCCTGCAGTGCTTGTGGGGCTGGACTTTCCCCGTTGCGCTCGAGGCAACTTTACTTGTCATCCGTTGAATGTTTTCTTTGACTTTTTTTGCATCAACCATCGTTCATCACCTAAGGTAAAATCAGTGTCCCTTCGAAGGGCTGACCGTCAAGGGCCTGTTCTAACAATGACAGGTCCCGTCCATCGAGCACTGCAAGTCGCAATTCGCATGCCTTGGCCCACCCGACCGCAATCGGATCGATCACGGCTGATGCGCCAGGCGCAAGAGGCTCCCCGATGCCTGTAATTTCGGCCAATTCATCGAGTGACATTGTTGAAAACGATGAAGCATCTTCGTGATGGCGAGGGTCCTTGTCAAAAACATGGCTCACATTGGTGGCAATAACGCAATGACTCGCCCCTGTGTCACGGGCAAGAGCAACTGCAAC
>Ga0115008_10003532_pt1 | contig 12944 bp, 12 predicted proteins | sample FraStrMetagenome_FD_87164 | JGI IMG/M metagenome (GOLD analysis project Ga0115008, IMG submission 87164) | Marine eukaryotic phytoplankton communities from Arctic Ocean - Fram Strait ARC3M Metagenome | ecosystem: Environmental > Aquatic > Marine > Oceanic | place: Fram Strait | collected...
AGACATTCATCTCTGAACTTGCCAATCAAGCGTTAAATTCACACAACGGTATTTATATCGACGTCGTGATCGAGCGTAACGATGGTAGTATTGCATTGCGTGCGATTAGTAAAGATGGTCTTCTACCACCGGCAGAAATCTGAAATAATTAAGGCCGATGAGCGATCTGTGGTGCTACCAAGTATCTTCATCGAAACCCCAACAATGGAACCACTCTATGGCACATGGCACGCTGTTTATTATCTCGGCTCCCTCGGGCGCTGGCAAAACCAGCCTCGTAAACCATATTTTAACGCGCATCAAAGGTCTGCGCGCGTCGATCTCACACACCACTCGTCCACCGCGTCCGGGCGAGGTAGACGGCGCTAACTACCATTTCGTAACGCGCGACATATTCCAGCGCATGCTCGAAGAGCAAGCCTTTCTAGAATTTGCGCAGGTGCATGGTAATCTCTATGGCACATCCCGAGCGTGGGTGGAAAGACACCTTGCACAAGGCACCGACGTGATCCTCGAAATTGACTGGCAAGGCGCCGAACAGGTTCGCCAAGTGTTTGCCAATAGCCGCAGTATTTTTATTTTACCGCCTTCCAAAGAAGCACTTCGCGAACGTCTGGTAGGCCGCGGGCAAGATAGCTCGGAAGTCATCGACAAACGGGTTGCGGCTGCCAACGAAGAAATGAGCCACTGTGGCGACGCCGATTACATTCTGGTCAACGACCAGTTCAATATCGCCTGCCGAAATTTGGAGCTACTGATTAAAAAACAGCACACCTCTAGTTGCGTGGAGGGCGTAGAATTAGAAAAATTAATCGCTGATTTATTGTCGTGACCTCGCACATTGGTTACACTGCTGGGCTCGGTAAAATATTTGACTTTCTCCCACGGCGTGTGGGTACTAATTTTTGGAGATAACATGGCTCGCATCACTGTGGAAGATTGTTTGGAGAACGTAGACAACCGCTTTGAGTTGGTTATGATCGGCTCAAAGAGGGCCCGCCAATTGGCAGTTGAAGGCCGTCCCGCGCTGGTTCCAGAAGAAAACGACAAGCCGACGGTGGTGGCCCTGCGCGAGATCGCCAAAGGTCTGATCGACGCGAGCATCTTGATCCCAATTAAACAAGAGTTCACCCTAGACGATGTCGATGATCTGTTAGAGATCGGCGAGGGTGAAACGATTGAAACCGCCGAACAAGCCACGCCAGATTCAACCGCAGACGACGCCGGACAAACTGCGTCAGACACCGCCGCTGATGATACACCACCGGCAACGGGCGAACAGACCGCCGCAGAGCAAGAACCTATCGAATAGCTTTTGCTACAACACAGGGAGCCAGGCGATTGGTGCTTCTCGGCCTAACAGAAAAACTATCGTACCTCGAAGAAGCTGATCTGCGCAGAGTGGAACGCGCGTATCGCTATGCAGAACGCAGCCATACTGGCCAGATGCGACAAACCGGCGACCTCTATATAACCCATCCGTTAGCCGTGGCTAACATACTTGCCGATATGCATATGGACCCCGAGGGGTTGATGGCGGCCATGCTGCATGACGTGATCGAAGATACCGGGGTCACCAAAGGTCAAATCGCCCGTCGCTTTGGCCGTACCGTCGCCGATTTGGTCGATGGTGTCAGTAAACTCACCGAAATAGAGTTTGAATCCAAGGCGCAACAACAGGCCGAAAGCTTTCAAAAAATGACCCTCGCCATGTCTCGAGACATCCGCGTGTTACTGGTCAAACTTGCCGATCGACTGCACAATATGCGCACCCTGGGGACCTTGTCACCCAGCAAACGACGGCGCGTTGCCCGCGAGACCATGGAAATTTATGCGCCAATCGCGCAGCGGTTAGGCATTGACCATATCCGCATCGAGCTTGAAGAATTGAGCTTTGCCGCTATGTATCCGCTCAGGCACCGGCGCCTGCGCGAGGCCACCCAAGCGGCGCGACAAAACCGCAAGACCTTTGTTGTCGAGATCCGCCAGGCGATCGAGAACTGCCTAGAGCGTGAATCAGTGCACGCAGCGGTCAAGGGCAGAGAGAAACACCTGTGGAGTATCTATTTAAAAATGCGCGAAAAGAAGAAGTCTTTTCGCGATATTATGGATGTCTTCGCTTTCCGTTTGGTGGTCGAATCGGTCGATGATTGCTATCGGACGCTGGGTATGATGCACAGCATTTTTAAACCGGTTGCCGGCGAATTCAAAGACTATATAGCCATCCCCAAGGCCAATGGCTACCAATCCCTGCACACGGTATTGGTGGGCATGCACGGGGTGGTCATCGAAGTACAAATCCGCACCACCGAAATGGAAATCATTGCCAATTTTGGTATCGCCGCGCACGGCGAATACAAGGCTGGCAATACCCGCCGCGAAGGCACCCAACGCAGAGCTTCGCGCTGGATTCAGGGCCTCTTGGCAATGCAAAAACAAGCCGGCGACTCCCTCGAGTTTCTCGAGCATGTCAAGGCTGATCTGTTCCCCGACGAAGTCTACGTGTTCACGCCTCGCGGCGAGATCATCCAGCTTCCCTCCGGCGCTACAGCGATCGATTTTGCGTATTCGGTGCACACCGGGCTCGGCAACAGTTGCATTGCCTGTCGCGTCGATGGACAACTAACGCCGCTGTCCGAATCGTTGCAAAGTGGCCAGAAAGTCGAAATCATCAGCGCCGATGGCGCCCAGCCCAACCCTAATTGGCTGAGCTTTGTAGCTACCGCAAAAGCCCGCAGCGCCATTCGTCACTTCCTCAAGCAACAGCAACATGACGAATCGGTAAATCTTGGCAAGCGCCTGCTAGATCAGGCGCTCGGTAAGTTTGGAACCAGCTATAAGCAATTAAAAAAGTCGGAGATTAAGCGTATTTTAAAAACCTCCGGCGCCTCTACCTTTGAGTATATTCTGCAACAAATTGGTCTGGGCAACCGCGTGCCTCTGGCCGTTGCCAACCTCATTGTCCCGGTCGACAAACAACAGGCGCAAAAGAATCAACGTGCGCCGACGCTACCGCTCGAGGTGGGCTCGCAGCAGGGATTACTGCTCCAGTATGGGCGCTGCTGCCACCCGATCCCAGGCGATCCCATTTTGGGTCACCTCACCCCCGGAAAAGGCTTGGTGGTGCATTTGGACTCTTGCAAAAACCTCAGCGATCAGCGCTCAAATCCAGAAAAGTGCACCCCCATGACCTGGTCGAGTAAAGTCAATGGGCAGTTTCCGGTAGAACTCAAGGTGGAAGTCACTCCCGAGCGCGGCTTTATCGCCACTCTAGCCTCTAGAATTACTGAAAAAGACGCCACCATTGAAAAAATCAGCACCTTGGAAAAAGATGCCTACACCAGCATCGTCGATCTAGTATTGACCGTGCGCGACCGCATTCACCTAGCCGACATACTGCGACGAGTGCGCAGTCTAGGCCCCGTGCGCAGAGTTTATCGAGTCAAAAATTAGCCTACTTCTGGAGCAACTATCAACGTGACAAACAAAGCCACTATTCATACCGATCTCGCGCCCGCCGCGGTCGGTACCTATTCTCAGGCGATCAAGGTGAACAACACCGTCTACCTGTCTGGCCAAATACCGCTCGAGCCAACGACCATGGCATTGGTGGAGGGCCCCATTGAAGTACAAATTCGTCGTGTGTTGGATAATTTACGCGCGGTCTGCCAGGCCGCCGGAGGAGATTTGTCTGACCTGGTCAAGCTCAATGTTTATCTCGTCGATTTAGGAAATTTTTCTAGCATTAGCAAGGTGATGGAGGAGTATTTTTCGCAACCGTATCCAGCGCGCGCGGCGATTGGCGTCAAGCAACTACCGCTCGGTGCAGAAGTTGAAATGGATGGCGTGATGGTTATTTAAGGTCGTTTAATAGCGCGCTGTAACCCTCTCGAAAGCTCGGATAGGTAAACCTAAACCCGCTGTCCAACAACCGGCTGTTGCTGCAACGCCGCGAAGCCTTGGGCGCCACTGCCGGCTCTTGAAGAGAGACGCCCATGCGCGCTGCCAACCAACGGCGCAAATCATGTTGCGTCACTGGTTCACAGTCGCTGGCTAAGTAAAGATTGTGCAGCGACACTCCGCTGTTTTGAAGGTTGATCAAGTGGACGAATACTGCCGCGCAATCATCGCTATGAATACGGTTGCTCCATTGCGTGGGCGCTACCGGCCGGCCGATACCGGAGGAGACTTGATCTAAAAGACGCGTCCGTCCCGGGCCATAAATACCAGAAAATCTTACAATCACGGATTGGCAGGGCAGTTGTGCGATGACTTGCTCGGCCTGGCGCAGTATCCGGCCAGAAAAACTCTCCGCCGACGGCGTCGCGGATTCATCCACCCAGTCGCCAAGATGATCGCCATAGACGCTGGTACTCGAGGCCCAGATGATCAGTTTAGGCGGGGATTCCACCGCCTCGACCGCGCTGTGCAGCGCCTCGGCAGCAGCTAGGTAGGACGCGCGATAGCCGGCCTCGGAAAAGGTGCCAGGGGTGATGGTGGCGATGACGGCATCGTAACCGCCGGCTAACACCCGCTCCATCTGCTCGGCGCTACACATGTCAGCGGCGATTGGTGCGATCTGGCCCGAAAGATTTTGAGGTTGTCTTCTGAGACCGTAACAGCTATGTGCCGCCGCCAACAGTGCGCCGGCTCGCAAGCCAAGATCACCGCACCCGGCAAACAATATTTTCACCCAACATTCCTTATTGCAGACTAATTAGATATCATCTTGATGGCGCTATTAGGAACCACTTAGGATGCCAATGCAAGCATCGACAATAGACCTTTGGACAGATGGCACAGCTGCAATCGTCAGCGACATTGCCGATGCGTTGCGCGGCGAAAAAATTGTTTGCCTACGCGCCGAGCGACGCACCCATGGTGCCCGTTACCCGTTGCAAAAAATGCCCGATGGGGCCTGCTGGAGTCGATGTAAAAATCCAGTAGCGAACGGCCGCGCAAGGTGACTCAGGAGTTGATCGAACAGATCGGCGTCCAGCGCCTGCGCGGCGTTGGTCCGCAACTCAGCCAAAAACTCGAGAAAATGGGCATCACCACGGTTCAAGATCTCTTGTTTCACTTGCCTCTACGCTACGTGGACAAAACCAAGATTTCGCCGATCGGCGGCGTTCAGACCTTTACCAGCGCCGTGATCGAAGGCCATATAAAGGCCAGTGATGTAGTGTTTGGCCGCCGCCGAAGTTTGGTATGCCGCCTTCAAGATCACAGCGGCACCATCACTTTGCGCTTTTTTCACTTCAACCGCGCCCAACAACAAGCCCTGCAGCCTGGCACTCGGCTAAGATGCTTCGGTGAAGTTCGTCGCGGACAGTCGGGCGCAGAACTCTATCATCCCGAATACCAGTTAATCGATGGGGCGAGCCCACCGACGCTCGAAAAGACCCTGACGCCGGTTTATCCAATGAGCGATGGCCTAGCGCAAACGCGCATTCGCACCCTCTGCCAACAGGCGCTTGACTACTTAGACAACTCCCAGATACGCGAGTTGTTACCGAGATCAATGGGCGTCGATTACTCGCTCACGGCCGCGTTGCAATTACTTCACCGACCACCGCTGGAGACCCCGCTAAATCTGCTCGCAGAGGGCGAACACCCAGCACAACAGCGGTTGGCCTTTGAAGAGCTGACCGCCCACCACCTGAGCCTACTTCGGCTACGCCAGCGTATCCAAAGGCAACCTGCACCGCAATTGAGGTTCGATAAGCAAGAGCATCAACGTTTTCTAGCGCAGCTGGGATTTACGCTAACCGACGCTCAAGCACGGGTTAGCCGCGACATTAGCCGTGATCTCGACAGCACCGTACCCATGCTGCGACTGGTGCAAGGCGATGTTGGTTCAGGCAAAACCGTGGTCGCAGCGCTGGCGGCGATTCAAGCGATTGTCAACAATCAACAGGCCGCGTTGATGGCACCCACCGAGATTCTCTCGGATCAACACCGCACTAATTTTGAAAACTGGTTTCGTCCACTGGGTATTCGGGTCGCCTGGTTGACGGGCAAACTCAAGGGCAAAGCGCGCGCCATACAGTTGCAAGCGATTGCAGATGGCAGCGCGCAAATGGTGATCGGCACCCATGCATTGTTTCAAGACAGTGTCGAATTCTGTCGGCTCGGCCTAACCATCATCGACGAACAGCATCGCTTTGGCGTCCATCAAAGGCTCGCCCTGCGTAAAAAAGGCAGCCGCTCCGATCTCGCCACGACCTCATCCGACCACCTGCCCCACCAACTCATAATGACTGCCACACCGATTCCCCGAACGCTGGCGATGAGTGCCTATGCCGACCTCGACAACTCTATCATCGACGAGTTGCCACCCGGCCGAACGCCAGTGGAAACCCTGGTGATTGCCGACCTCAGACGCAACGATGTCATCCAGCGCGTACGCCAGGCTTGCCTTGATGGACGGCAGACGTACTGGGTGTGCACGCTGATCGAGGAGTCGGATACTCTGGAGGCACAGGCGGCTGAAATTACCGCCAGTGAATTACAATTGGTATTGCCGGAACTGCGCGTCGCATTGGTTCATGGCCGCCTCAAAGCGGGCGAGAAACTCGACATAATGCAGCGCTTTAAAGCCGGCGAGATCAACCTTTTGGTAGCGACAACGGTGATCGAAGTCGGCGTCGACGTACCCAATGCCAGCCTGATGATTATCGAAAACGCCGAGCGCCTAGGCCTGTCACAACTCCATCAACTGCGCGGTCGCGTCGGTCGCGGCTCTCAGCGGAGCCACTGTGTGCTGCTCTACAGCCCGCCGCTGTCGCGCCAGGGGAGCGAGCGCATAAGAACCATGCGCGAAACCAATGACGGCTTTAAAATCGCCGAAAAAGACCTGCAATTGCGTGGCCCAGGCGAAGTGCTGGGGACTCGGCAAACCGGTGATATGCAGTTGCGCGTGGCAGATTTACAGCGCGATGGGCACATGCTCGAAGCGGTCAAGCAATGCGCCAACAGCATTTTGCACAAACATCCGGAAAACGTCGACGCGCTAATCGATCGATGGCTCGGAAATAGCGATCAATATGCCCAGGCATAGAGTCGTCTAGCGAGCGTAGTAAGCCATCATCGAGGCCTTGGCAAGCGCGTTGGCATGCAAATAGTAGCCCACCAACGCAGGCGTTGCGTCACTTGTTAAACCGAGACTTTCAACCCCCAAAGCATAAACAGTAAAGACGTAACGGTGCGCCGCATCGCCCGTAGGTGGGCAAGCACCACCGAATCCAGGCGCGCCAAAACTGGTTGTGCTCTGAATCGCAGCGGCGGGTGTAAGCGGCGATTTGAGTGCGGTGTTACCCGCGTTTTCTGGTAGCGATCGCGCCTGCTTGGCAATATCAAAAACCAACCAGTGCCACCAGCCACCGCCGGTTGGAGCGTCTGGGTCATAAACCGTCACGGCGAAGCTCTTGGTCCCCGCTGGCGGATTTTCCCATGCTAATTGCGGCGATATATTTTCGCCCGAACAGCCGAAGCCATTGAACACCTGACGCTCGGTAATCTGTCCCGACAGCGTGCTACTAGTCAAGGTAAAGCCCCCCGCAAGGGTCGACGGCGCCGAAAATACCGCGGCCCAAAGCAAAATGCGTAGTACGCAATGTCGCATATCAATCTCCCAGTTATACAATCGTCCAGTCGGCTATCCAGACAATAGACAGCCGTCGTTTTTATGAGGCAATAACAGCGGGCATTCGCTGCGGCGCGTATAGCGTCGAGATCGCAGCAAAAGATGCATCGCCAGCAAACTCGCATACTATCGATTTCGATCTAAAATTCAAGTGGCTATAGATGCCGTCATAAACAAGACCAGCGCCGCCAACTCACCGGTCAGTGGTCATCCTTGGGCAGCGGCTAAAATCCGCGCACTTTTGTACCCCAAATTGCCGACAGTACTCAGCGTCTGAAGGTCCAATTGCGGCGCAGAAAAAGCGATATAATGCCAGTGCACGCGCGCCGATAAATTGCTAAAGTAATCATTTTGAGCTAATCACACGCTGGTTGTAATTTGAACATAAGAGTCCATTTACCGACGGTCATATGAACAATCCCAACGCCGATAACATCGTGGTCGACTACGTAAAAGACCAACCCTTTCTGTCCTATGTGCGACCTGAACAGGCGTGGTATGTGCGCTGGCTAATCGAGGCGGCGGAACGGTTTTTTGGCCGTTCGAAGATCGAAACGCTGTACCGGCAAGTAAAAACCCAAACATTCTCGATTGAAGGTTTTTTATCGGAAGCCTTTAGAATCGCAAAGATCGAACATCATTTCGACACGGCGCAATTAGCCAAGCTGCCGTCTAGCGGTCCTCTGGTGTTTGTCGCCAACCACCCCTTTGGCGTCATCGACGGATTAGCACTGTGCGATTTGGCGGTGCAGGCACGCGGCGATTTCCGTATTTTGATCCATTCATTTTTGTGTCAAGACAGTGATCTGGCTGAGTATTTTTTGCCGGTCGACTTTAGCGAGTCAAAGACGGCAATAAAAAACAACATCCGTTCGAAACAAATTGCGCAACAGGCGCTACGCCAAGGCATACCCCTGTTGGTATTCCCCTCCGGCTATGTCTCCACAGCAGATCGCAAGGGCTTTGGCAAAGTAATCGACGCGCCCTGGACAACCTTTGCGGCGAAAATGATACGCGATGCGAACGCCACGGTAGTGCCGGTGTATTTCAATGGACAAAACAGTCGCATATTTCACATTGCCTCACAGTTTTCTGAAGCAATGCGCTCGGCGGCGCTGATGAATGAAGTCACTAAGCGTTTTGGCAAACCACTGCATACTCGGATTGGCGATCCACTCGACTGGGAGCGACTAGAGGCTGTCGGCAATCGCCAGCAATTAACAGAATTTCTCTACTTTCAGGTGCAAGCACTGGCCCGCGACGCGCAGCGCTGATGCCCATCAACCCAGCGTAAGGCCCAGCGCCATCAGCGGCCGCAGCACCTAGTCGGCGGACGCGGCGTAGCGATCGATAATCTGCTTGCCGAGGGCCATTTGATGAACTTGATCCGGCCCATCCGCCTGACGGCACCAGCGCGCGTAATTGAACGCCTCGGCCATGCAATAATCTTGGCTGAGCCCGCCGGCACCGTGAATTTGCATACAGCGGTCGACGATGGTTTGTACCATGATCGGCACGCTGGTTTTGGTTGCTGCAATCATGTCGACTGAGGCTGGAACGCCCTCTCGATCAATCTTTGCACTGGTTTGTAAGACCAGTAAACGGGCCATTTCAATTTCGCAAAAGCTCTTTGCTATCTCCTCGCGAATGGATTGATGCTTGCTCAGTTTGCGGCCGAAGGTGGTTCTAGAATCAGCGCGCTGACAGGCCAGCTCGAGTGATCGCTGAGCCGCGCCGATCAATCGCATGCAGTGGTGCATACGGCCCGGCCCGAGACGACCTTGAGCAATCTCAAATCCTCGCCCCTCACCGAGAAGTACATTTGACAGCGGCACGCGCACATCATCGAAAATAATCTCCGCATGGCCGAGCGGTGCATCATCGTAGCCGAGCGTTGTCAGCGATCGTACAAGCTGAATGCCGGGCGTGTCCTTGGGCACCAATACCTGCGTTTGCTGAAGATGGCGATTGCTGTTGTTGGGGTCCGATTTACCCATCACGATAAGAATTTTTGTGCGCTCGTTCATGGCGCCGGTAATAAACCACTTGCGACCGTTCAGTACCCATTCATCGCCCTTCTGGACGATGGCTAATTCAATATTGGTTGCATCGCTAGAGGCTACCTGAGGCTCAGTCATTGCGTAAGATGAACGAATCTCACCAGCCAAAAGCGGCGTTAACCACTGCTGGCGCTGCTCATCGGTGGCATAGTTCATAAAAACTTCCATATTACCGGTATCGGGAGCGTTACAATTAAATACCTCTGGGCACCAAAGAACCCGGCCCATAATTTCGGCTAGGGGTGCGTAGTCAAAATTTGAAAGCCCCCCGTGATCGCAATACTGGCTGTGGTTTTCAGGCACAAAGAGATTCCATAATCCGGCGTCTCGAGCGCTGCGTTTTAGCTCGTCCATCAATGGCAATGGCGCAAAGCGATTCTGCGCTGCGTCCAGTTGTTGCGCATAGCGTTCCTCATTTGGGTAGATATGCTGATCCATAAAATCGCTCAGACGCGCCTGCAATTGCAGAGATTTTTCACTGAAGCTGTACATGCTATCGATTACCTCAAAATTTAATCATGGGTTCACAGACGCTAGTTATCAACACCTAGGCCAGTCATGAAAATACAGTATAGAAATTTTTATAAAATCATCCAAATTTATTTCAGTGATAGGTTAGTATTGTGAAAATCAATAAAAGAAAGCGAGCCTAGGGAATGCGATTAGAAAAGGTCGATTTAAATTTGTTTGTGGTCTTTGATGCCATTTATCGCGAGGGCAGTATCACCAAGGCGTCCATCGCGCTCAATTTGACCCAACCCGGGGTGAGCAATGCGCTGTCGCGGTTGCGCAAGGCCTTTGACGACCCGCTATTTGTCCGCACCTCTCTAGGCATGCAACCGACGCCGGTGGCCGACAATCTGATCATAGATGTGCGCCGCGCACTGGCGCTGCTCGGCCGCAGTATCGATGTCAACACGCGCTTTGACCCGGCGATCTCCGAGCGAACCTTTCGTATCGGCATGAACGATCTGGCGGCCTCGTTGATCCTGCCTGAATTGCAACAACGCATCAGTGCCGACGCGCGACATGTCGCGGTTGCCTGCTACTACCGCGACCGCAGTGCGGCAACCGAAGACCTGCGAACTGGTGCCATCGACCTACTGATCGACAGTCCTGAGGTAAATGCCAAAGAATTTGATCACCTGATACTCGGGCGCTTGGAGTACGTGGTGGCATGCCAAAAAAACCATGCACTGGCCGGTAAATCCCTACCGTTGAGCGACTACTTAGCCGGCAGACACCTGCACGTGTCGAGCCGGCGCAGCGGTCGGGGGCAAGTGGATGTAGCTCTGCACGCCCTGGGACAACGCCGCAACGTGTCGATGCGCGTGCAACATTACTGGTTGGCGGCACGGATCATCGAAACCACAGACCTATTTTGGACATTACCCGAGTTGCTCGCCAATGTGCTATCAGTTGAAACCTATCGACTGCCGTTCGCGGTCGAACCTTTACGCTGGCATTTATACTGGCATAAAAACGCCGATCGAGATCCAGCCAATCTATGGATGAGACAGCTAGTGCTCCAAGTAGCAGCGGAAAAACTGCACCACCAATGAACAATGGATGGTGCCATAGGCCAAACCGCTGGCTTCCCCGAGAGGCTTCCCTGAAGAGTATGTCTGAGCGGCATTAAAGTCCGCGTTACCAGCAGCATTACTGCCGAAAAGTCAGCGAATTACTGGCAATATAATCGATCAATGCGTTAAACAGCGGGTAGGCGTTAACCTCGTCGCGCACTCCTGTGAGCCCGTTGATGGGCGTCTCGCAGACAAATAGGTCGGTGGCGGTGAGCGGGTCGGTCAGGATTAACTGTTGGTAACGCCGTTTGGGGGTTTCGCGAACCGCCCAGCGTAGCCACAGAAAGGGCTGCTGATCACGAGCGGCACGATACAACCCCATGCGGTCGTTGACCGAGCCCACAGACTCCACCAGACCGCCGGCGATAATCCGTGTTTCCAGTTCATCGCGATCGATCAAGACGTCAAAATAGCCGATGTTAGACACCATCGTATGGGTAAAATAACCACGATCCAGCAGCAGCAACTGGCGCCGGGTATCCAGCTGTACATCGATTGCAGTCGCCACGTTTGCAGCGTGCTGAGTCGGGTAGTATCCGCTCGCCCAGTCCGGTGAGGCAACCTTAAACGCGCCGCTCGCACAACCGCACAGCGCTATGCACAGCCAGCCTATCCCTACAAATTTCACCTGCACCTCCCGGTAGAGCTTTTGGACGAGTGCGCTCGCTCCCCCCCGTCAATCCCGTCAATCCCGTCAATCCCGTCAATCGGTTACGCAACACCGGAATAAAATGAGTATAGACCAGTTTTCGGGGATCCGCGGTAGGGGTTTTGCGGCGCTTGAAAATTTTTCGGTATTATCCCAGTAGATCTAAAAATGACGAGAGCGCGACCGGGTGAACGATCAGCGCTGACTATTTCGTATCGGAGGCGCTTTCGCTCGGCGTGGGCTTGGCAAAAAGCAGCGACAGCGACGCCATCTCGGTAAACGCGCGCTACAATTTTTAAGCAACCATGGCCTGCAAAGTCGACCACTTTGCAGGCCATGGTTGCTTCGTTATAAACCAGCTATCCGCATATTCAGACTACAGAGGAAATGTTTTTCCTGCGCGTTGAAAATATTCGTCTACACTCAAAGGATAACGCAACCATCATCTCAACATAGACAGGGACATCAATATGAACGCAGCAAGGATCGCCTCACTCGCCAGTATGCTTAGCCTCGCATTATCACTCCACGTTTTCTCGGTCGCGGCGGTCGCCGATACCCACCGCGACCTCTCCTATACCTACATCCGCTTGAATGGGTCCGCTGGAGAAATTGATCATCGTGACAGCGATGGTTTTGGCGTCGCTGCTAGCTTTGCAATTAGCGACGAGTTTTATCTCACCGCCGCCCACACCGAAACCGATATAAATCTGTACTATGCAGATGTCACCAGCGCACGACAAAGACTTGGTTTAGGCTTTCATAAAGTGCTTAGCGCCACCACAGATTTTATCGCCGAAGCCGCTTACACTAATGCCAGACTCACCGTCGACCGAAAACAGACCGAGGATGGCAGTACTGGGGACCATGCACTGGCGCTCGGTAAACTCGAGTCGGGTAAAAATGGGCGTGATCACGGCTATGAATTGACGCTGGGAGTTCGCTCAATGGCCGGCGAATCGCTGGAATTACAGGTGGGAGCTCGATACATCGAGATAGACGGTCAT
>Ga0115008_10003533_pt1 | contig 12936 bp, 8 predicted proteins | sample FraStrMetagenome_FD_87164 | JGI IMG/M metagenome (GOLD analysis project Ga0115008, IMG submission 87164) | Marine eukaryotic phytoplankton communities from Arctic Ocean - Fram Strait ARC3M Metagenome | ecosystem: Environmental > Aquatic > Marine > Oceanic | place: Fram Strait | collected 2012-06-18
TATAGAACGACGATTATTCAAAAGGGAGAAATAAAAGGAAAAGGATGTAGGAGGTTCATTCCAGAATCCCAAGGAAAAATGTGGCAAAAATCTCGTATATTCGATGCCAAAGAGGAATTGTTATTAATATTTATTAGAGTGTATCTCTAGAGAAAGAGAAAAAATGAGCAAAATGGTGTCATCATGACGCATTTTTTTCGTGATGGAAAGATACATCTTATGGGACTTTGTTCGTATGATAGTACAATTGTACGTGATATGATTTCTTCCTGATTCTCAAATTGTGACTTGGATAGTAGATGACGAAATCAATCAACTTTACTATTCCGAAGTAATGCTGAAAAGAAGGTGGAGTAAATTCAAAATGAAAAGGGCCAAGATTGACAAATCGGATTCCTCGTGGATAGTCGACTCAAAGGATCGAAGTAACGTGGCAACAGTCACTGACAAGAGGACATTTCACCAATTTCTGATGCTGAGTGATGATCTCCAAATCACGATTCTTTCGTTTGTAGCGGATGCGCCTTATGAGACGCATGATTTGAGTAAGTTCTTCCTTCCAGTGTATTTGTCATAGAGAGATTCCTGCTATCCATAGAGGAACGTTCTCGTCATCTTGAGTTTGGTGTTATAGTATTATTAACAATAGGATGTTGTTATTTTGTATCTCCATTTCCAAGAATCGAAACCGATGTTGACAGATGTGATACCACTAGTATCTAAGCATTTTGCAAGTCTTTTGGAGAATACAGACTTGTTTTGGAGAGAAGGTCTCATTCGGAATTTGAAGACCGAACGAATGGTATGGGAGGTACGTAAATCTAATTGAAGCTATGAAATTCTTTTTTATATTCAAGGTACGGTACTGATATAGACACTTGCATTGTTTCTTGGAACGAAGCAAGGGCTGTTACGGTTACTTAAAAAACATGAGAGGGATTCTAGAGACACAACGACAGAAGTAGGGGTAAAATTATTATCACCCTTTCCCCCCGACAAGAAAAAAGATGACATTTCATGCGAGGATCAAAATTATGTCGAAAAAATTGTAAATCGAGCTTGTGATTATCTTTCTAATAAAGATGGAAATGCAACAGCTGCCAAATCAGTGTATCGTAGTATTCTAGACGATTATATTCAATTCACAGCACCTGTATTTTACATGCAGAGCTACCCTCAAATTGGTGAAGAATTCGGGTTGCACTTTTTTGAACCAAGGTATCGTGCACTGATAGCAAGCGTGATGAAAGACCGGCCAGATTGTAGAAATGGAGAGCCTATAACTGCTGATGAAAATGGGAATTTTCCCGGGTTTATATATGCTAACCATAATCGAGTGGAACCAGGTAAAATTGCAATGATTGTTCATGTTCGACAGTGTCATATTTATAGTGATGGTCGTGCTGATGTGATCTTAGTGCCTGTGGCATACGTGCGATTACAAAAAGTCTGGAAACAATCAAGAGCAGGACATTTGTACATGGCGAAATCGTTTCGACTAGGAGAGGAAGGAACTAGACAAATAGAAAATACTGTACGGCAAACATCTACTCAAGAATTTGTACTCGGAAGCCGATCTAGTGGAAATTTGAGAGGTGGACTTGCGTCTCTTTTTCAGTTTTTGATTGCGAGTGGCCATTTTGAAGCACCCGAAGTGCAAGCAGAAAATACTGGAGAGTAACGATGAATTGCAATCGATTATGTATGAACTTTAAGAATATACCTACTTCTTTATTAAATAACATCCGTGTGTACTTTAGAAATGAAATTAAATATTTCAGGCCAAATTTATGTGCTTCTCCTTTGTTACATAAGCTTTTGAGATGATTATTGATTCCATGATTCAGAATCTGCCACATCAGAAATTGACGACTTTGCGTTTATTTCCACTTTTTATAGATTGTGATTCATCTCGTGTTGCATCATGTAACATTCCAGGGTCGTCGTCCCCTTGACCACCATCAGCATCAGTGGAAATTAAAATACAACTCTCATTTTCTGCATTAATTGATTTCAATTGTTTTCTTCTTCGAGGACAATCAGCTGCGATATGATCTTTCTCTCCGCATTCTCTGCAAGCACCTCCAGAAACGAACACTCCTTTCGTATTTTGTTCGCATTGTGACGCTAGATGGCCCATCTCACCACAAACAAAGCATGTAGCATATGGCAATTCTTCATCATTATAACCTCCAACTTGCTGCTTTCTCTTTTTTTTCCTCTTCGGACAAGCAGCAAGGCTATGCTCTGTGGATCCGCACTTATAACATATCTTACTATCCATAGCAACACTTGCGGATGATCCACTTTCAGGGCAATTCATGGCAGAATGTCCCTTCTTACGACAATGGAAACAGATCATATTACTCTCTCGTTTCTTCTGTACTTTGGCAGTTCGACGATCAATCGCCCTTTGTGTGTATTTTTCCTTCCGTTCTGCTTTTGTCATTTTTGGTTTCGTCTTTCGTTTCTTCACACCTAAGTTTTGTTGTTCCAACCGATCCCTTGCAAGCCGTTCCTTTTTTCGTTTTTTTGCTTGACGACGTCTTTCCGTTTTGGAAAGCTCTGTGGTTTCAGTGGGTTGTATTTGGAGGTCCTCAGTCATTGTAGAAACGATGTGATTGTAGAATTTAATAGAATGATGGTTTGATGCCTTAGGAATGAAGTACTTTTTAGTTGCGAAGATCGTTTGATGGAGGAAGAAATATTTTCAATTGTTCTTTGGCAAACATAAAATGGATCAGCAGAAATTGGTGGTTATTGGTGTACTTAAGAGTTTACAGACACTGAATCTAGTCTTTATGTAGTACATCGTTTATTCTTCCAAAAGCTGATGTCATCTCAACTTTACTGCTATCCGCAATAGCCAGTCTTTTTCTCGTTAAAACACTCTTCTATTTTTTTCAACAGAGTATTCATTGCTTTCGGGAAGGAAGGAGTGCGATATTCTGTTCTATTGAAATCCTGCTTCATGTCAGAATGACTTAGCAAAGACTGAATCAAGTCTATTTTCATTTCAAAAAATACGTAGGTGACTGCCCATACCTCGTACAACAAATCTTACAATCGATAACTTAATTTACAAAAACACAAGAACATAGCCATAAATGGTGTAAATCCAAAAGGCATTTGCATGAATTTAGTATTCTTATAACTTTCCCTGACCAAATTTCACACAGATATACAGTTTTTTTCTTTATTTTTTTATATTCTATATCATAGAATGCAACAAAAACATCGATGAAATTCACCGCGTACATGAAGATCCTTTTTTCCAACTAGAAATTGCAAATGCTTTTGAATCGGCCTTTTTCTTCTTTGCATGGAAGCAATCTTATTCTTTTCAAAGTTGTGACTCACTTATCCATATTAATTTTCTCCATCTTCATTTGAACACGACGGAAAAGGACTAAATTGAAATTCACACCATGGTAGTTGTTGAAAATACACCAATGTATTTGTGAAGAATTCCAAAGTGAACCCAGACCAGAAAAAACTTAGTAAGGGAATTGGTTTGTCTTCGTCGAGTCCCACAACATCGATAGCAAATGCTGCTGCAGATGCCATGGCGGCAAACGCAGGAGACCACAAAACCAGTCCTGGAAAAAGACCGAGATAGTTCAAGTCTTGACCAACAGCTCCAAATGTAAAGTTGAAAGCACCCATCATATCTGTCACAACTACTCCTGTCAGTTTTGATAAAATATTTGCCTGTAGCCTTCTGTCTCCATGTGATTCAATTGCTCCAAAATGCAAAGGGTGATCTTCATCAAAATGAACACTGTGCCACAGCTTAGAGCTCTCAATTGCTACTGAAATTCCCACCAACGTTGATAATTTATGACCCTCATCTAAGCCCTCGAAATCTTCTATTTCATGCTTCATTGCAGTCAAATCATCAACCACTTCTTCAATATTATGTTCATCAAGTCTACCAATAACTTCTTCCACATTTGTTACAGATTCAGACAATTTGGGATGAATGTTCTTGGGAAGATGCAACTCATGCTTGCCATGTTTGGATGTTCTGAAAAATTCATTTCTGAGTTGGTTAGGATCGTACTCTGCACATGTTCCTTCATCACATAACGAATCAAAGGCTTCTAACATATCTTCTACAATTTCTTGTTTGCTTGTAGGTTTTTTGGATGCATATTTTTCTGCTAGCTTATCGAATGCTTTTGTGTGATACTCTCCAACGAAATCATGAGTCAAATCTTTTAGACAGGACATAGTACGGTGGAATTGGTAGTGTCATCGTAGTCGTTGCGTTTATGGTGAGGGTGATGGGTACAGTAATGGTGATTGTCGCGAGAAAGAAGTTAAGGTTAAAGACGAAAGTAAAAGGTGCATTGTTCACGATTGATTAGGGTTACATTTTCATCAGTGCGAAAGTTCATGATGAGTTCTTACCTGCTTTGTTATAGTCAACAGCAGCGCTGCATGAAAGAGTGATAGCCAAAAGAGTTGTTATTAATTTCATTGTTGAATGATGGATGGATGGTGATTTTCCAATTATTGTGTTGTGATCAGCTTATCAAGAATATGTGGATACATAAATTAAATTTCGTTTTGCATAAGAAGACATGTTCAAGAGGATTTCTTATCATCGAGATGTTGAATTTTCAATACAGAAAAATACATAGTCCGTATTTTGTCCAACAGATTCGGAAATATGTTGCAACCGATAAGAGGTTTTTTTAAGTAGACAAGATTGTAAGACTTAAAACAATCTCGAAGGGATAAATAAAGTCTTGGTTTTTAAGCTGTAGTCCTAAATGAGAAAACTACTTAAGACTTTGCGAACACGACTTACCAAATGCTTCATTGTTGAGTGCAGTTTTTATCTTACGCGAACGGATTTTATTTTCCGTCTCCTTCCAAGACATTTTTTTATGGAACGGGCTAAAAAGATCTTCAATGAGCAACATTTCATTTTTAGTTTTACGTTGTATTTGCAATCGATTCACTTTTTTATTTGCAACGGTAAATTCATCCAAATAATAACCCACCAAGTTCTTCCTACAAAAGGTGTTCTACTACTCCATGTGCCAATGTTTTAGAATTGTATCATATATACAATTTACTCAATTTCTAATCCAGTTTTAGGAACCTCTTGTAATTGTTCATCGTTCTCCAAAAGCCTGGTTTATAAAATTTGTGATTTATTTCTGCCGATGGTCCTATCATCCTGGTGATGTTCTTCGACGTAGCTTTTAATGATCACCATGAACATATTCTCAGCAGCCATGTATTAGTGTGTCGCATGAAGGTGTGAACATCTCATAGATTTTTTTAGGTTCTGATCCTACAAGAAGAATCAATAAAATCAATCATCCATTTGAACATATCATCTGCCCATCATATTTCCATATATTTTCAAACTTGGTGATCTTTATGATGATAGTGCAATGCAAAGGTGTTGCTTTTTTTTAGCATGACTCGAAAAACCTAGGGATCTAATTGATATAAATTACATCGAGAATTGTGAGAACAGTTATTTTTTATATTTCATAATTTTATATTATTTACTGATTTACTCTAGGCTAGTAGAGTCTTTCTGAACTGTAATGTATAATGTTGGGTAAAAAGCCCACTTTTTGTTTTTCAATTTTTCTTTTAATTGTAACAAGATCGTTTTCAGTAGCTTTCTTGTAACTGTTTGCAATCTATTCACAATGAAAATAAAGATCTAAGAACGCTTATTTTTTATTTAAGAAATTGGTTTCTTTATCAATATTCATGTGATTCCATTGTTCATAACATTTTTCAACTGAACCTTTTATAGAGAAGAATACAACAAAATTTACTATCGATTCTTGATATTCAATTGTGCTCAGCAAAATCTGATATCGTTTCAAGACTTTCATGCATTCTTGAAAATATTCATATCATTTCATAGATTGATATGAGATATACGATATTGGATCCACGGGATAGATAAAATCTCAACCCCATGATCCACCGTTCGCAAATTGCTTTGGTGAAAAATGAAGTACGGTACTAGTAGTAGAACTGTTGAAGAAGGGAAAACCTGCGTTCTCACTGGCAATTGGGCCCTTAGAACCCGAACGTAAGTTCGGTCGGAACTGCTGTCGGGGTGGGCCGTGAAGCTTCTTACTACGTCTCAGTACGAATTAGATATAACACGATAAATATAGCGATTATAACATAACGGTACTAGTAGTAGACAACCTCGCGGCAAAATTAAATTACGAATCAATATGCAACTTGTCTCCCACGTCATTTCTTGTATGTACATTCACCAATACACATTTCTGACTCAATCACAATGTAAATTAAATATATTCTCATATTTGCAACCAATCAAATTATTTTCTGAACGTATTTATGCACATACAAATATCGTAGAGTAAAGAGATTTTCAATGAGTTCGCTTTGAGCACGACCACCAGCAGACAAGTAGAAATACGTGTTTTATGGACATTATAATAAATGTCATATATGTACTACTAAAACATACTGAACAAAAACTAGAACTTGAAAACACAATTTCTTGAGCAGTTACAGAATACCAGGTAAAAAGTGAGAAAGTTCTGTTTTTGCACAGTCTTTTCGTTGAATTCATGCTACAACAAATACTATAGCGTTCATATTGAGAAAATATCCCCGAGTCAGGACGAAATAATTCTCATTTTTTCATAACAAAAGCATGAGTGAAAGTTGTAAGATTCTTAGTAATTATGACGTACTTGTTATCTAAAAGAGAGGTATGACTATAAATTTGCGAAGAAAGCTCATAATACTTGCATGTGTAATAATATTATTTAACATATTGCTAACGTTGAGTCGTGACCAACGGGCATTTTTTTGTTTTCTTTAAATGGAAAAATTAAATACACCATTGAAAACAGCTCCATTTAAGAGGAAATTCTCGTAGCTATTTTAAATGATAAAAAGTACGCACGCCAAACAAATTATGACCAAGTCCACGTATTCATCTTCCTCAATATTGCCCCTCCTATCTCCTGAAGTTGCGTTGAATAGGCAACTTCATGCTTGTCCTCAAACATTCATTACCGAATCTATACCATGAATAAGGCTTAAATGATTTCTTAAATAATGCACAGTTTCAAATTTTATTTAGGGGTAATCCAGTCTTTTCTAGTATTATTACCGGAATTTACGTTTTTTTTGGAACACATCATCTCTATCGTTTTAATAACCAAGAATCAAAAGCATATTGATGTCTTAGGAGACTTTTGCATACGTGATTTAATACTGTATTCTACGCGATATTCTCTCCAAAAATCGAAAACCTTACGTAAAGTTCCGTACCAAAATTTGATCCATTGCTGGAAGGAAATCGTGCTTTTTAAAAAACCCCACATCTTACACATCAAATTTAAAATTAAACAAATATAATAGCCATGAGCGTATCCACATCAAGACAAAACCCAATGGTTCTTGCAACCTCTGCTGCCCCAGGCCTCTTGACACAGGTTGGTATGGCAGGAACATCAGCTGTTATCACCGTAACTTTCATTCACCCTATTGATGTTGTAAAGGTAAGCATTGATAACGAAATGAAAATATATTAGTCTTTTGTGGAATGGATCCAATAACTTATGTCAGTAATGATAATGAATATATTCAAACGTTCTAACAAAAATCACTTTGAATGCATTTCTGTAAATGCATAGACACGTATTCAAATTTCTTCCGAATATGGTGCTCTTGGTATGGGGGGAACAGTGAAGAAAGTTGTAAGCTCTGAAGGAGTCAGTGCTTTGTGGAAGGGAGTAAATGCTGCCTGGCTTAGAGAAGCTTCTTATACTTCTCTTCGTCTTGGTCTTTATGAACCATGTAAAATTGCTTTTGGCTGCACTACACCAGAAAATACAACATTTATTAAAAAATTTTGTGCTGGAAGTGCCGCCGGAGCTTTGGGATCTTTGGCTGGAAACCCTTTCGATGTTTTAAAAACGAGAATGATGGCGAGTGAGGGACAAGCTACCCCATCTATTATCAATACTGGAAAAGATTTGCTCAAGAACCAGGGAATTGGTGGATTTTACCGTGGTATTGATTCCAACGTTGCACGTGCTATGGTTCTCAATGGAACAAAAATGGCTTGTTACGATCAAATGAAGGGATATGTTGTTCAAGCCACAGGTCTTCCAAAAACACATTTAGCTGTTCAATTCCTCTCTGCTGTAAGCGCAGGATTTTTCATGACATGTACTGTTAGTCCATTTGATATGGTTAGGACTCGTCTTATGAACCAGCCTGCGGATGCCAAGATTTACTCCAATGCTATTGACTGCTTTGCCAAGATTATTAAGAACGAGGGTCCCCAAACACTCTGGCGTGGATTCTTGCCAATCTGGTCTCGATTTGCACCAACCACCACATTGCAACTTGTTATCTTTGAACAGCTCCGTGGAATGATGGGAATGAAATCCCTTTAAGATTTAAAATAGAGTGCTGTTTTTCGAGTAAATGTTGCCTTATGATTGGGAGTGATCATAACGCACAAGCTTTCATTTTTGGGTTTTGATTTCGTTTGTGTAGTGAAAGTTAAGAATAAATAGTTCAATCGAATTTACATTTTCAGTGGCTCATTTCAACTCTGCTAAGAGTTACTGCATACACATCAGGGTTCGTTTAAAACTGATAAAAGTTGTCCCGTTTCGAAGTCGGAGAATTGACATTATGAAGTATTATTTCAATTTGCTTCAAATAACATGAGTTTTTTGGATTCTCTTATCCATCAAGGACTTTGACCCTCATGCCTATATTCTTTAACTTCATTGGACTCCTTTACGAATCTTAATTGTAAATGTATTGTAATCTTAACATTCAATATCTGCATATCTAGTTAGTGTCACAATTGGAAATATTTGGAAAAAGTAATGAATATTTCCGTCTATTATAGATTATTCACATTGTCTTAGGTTACTTTTATGTGATGTCGATATTTGTCTCAGGTGCACATGATGCACTTGAAGTTTTATTGCCTTACTAAAAATTCCGCCTTTTCCTTGAAGATTTCATTGGAGCAACATGCGTTTGAATTTCCATTACATAATAAATATATTTTCAGGTGACTCTACAAAACTTGAATTGGCTCACAGAGGGTATGTTGTGTACGTAGTACCTTACTGAAGTATAATCCGGTATTGAAGGTACGCCTTTCTCTCTGGAGAGGAAAAGACCAGTTTTCTACCTTACATAGGTTTTTGTTTGTTGATCCATTCTGTAAGGTTAAAACTTGTCACGTCAAGTTTTGTGTACAATTATATTGCTGATCAAAGAGGATTCTAAATAAAAATATATTGCTGGCAATACTTAAGCAGATAATAAACACATATTTTCACTGAGTTAATTAATATATGTGCTAATAAATATTTAGACATTTCAATCTATAATTACACTCCATTTCGGCAACCGCATGAAATGCGTGCTGGATAATGAGATAATGGAGGCAAGTTTTTTTTGTATTTCCCGCCTGGATGCGCTTTTTTGTGTCAAAACACATCCTAATTCCTACTGTAATATGTAGGATAGAGATTTCCTATGAAAAATCTACATCCTATCTTCATTTTTCTACACTTTCGCAAAGTAATAAATAAACTATTCTCGGGAGAGATACGGTTTAAATGGAAAAGAGCGCGATCTGTAATTTTATTCCCTAACCACTTCCTGTCTGGTGACACGAACTTTTTCACAATTAGAACTAGATTGTATTAACGTTGAGATTTGGAGATGTTGGAACCTAGAAGAAGAAGAAGAAGAATCGGAAAGACAGCACCGGGGTCTTCAAAATCATATAGTTCTTTCGAGGAAGATAATGATTTCTCCTTCAGTCAAGATAAAGACTCAAGAAGTAATAACTTCGAAGACAGCCCCAGTTATACAAGTGGTAGTAGATCAATATCAACAAACGATATAAGCAAACCGTCTCGTTCATCAATGGGCAGTTTTACTAGCAGCTATGATGATTTTTCTGCAGAGTCTAGAGCTTCATTGAAATATGAGTCTTGTTTAGAGTCAGTGAGTTCAAACACCAGTACTAGAAGCAGAAAAGGCCCAGCATATGCATCTAAGGGCAAAATTATAAGGTCTGATCATAGCGAAACTTTTCGTAGCCCAGAAAATGACGAAAAAGTGCGAGGTGCTATTACAGATGTGTATGCAGTACAAGATGCAGGTTCATACCGTTTGGGATATGAACATTGTTCCTATTTATGCTCAACAATTTGCACAATTAACCCGGAAAGTGATGAGTGCAGTACTACATCAATAGAGCAAAGTTACTGCTTTTCTCAGCAGTCCCAATCTTCTTTGTCAGAAGGCAGTCCACACAGTATACAACGACTGCATTCTTATGATACTTCCAATAGCGAAGGTAGACGTATGAAAAGAAAGGTTTTGAATATGTCTCCCAAAAAACAACATCATACATCGATCACTGCGAATGCAGCATGTGAACTGGCAAATATGATGGCTTCGTCTAAGCAACGATCAGCTCTATTAATGTCATCATCTACTTGTAGAGGAGATAGTGAAAATGAGATTTGTTTCAATGCTCTGAATTCAATATTAGACGCATTAGCTTCTGCGCCTATTTTTCCCTGTCCATCATTGGTTGTCGACAGGGACAGAAAAAAATCACTAAATAGTATATTCAAAAACAAGACATTGGGCACAGAAAGAGACGATCATGTCAATTCCTCAATGGATGAAAACAAATTATCTCCTGCTACCGAAATACGCCAACATCCAATTTTAAGAACTCGTTCTAGTCGAACAAAGCGACTGAGAACAAAAAATGAAGAGCAGAAGAATTCTACAACTGCACTGCAACTTACTACGAATAAAATCAAATCTACTTCGGATCAAGTCTCATCAAATCTTAGCTGTCATGACAATCAAACTGCACTTGCACTCTCTGCTGTCGCATATTTTCTTTCTTTAGAATCCAGTTCATCCTCGTTTATTCGTAATTCCATTCTGAAACATCATCGAGGACTTTTGGGCATTTCGCGTCTTGTCCATTTTGATTCATTACTTTCTGATTATATAGAAAAATCAAGTTTGCTTTCTGAAGTAGTGGCAGATATTGAAGATGATACGAAAATTTTTAAATCAGACCCCACATCAAAAGGCCGAAAAAAAAGGAAACGGAGGAAGATTCAAAAGCAGCTCTGTGATGTGACAAATACAAAGACTGATAGAATAAGATTTGATGCAATGGAATCAATAGATGAAAACAAACTGGGGAAGGCTAGAGCCAAAAAGAACTCGATTCGCTCTACAAAAGGAAGAAAATATCTGTCCTCTTCTTCACCACTTAGTTTTACCAGTGGTAGCACTCTGCATGAAAATGAGACGTATTGGAAATCATTACAAAACGCTTTAACGAAAGTAGAAATTTCTTTAAAAGGCAATAAGATGAAAGCTACAGATTTAACAGCAGGGTTCATGGCCTTGAATGCAATGATGCAAATCACGACACGAAATAATGACGACGATGACGAAAACAATAAGAACATTGCTGTTGAGGAATGTGAAGATGATGAAAACGAAAATAATGTAAACAACCCTTTTTTTGCAAATCATGCATTGAGGGAAAGTAAATCCTTATCAATGCTAGCTCATGCCATGGCTAGTGCTCTCTCATCCGCTAAACATTGCATCAGTGATATTAGAAGTTCAAGCGAACTCAACGAAAAGTGTACAAATTTGAGTAACCTAAACATACGGATAGATATGTTGGTTTCAATAATTGATGGAGCATGCTGTCTTACCCCTTTGAATCGAAAGGCAATCGTAGATGATACAAATTTGATTGAAAGTCTAATTCATCTGGTGAAGGGAATCATTAATTTGGAAAGTCCATTGGATGATGAAAAAGTTCTAGACAAATCCTCAAATAAGAAATGCATTGATGATCTTCTACTTTCTTCACTGCAAACCTTGACAAGTTTGTCTCATGAAAATTTTCCTGCAGGGCTTCAACTTCTACACAATATTGAGAATAAATCTGAACCGCTCGAGGAATTATCGAATCCCTTGCGCAAAACTGGCTTTGGGGTCATCTTTGATTTACTTAGTGCAACTGTGACAAAAAAAATTGATGCTAATTGTCCTTGCGATGAAAAGAGAACGTATGACACAATCATTTTTTGTTTGAATACACTCACCAATGTAGCTGAGACTTCGGAACTATTAGAACGTGTACAAAGAGAGCTTTTATCTGCAGCTGTCTTAGTGGAGGAAGAGGAAAAACTCGAAGACGACGATTGTTCTTTTGATAGTAAGGAAAGCTTATCTATTGAAAGCAAAGAAACAATTCTTGCAGAAAAACCAGCGCTGCAATGGCTTTCTGAATGGCTTGTCAAGGAAACTGAGACTTTTAGAGACTTAATTGTGAAAGGCACCTTTGGAAAAAAGAATGAATCAGATACAGAAAAAACAAATGGAAACCAATCCTCAGAAGAGCGTATGCTAATGAAACATGAAGAAGAATCTCTTGTTCTAGCTGGAAACGGTTTTGTACTTTTGGCATGTCTCATGAAAGACTCATCATCCTTGACTACTAACAAAAGATCTTTGTCAGCTCATGTAAGAACTAACATTTTATCCAAAATGCCTAGTGATGAGGACACAGAAGTTATTGGAGTTACTTTCATGATAAAGACTCTCAAAGCATTTTTGAATTTTTACCACTATTCCATTGGAGATCTTTCTGTTGCCGTTGTTGAGCCTGTTCTAAAACTTATATCAGAACTAAAAAAGTTATGATGATAACGTATGCAGCTTAATCTAGAAGGGAGGTCCGTTGACTTTTTAAGTTTTAAGGTGAAGGATAATTATTAACAAAATTATGACTAACATTTGAATACTGTAATACTGTGAATAAATCATTGAATAAATCATTGAATAAATCATTGAATAAATCATTGAATA
>Ga0115008_10003537_pt1 | contig 12931 bp, 14 predicted proteins | sample FraStrMetagenome_FD_87164 | JGI IMG/M metagenome (GOLD analysis project Ga0115008, IMG submission 87164) | Marine eukaryotic phytoplankton communities from Arctic Ocean - Fram Strait ARC3M Metagenome | ecosystem: Environmental > Aquatic > Marine > Oceanic | place: Fram Strait | collected...
ATATATAATCTTCTGTAAAAGGCACACAGCATAATAATTTTCCACATATTCCTACATAAAAAGAAAGGGGACCATACCAGTAATACAAATTACAAACATGAATATCCTATCAAATGCGATGAGGAGCGCCTTAAGTCTCATCATCCTTGTTGCTCGGCTTCACTACGCGAATGCTCAAACACGCATCGTAAACGGAACAGATGCCAATGGTTTTATTCCCTATCAGGCTCTCATTCGATACACACAAAACTTGGCAGAACCTTCACAGGTCACGACGTGTGGAGGAGCCTTGATTGCAGAGGATGTGGTCCTTACAGCCGCTCATTGTTTCGCATCCGAAGATGTGCTGTTTACCTACAGCATTTATTTGGGTGCATATGATAGAAGTATGCTCAGTACCGATGCAAATGTCGAGACGTATCGTGTGAAGGAATATGCGATTCATCCTGATTATAATAGTACTTTATTTGACTATGATGCGATGCTCATACGATTGGATAGAAGTGTGGCAAATTATGATCCTATTGATATTGCGTTGGATGATGTAGTGACTGATTTCGTTTCGAAGACTACTATGTTTCAAATTAGTGGCTGGGGACTTACGAGTTATCCAGGAGGGTCTTCGGCTAACAAGTTGCAAGTGGGAGAAGTGCCGTACTTGAGTAATGAGGAATGTAATGCTGCTTATTCTTCTGTGAGTATTGACGAATGGGAGATTTGCGCGGATACCTCGAATTATGTTGATGCCTGTGTAGTAAGTATCTACGAACTAAATATGAATCGCCTTTTGTGGAATTGATGCATATGTTTGAGCACGAATTTTATAATCTGATGCCTACGTAATTCGCGTTATTATATAACAGGGCGATAGTGGTGGTCCGATGGTATACACGGAGGGTGATACGCCAATGTTGGTTGGACTAGTTTCTTGGAGTGCCGACTGTGCCAATCCACTTTATCCCGGTAAGTTAAAGTGTAGTCTAGAAAATTGTATCATTACATCATGTGCAATGTCTTTATCATTATTGCGGAAAGAGTTTGGTAGCTCATTGTAATTCGAATATAAACCTTGTCGTAGGTGTGTATGTACGTGTAAGCTACATTCGTGATTGGATCGAGACCAATATTTGCTTGCTTTGGACTTCGAGCATTGACTTTTGTCAAAATACTAGGTACGTCTTTTGGAATATCTTTCGGAATTTGATTGACCTATTTTCTAAATATGGCTTTAATTGATAGCGTGAGTCTTCATCCTACGCAATCATCTATGCCTACTTCGATACCATCATCTCTCGGACCGACAATGGTCAGGGAATGTGTCGATTACCCCGACTATCAAGACGTCCTTCAGAGAGATTGCGCATATTACGAAGCAAACGAAGAGGAGGGGTGTGAAGCTTCTGATCTCGTTTGTTTTGGCCACTTTTTTGGTTACGTACCACCAGGGGAGGCATGTTGTTGGTGTGGTGGAGGAATTACAGAAAACCCAACTAATGATTGTGATCAGCCATCGGATTCGCCTACATCGTTACCATCTCCTATTGTATCTGGGCCAACACCGATAATTTTAGAAACTGTATCGCCATCGTTGACGCCCGTACAAACGCAATCCCCAGTTGCAAGTACACCATCACCAGTAATCGTAGAAACTGTTCCACCAATGTTCACGCCAGTAGAGACGCAATCTTCTACTGCACCTACGTACATCACAACAGCGCCATCAAAATTCCCTTCATCTGAACCAAGTACTCGACCAACCGTGCAGCCATCTACTATGTTATCGACAACTCCGATAATTACGCCTTCCATTTATGCAACGTTAAATCCTTCTGCTTATCCGACTGAAATTCCAAGTAGAGATCCTAGTTATCACCCCACATTACTACCGACAGTGCAGCCAACCTCATTTCCGACAGTTACGCCTTCTTTTAAATCTGCTGATCCTAGTAGCTCAAAAGTAGACGGCAGCACAAGTCCATCGTCGATACCTACATTTATTCCTTCGCCAAGCCATACATCTGTTCCGACATCATCTCCTAACCAGCCAAATCCAGTCAGGTCGTCTTCAAATAGGTTTTCCATTTCACAATTTCTATTAGTTATTTTTTCGTTGACACCAATATTCTATGACATATTATAAGGTTCACAGGCAGATATCTAATATATTTCGGAACGATAAACGTGGTTATGTTTGGGTAAATAACTTTGTCAGGATAATTGGTTTGTCAACAAGTTAGTTTGTCCATTTTTTATCTAGGCACATGAACTATTATTTCCTTCTCAAGATACGAAAGAATAATTGTTGTTTATAAAAATAAGTCAAATGTTATTTAAACGTGTGCCCTTGTTTCGCATAGTGCATATGTCTTTCCAAATGTATAAATATGACTTTTTTTGAAAGTCACCCTTATGATAAATGGTTTTCTCGTAGTTTACAATTCAAAAGAATCGACAAGCGAATCGATTCTGCTCCCTCGATAGGACGTATGAGGCAAGCGGTGAAAATTAGAACTTTTTATCATACGTGCGGTAATGAAAAGTCTAGAAGAGGAGTTTGACGAAGGAATTATCTAATTTTCAACATCTAAGGGATTAAAATTATAACCTTTGCGGTAGTGAAAATCTATCAGCATATTTCTTCGAGTTAGTCAAGGATTAGAGGACCCATTCGATATTTATGCCTAATCTACAGAAGGTTTATCAAACGATAGTTTACAGAAGCACATTTCGAAGTTGATTCATAGAAAAATGATGTGCTAAACAAAGATAATATATAAATGTTTGCTGATGATGGCTCACCTAATGTCTGCTCTTTCTTGTTAAGGGACGGGTATTAGTCCGTTTCCAACGATTAGATTTCGAGGGCATCAAGATATCGGTGCTTAGAAGCAAAAATGCAAAACTGAGTTTATGCTCGTACAATCCATTTATCGTAATATTCTGTAAAGGGATGGCAAAAAATGGGCATATGAATCCAAGGCTACGGTCTTCTTAATGGTAAAGGTTAACGTGACAAGAACCAAAAGGGCAAAATTGAGTTCATGTTCATACCAAGGTTGTTACCAGTAAAAGTTTTTGCTTCAGATTGATTCACTTATTTGCTCTCTCTAGATTCCTACGTTACTCAATGCCATTAAGGTTCTATGCTATGTTGTCATTTTTTCAAATAATAAATATTCTTATACCTGTTTTACATGTTAATTGAGTTTTACTTTTAGAGTATCACACTTATTGGCGTCTCTCTGCATTAGTACCTTGCTCTATGTCATCAGGGCAATCTGTACATCTAATTGGATGCAGACTCTAAAATTAACCTCCAATATCAATTCCAAGCGTTTGCGAAATCTTTTTCATTTCAACAATTCCAGTGTACAGTACATTCATTTGATAGGAGATTGCGGTGTTTATTTTGCGAATGGTAGAATCGATGGACATATCCTCCTTCCTTTCAACCGAATGCCAGATCCAGTCGGTGTTGTAAAGCATATCTCCTGACCGTAAGATAGAGGGAGGTGATCCCGGTACTCTGCCATGTCAAAGGGTTCCCGGCATCATATATAATAATCCTCCACGAAGAGGGCGCATGTAAGAAAAATACTTTGGATCCATAAAATACCATCTCTTCTCCCAAGCAACTTGAGCAAACAAGTGACTTTCCCAAATTGCAATGCCACACATTCGTAGCACCAGACCGACAGCCCATAACCAACTGAAAGAAAAAACAGAAATTTTTGTGTGTTCATGTAATACACCATTCGTGACAAAACCATTCCATCCATATGCAGTCACTGTGCTCCAAGTAATTCATCATTGAATCATCTTGTTTCTAGCTTTCTCCATTACATTACATGATACGTTCATCGGCATCTGTCAGCTGGAAGTGACTATAACCACAAGGAAACAACAAATATACTTCTTCTAATAAAATATAGAATCATTGCCAGGAGATATCATTGGCAATGTTCAACTTGTTAATATTATACTATCTCTCTCTCTCTCTCTCTCTCTCTCTCTCTCCCTCTCTCTCTCTCTCTCTCCCTGTGTGCATGTTCGAGAACATCATTGAGCACCCTAAATATTCGCTGCTCAATATTCCAATGCATACAAAAGACAGAGTTTAAGATTGTGCGTTTGTTATTGTTTATTCGAGAGAAAAGAGAAAAGAGAAAAGAGAAAAGAGAGAAACGAAACAGATGTTGAAAAACTAACAAAAACAAAAACATCAAAAGATCGCGCACTTTCTTTTTTCAACACACACACACACACACACACACACACACACACACACACACACACACACACACACACACACACACCCACACACTCTTTCTCGTATACATTTTACATGCACTGTGTTCGTTGCCAAGCTACATGTGTTACAAAATATCCAAAATATCCACACACACAAAAGAAAGAAACCAAAATCAACAACAACAACAACATTCCATACCATAATCACCAACTCAATTCAAGAATGCTACCCCAATCGCAAGTAACCTTCAACGTGAAGGATACCCCTGCACCGGTTTCGGATCCGGATCCGATTCCGGCACAAGAGCAGAAAAAGAAGAAGCTGGTAAGAAAGTTTCATTCCATTTGGATATATATGCATATATTTATCTATTTATATATACACATGTATTTCCATTCATGATGTGTTTCATATTTCATATTTCATAAAATTTATTAAAATTCATTCATACTATTAGGTTGGATTAAATCGTAGACCAAGTAACCGCATACATCAACGAAACCATGTAGCCAAACTTGCTCAACGAGTACATGCGATACCATTGCCAGAGGAGGATGCACAATTTGAATCTCCATCGTTTCCTAAATCGGAAGAGGATGTCATGTTTTTAAATGCGACGTTGTTGAAATCATTTTTATTTCGTGATTTTGGAAATAATGCGGATGATCCGAGGTTGCGTGCCTTTGTGGAGGCCATGGAACGAATCCAAGTTCCGTCGAGTCATGTGATTATCGAACAGAATGCAGTGGGTGATTATCTGTATGTTCTTGAGGAAGGAGAGGTAAGCTTTCGCATCGATAACGTAGCAACTCGACACAAGGCAAGTAGAGGGGCGGTCTTTGGAGAACTGGCGTTGTTATACAATGCACGGAGATATGCCGATGCTATTGCAGATACTCCATGTGTTTTATGGAGGATTGATCAGAGGACGTTTCGCAGGATACATATGACTGCAGGGGAGGCACGGGATAAATCGATCGTGTCAGCTCTTATGAATGTGAAGTTATTTGAAGGGCTTGGAAATGAGTTTTACTTGAAGTTAGCCGATGCGATGGAAGAGCTATGTTATCGGAAGGGTACTGTTATTTGTGAAAAGGGCGAAAGATTAAAGGGGTTTTACTTGATTTCGAGCGGGAGTGTAGAAATTGATCGTGAGAAAGAGCAAGAAGTAAAATGTATGGAAGATGATGACATTGACAACATTGGTAATAACATTGAAATAAAACACAAAAATGAATTCTTCGGACAACAGGCCTTGCTCAATGCGAACGAGTTAAGTGATGCCGTGATTCGAACAAGGAAAAAGTGTTGTATAACATTTATTTCAAAAGAAAATTTTACGATGGCAATCGGAGACCTTCGTGATATGTTATGGACAGTGAACGAAGTAAATATCTTAACGACGTTAAAGATGGATTCAGGAAGAAGAATGAATGATCATGAAGCGAAAAAAGTTATCAATCAAAAAGAGATGATTACTTTTCCTGTTTCCAATGTGCCATTTGTTCCCGAACGAGGTCTGTACATCATTCGAAACGGTCGCATCGAGATTCATAACTTCAAAGAAAACCGCACATATACGCTAAAAGGAGGCGATAGCTTTGGTGGTAATGTTAATAGAGATGGCAGGGAGACTATTAGTATAATGGAAGAAGCAGTATGCACCTTCTTATCATCGTTCCATTTGAAGAGCAATGCAAAAAAGTCTTTAAAACATTTCAATCTTAAGCTATTGGTATCACAACAAAGTGCTTTGAACGAATTGAACGACGTAAGCATAAAAAAATTTCTGCGAACATTAAATACGCCCATCTTTATCTTTTCCTGTGTTTTTTACAATAAGGTTTCGTCTCTGAATGATCTTGACGTGTATGATTTTCTAGGGGAAGGTGCTTTTGGAAAAACATACATGGCGGAGCGTAAGAACGATGTTTGCAGGGATCAGTTTGCCTTGAAAATACAAAGTAAATATATGCTAATCGAGAAGAAAATGGTTCGTATATTGTTGGCAAAGCTTGTTCTAAATTTATCTTTTAAATTTAACTCAATATTTGTTTTTGTCACCTTTAAACTTGTTAACCTACCGAAGATAAAGTTTATCCTTGCCGAAAAGGAGGTGAACGATGAAATGGATTCGCATCCGTTTGGTAAGAAAGCATTTTCTTTCGTATATACTTCAAAAACTTTCTGTCGCTTCATCAAACATATTTATAAATCAGTTAGTAAGGTCATCAAATCATTTCACGACAGAAAGTGTGTTTACCATCTCATGGAACTATTGGTTGGAGGGGAGTTGCTAGGTTTGTTTGACAAACTCGCGCCTTTGGATATTGATCAATCACGATTTTATTCCGCTTGCGTGGTGGAGGCACTTACCCATCTAGCGACTTACAAGGCAAGAAAATGTTTGCTTTCTACAAGAAATAATTGGATTGCTTTTTCTTAACTTTGAGTTGGTTGCTTAATCTTTAGGTTGTACATAGAGATTTGAAACCGGAAAATATAATGATAAACTCGAAAGGATAGTAAGTTAGGCATTATTTTATTGTTCATTTCTCTTTGATTTACCTCTCATCATTGACTTTTTGAGAAGTTGTGTCCTCATTGACTTTGGATATGGTAAGAAAAGTATTAGATGTTTATTTTGTATTTTATAATGAATTTCTTTTGATTGTATAATTAATCCAAAACAGCAAAAATCATAGACAATAAAAGTTACACATTTTGCGGATCGCCTATCTACTTGTCACCAGAAGTCATTCTGAATAGAGGTGAGCTGAAAATCTACTGCAATACTGCGTACAAACAGATTTCTCCAATTTTTGCGTTGTTCTGTTTTTAAAGGACACAACATAGGAGTAGACTATTGGGCTCTTGGGATCATTCTTTACGAGGCTTTAACGGGAGAAGTTCCATTCTACACTGACTCTGGAGATCCAACAATCTTATTTTCAATGATTGCTAAATGCAACTTCACTATTCCAGAACATATCAAGAATGGAGGAGTGCGTGATCTCCTCTCCCGATTAATTGAAAAGAACCAGAGGAGGCGACTCGGTTGTCTATCTGGAGGCATTCACGATATACGCGAACACGAATTTTATAGTTCTGTTTCTTGGGGAGCTCTCAAAACCATGCGCACGGAAGCTCCATGGATTCCTCCAGAAACTCATTTTGGAAGCAAGAACGAACTTAATCGCAGGGAGTACAAAGAAATCCCAGCTCAGTTTGAGAGATATTTCCAAGACTTTGATCAAAATAAATCAAAATATGATAGTGATGACGACTCAGATGATGATTTACTCGATTGCAACGTCTGCGTATTGTTTTAGTTCTCATTTTATTCTTTCGATTTCTAAAAGCTTAGTACAAAGTAATATTTTTGATAGTTATTGGGTGTATAAATACTTCTTATCTGCATCAGTTCTCAGCATCAAACTATATCTTTTCTTCTTTCTTTCGATTGCAACATCTGCGTATTGTTTCAGTTCTCATTTTATTCTTTCGATTTCTAAAAGCTTATTACAAAGTAATATTTTTGATAGTTATTGGGTGTATAAATACTTCTTATCTGCACCAGTTCTCAGCATCAAACTACATCTTTTCTTCTTTCTTTGATGCCCCATTCCCAATGAAGCAAGCATCTTCGAGTTTTCTTCATCAATGAACTCTTCACTAACTCCCAGCAGCTTCAATGCTTTCGAGCGTTGTATTCTTCTAATTGAGTAACCGAGCAATCTTTCCGCTTTGCTCGAACTAGAAGTACGATATTGCGATTGTGGTGGATTAAGTAGAATAATGAAGTCTGCAAATAAAACATCATCTTCGCTTACTCCTAGACATTTTGTTAGCATTTTTGATCTTCCATTGATACGATATTTTTGTTGTGACCGTGCACATTCCGTCTTGGCATTGATTAAGGGCGATTCAATCATTGTTGACTCAGATATATACAAACTCTACAAATAGTGTATACATGCATATTCATGACGAGAGTAGAGCTGATAACGGCTTCCGTCAAGACTTGTTTTACAAAAAGTCCAAAGTCCCTTGAGTCAGTCTTATAATTTTTAACTAACCTCTACAAAAGGAGGAAGATTAGAATGCAATTTGCACTTGTTGAACGTTTGTCTTCATCTGATGAAATATGTAATTGCTTTCATTAGAAAAAGTCTCTATATCAATCTTAACGACTCAAAATTATAATACTACTTATCGACTAATACTTACATCTAATTCGCTTCCTTCTGATATTCACAAAAATTCTATTCCATATATAACAGTTTAAAATCATTTTTATTGAATATATATATTTATGTCTAAGAAGGTGAAATTATAGAATCTGAACCGTTCGTAATTTGATCCGCCCACCCCTCTTTAATACGCATGTTGTGTTTATGATGGTCCACTGTTTTAAGAAATGTCTCTAACGACAAAGTCCCGTCACTGTTGCCGTATGCTGCGGCTTGCCACGCAATCGCCAGCTTCGATATCGCACGACCGCTAAACCCATCCGTGTTTTGTACAACTTGTTCGATCACCTTCTCATCAATCATTTCATCCAACTTAATCTGAACCGGGCCCTTCAATCCAATCGTTGCCAACAGACCCAAACCATCGCTGTTCTTCGTATTACGGATTAAATACTTATCCATGTACATCGCAATCATACGCTTCCGTTCCTCATAATCAGGAAGGACAAATTCAACCATCTCATCAATTCGATCTGTCACTGCTTCGTCGAATTGCGATGGCTGGTTACTCGCGTATACCATCATAAACTTATTTGTTTCGGTACCGGTACGATACAAAAATGCATTCAAAGCATTCCGTTGATCTTCACTCATAACTACACTATTGTTTTTATTACGCGATTGTAAAAACGCATCGGCCTCATCTACAAACACCAGCAGACCACGCTTACTACCCTTACTATCTGCCCAATCAAAGAGGTTATGAAGTTCGGTAACAGCATCACGACCCAAGGGAGCCACATCCCCTCCCGTCAATATGGCATAATCCAACCCAGAATGCCGTGCCAAATTCTTCGCAAACAAAGTCTTACCAGTTCCCGGTGGGCCATGCAACAACACATGCCGAAACGACGCACCATTCTTCTTCGTATTCGCAGTCGACACCGCAATACTCCGCAACTGAGACGCCAATCCTTCTTCCAAAACCACACCTTCCAACGCATGACTCAACAACTTCTGATCACTCTGAAACAAATCCTTCACCCCCTTTGCCAACGAAGACGTCGAAAAGGCATTCTGGACCGTCCACCGACTCGTTTCACGCACCAACGACGGCTTACCCAACTGCCTCTCTACAAACCTACCCAACACCCCCACACCCATTTTCGCCGCATACACCCCCACCGCAATACCCGTAATCGTATACGCCGTACTGGCCATCTGCTTTGGATTATTCAGATAAGAATTCATACCATTCCCCACAATTTTACCCGCATCCTCAATCCCCTTCCGCACCGTCTCACGATACTCCGACGCCTCCAACAACAATTTCTCCTTAATTAAATCATGATTGGTCCGTTCCTGCCGAATTTTACCACTCGCTTCCGCCTCTACTTTGGCCAACTCCATTTTCGTCTTTAACTGAGCCTCATGCTCGGCCGTCTGACGTCTCATGGCCTCCTGCCTCGCCAGCATCTCCTCCTGTTTCTTCAGTTGTTCTTCTTGCATGTACTTCTGAGCCTGCAACAAATCCACCTGCCGTTTACGCTCCAACTCATCCTTATATTCCGACCGTTGACGATCGTGCTGCGTTTGTACCTCCAACGTCTTACGTGCCTCCTGCGCTTCGGCCTCGATATTCACCGAACGTTGCTGTTCGGTATAGGCATCATACTCAGCACGTTTGGCAGCTTTTTCATGCTGTTTGGTCCGTTCTTGTTCTTGAATGAGATCGAATGCGGCGGTGGCATTGTGGGAGGCATCGAGTTCCCTTGCGGCTTTGGCAGCTCGTTCGAGGCCGGATGGGTCAAAGTTTGAAAAGTTGGAGTTGTTCATGGGGTTTGTAGAGGAGGAGGAGGAGGATTCGGATTCGGAGGAGGAGGAGGTAGAGGAGGATTCGGGTGGAGTGTGGTTGGTAGAGTTTCGTTTGTTGCGTCCGCCGAACATGTTGGTAGTTTATGGATGGATTGGAACGTTTTTACAAAAAAAAAATGGATAATTTTGGATATTTGGATACTTCAAGTTGTGATTGGATTGGATTTAAAAAAAAAGGATGGCAGTGATTGGATTTCGTCGTCTCTGTACAATTCTTTCATGTATATTTTTTGATGTTTGATATTGTAGGATGAATGATTCACTATGTCCACCAATCTCTATACAAGGATATTATTTAATTTGCTCTCTCGCTCGCTCTCTCTCTCTCTCTCTCTCTTTGTGTATCTTGATACTTTTGTAAAATGATGTTGCTGTATTCTTCTTCTAGAGCAGTGCAGTGTTTTCTATTTATATAGGATTTTTTGTATAAATAATATCCACACACACTGTCTTTGTCTCTATCTCTTGCAACAAGTTAATGCAAAAATCGTGTGAGGGTTAGGATGGTAATTGTACAAATGTAAAATATATATATTGATTGGCGCGCACTCCACTAAAAAAGAAACCAAAAGAAGAAAGGTCAAAATCTGTGTTTGACAGCACGTAGAATTTAAATGGTATGTAGAAATGTACATGCAATTTGTGTGGCGATCGTGGACTCGTGTTGCAGGTTGCAGTTGCAGTTAGCGTAAGCATATGGCGTTTGGGGTTTCGGTGGGAGTTCATATAAAATATAGTAAAGGCTACGATTTGTATTCGATCCTTTGGCAATTTTGTGTTTGGACAAGAAAGTTTAGTCTTTTCTTGCTTTTGTGATCGAAGTTGATGTTTACGAAGAAGAGAAGAGAAGAATTTTGTGGTTCCTGACAGATTCTAGATCTTTGGTTGTGTGTCTTGCTCTAGCTGTCCTCTAGAGCATGTCTTCTATGTTACTTAATGTAAATACAATTCAACATACAATATTTTCAAACCACATGCAGCAGCAAAAATTTATTTCAAGACGTAATTATGAGGTGTAATATCTTTTCATGTTTTATATCTGATGAATAACTTTCGAAATATTGTGACTGGGTCAATAACTTTCACTTACATTTTGATAACACTCGAAAATGCTCTTTATCTAGAAAAATGAACGACAACTAAAATTCAAAATTCAAGGTATGATCGAATACGACGATTGAGTAACATTTTTGTTTACTTTCATTACTAGAGCGTAAAAGTCGTGCGAAACTTGTTAACAAACCCAGTATAACGATACGTTCCATCCTGGCTAGGTTGGCTACCCAACATGAGTTACGGTCATCGTTGATTTATATATTTACCGCTGCCTATCACTCCCAAAGTATTCAATAGAATATTGGTGTCAATGCAGATAGTACTGCTAAAGCAAGTGAGAAGACAAACCTATTTGATGATGAACTAATTGGATTTGACTGGCTTAGGAATAAGGTTGGAACGGCTGTACGACTTAATGATGGACTGCCTGTTGGTATTGACGATGGACGTGAGCTGTCGCCTATTTTAAAACTAGTTGGATCGGTAGATTGATAAGAAGTTGGCATTGTCGTAGAAATCAATGTAGATTCAGACGACGGACGTAAACTGGGGACGCGATTAGGACCACGGCTTGGAATTTTGGTCGCTTGAGTTGAAGGCTCTTCTGTTGCAAAAGTTGACGATATGATTGTAGGGTCGAACGATGACATGATCATTGGCTTCGTTGTTGGAGTAACGCTTGGATAAAATGAGGTCTGAGCTACCGGCTGCGAGAGAGGACTGAAGCTAGGACCTATACTTGGGTTAGCAATCGGGTGTTTTGAAGGAATGGAAGTTACATTAATTGAAGATGTCATAGTAGGTTCTGACGATAACATAATACTTGGATTATTTGTTGGTCTAGCGCTTGGTCCGGTAGTAGGTATCACAGTTGGTGGTGTCGATATTGCCGTAGGTGCAAGTGATGACTGCATTGATGGAGAAGCAGTACGGTTTGATGGTCTGACTGTTGGTATAGACGATGGATGAAAGGTGTCTAAAGTCGTCGGATTGATGGAAGGATGAACTGTTGGGATTGTTGAAGGTTGAAGGGTCGGAATAGTCGAAGATTTTAAACTTGGCTGACTTGTCGGAATAGTTGAAGGTAATGAAGTTGGATGAAGTGTGGGTCGTAATGTGGGGTGATAACTAGGATCTCTACTTGGAATTTCAGTCGGATAAGTTGAAGGATTTAACGTTGCGTAAATCGAAGGCGTAGTTGTTGGTATTGCCGATGACAAAGTAGATGGCTGCACTATTTGTCTAGTACTTGGTATATTCGAACGAAATTTTGATGGCGCTGTTGTAATGTACGTAGGTGCAGTAGAAGATTGTGTCTCTACTGGTGTGAACATTGGCGGAACAGTTTCTATAATGATTGGTGATGGTGTACTTGCAACTGGGGATTGCGTTTGTACAGGAGTGAACATTGGCGGTACAGTTTCTACAATGATCGGTGTTGGCCCAGATACAATAGGAGATGGTAACGATGTAGGCGAATCCGATGGCTGATCACAATCATTAGTTGGGTTTTCTGTAATTCCTCCACCACACCAACAACATGCCTCTCCTGGTG
>Ga0115008_10003539_pt1 | contig 12929 bp, 8 predicted proteins | sample FraStrMetagenome_FD_87164 | JGI IMG/M metagenome (GOLD analysis project Ga0115008, IMG submission 87164) | Marine eukaryotic phytoplankton communities from Arctic Ocean - Fram Strait ARC3M Metagenome | ecosystem: Environmental > Aquatic > Marine > Oceanic | place: Fram Strait | collected 2012-06-18
CCTTATGCTGGTAACGAATCTACAACTATAAACCCGTATTTTGCTGGAGGAACAGTTACTGTTGATTTTACAACTGTAGATATTCCAGATGCTGGTGATGTTTTAACGGTCTATAATGGTCCAAGTAATGCGTTTCCAGTATTGGGAACTGTAACTGGAGCTCCTATCTCATTTAGTTCAACTACTGTTGGAAATCCTACAGGAGCTATCACATTTGAATTTGTTGTAGATGGAGATGCAAATGTAGGTACTGGATGGGTAGCAGATATTACATGTACACCTCCTCCAACACCTCCAACGTGTGGATCTACATTTTATGATAGTGGCGGAGCTGGTGGTGATTACTCTAATAATGAGCTAGAGACAACAACATTTTATCCAGATACTCCAGGTGATGCTCTAACTGCAACTTTTACTTTCTTTGATTTAGAAAGCTGTTGTGATGAGTTAAGAATTTATGATGGACCAAATGCCTCGTTTCCTCTTTTGGGAGTTTTTGCAGGTAACACTATTCCAGGACCATTTACTTCATCAGATGCCTCAGGCGCATTAACTTTTGTATTTGATAGTGACTTCTTATTTGCTTATGGTGGCTGGGCTGCTAATTTAACTTGCGCACCTTATGTCCCACTAACAATCTGTGGTTCTACTTTTTATGATAGTGGAGGAGCTGGAGGTGATTATTCTAGCAATGAACTAACAACAACAACTTTAACACCAGATATTCCTGGTACTGCTTTGACAGTAACATTTACTGCTTTCGAACTTGAAAATACCTATGATTTTTTAGAGATTTTTGATGGACCAAATAATACATTTCCAAGTTTAGGTAATTTTACAGGAAATACAATTCCTGGTCCATTTACATCAAGTCACCCAAGTGGTGCTTTAACATTTGTTTTTGATAGTGACGGATCTGTAACCGATCCTGGATGGGCTGCAAACATAACCTGTATAGATAATTGCAATTTAATAATTACAGACACCAATTATCCATTAGGAGCAGATGCATGTAACCTAGATTATACAGAACTTACAACTAATGCATTGCCACCAGCTCCAACCAATATTATATTTTCTGAAAATTTTAATGGATCAGGTATTCCAGCTGGATGGACAACAGCTAACGCTACAGCTAACACTCAATGGATTATATCTAACACTTCTAATGCAAATGGTACAGCTAATGAAGCAATGCTTGACTGGATATCTGGAACTGGTGATACTGGAAATTGGTCTTTAACTTCTCCAACAATAAGTATTGTAGGACAAACAAATTTAGCCTTAAACTACAAACAGTATTTATGGCATTTTAGTGGTTCTTATCCTTATTCTATTTACGTTGAAACTAATGTTGATAATGCAGGTTGGGTAACACAAAGTTCTAACTTAAATGTTACTGCCAGTATTGGTCCAAATATCCCAAACCTTGATTTTTCCAGTTTATCGGGTAATAATTTGCAAATTAGATTCAGAATGAATGGAAACCCATTTGGTTTTTTCTATTGGACTTTAGATGATATTGAATTATCTGCAGACGGAGCACCACAACCACCGCAAGTCACGTGGTCACCCTCAGGAGGATTATATACAGATAGCTTGTTAACTACACCTTATGTTGCAAATAGTTTTGCTGGTACAGTTTATGCAGCTCCTAATGGAATTCAATTGTACACAGCAACAGATTCTAATAATTGTACAGATACTGTAACGGTAATTTACAATAAGAAAATGTGGGATGGCTCTGTTGACGACAATTGGTATGTAGGAAATAACTGGACACCAGCAGGAGTTCCTACAATAGATAATTGTATCGTTATACCAGATAACGGCTCTGTACCAAATAATCCAATTGCAGATAAGACTCAAACTCCAATTCCTTTGCCTCCTCAACCTGCTCAAGCCAGAAATTTAACTTTAATGGCTAATGCTTACTTGGAGATAGAAACAAACTCTGAATTAATTGTACAAGAATGGGTAACAGTGCAAAATACAGGAATTTTAAATTTAAAAAGTAGTTCTAGTTTAATCCAAATTGAAGATAGTGCTATAAATACTGGCAACATTCATATGCAACGATCACCTAATTTTGATGAAAGTGCTTTAGCAGGAACTGAATATGTCTATTGGTCTTCACCTGTTGCAGGTTTTCAAATCACAGCTATTTCTCCTGCGTCAAATCAACTTTATGACTGGACACCAACTGTAGCAAATGGAACAGTAGGTAATCATGGACAATGGTTCAATGCCACTGGAACTATGACAGATGGTACAGGTTATATTGTAAGAGGTCTTGGTGGAACTCCAGCAACTATACCGGCAACTGCGTATGCCATATCAAATAACACTGCACTGTTTAGTGGAGTACCAAATAATGGTATTATTACAAAGCCAATATTTCATGGCAACTATAATAGTGGTCCTTATGTAGGTACAGGAAACACTGCAACTGATGAAGACGACAATTGGAATCTTTTAGGCAACCCTTATCCGTCAGCAATTTCAGCAAATGCATTTACAAATTTAAACACCAATATCAATGGCACAGTTTATGTTTGGCCTCATAATTCAACGTATTCTGCTGCAACGCTTGATCCTTTTTATGAAGATTATGTTTATAATTACGACGGTAATGATTATATAGAACATAATAATACCGGTTCTAACCCACCAGGAACGAATGATTTATTTATTGCCTCAGGTCAAGCTTTCTTTGTAATGATGAACCATAGCGCAACCTCTGGTACAAATGTGACATTTAATAATAGTATGAGACAAGTGCTTTCAACTTATGACAATAGTGACTTTTATAGAACCGATGGATCAGCATACAGTGTAAGTCGAAACAACATTGAACGTCATAGAATCTGGTTAGACCTTTTATCACCTAATGATATCACCAACACCATATTAGTTGGTTATGTGCAAAATGCAACAAACAGTTTTGATCGTTTATTTGATGGTTATGACTTTAGTAGTGGAGACAACAGTGGTTTCTATTCGCTAATAAATGATGAAACTTTATCTATACAAGGTAGAGCGCTACCCTTTCTAAAAGAAGATTTTGTCCCTTTAGGGATTATAGCCAATGAAACTGGTAGTCATACTATAGCCATAAATACAATAGATGGTCTCTTCATAACCCAAGATCAAAATATTTATATCGAAGATACTGCTTTAAACATTATTCATGATATTCGTATATCTCCATATAGTTTTACTATTGATGCAGGTATACGCAATGATCGTTTTATTTTAAGATATACAGATGAAACTTTAGATGTAAACCAATTGGATGATAATGAAGGTATTTCTATAATGGCTCCTATAAGTGAATACATAAAAGTTACTTCGGAAATTGGAACCATAAATTCTATAGCGATTTATGATATCGTAGGCAGAGTAATTTTTACAACTGAAGATATAAATCAATCAGAATTTATTTTAAACCAAACAAGATTATCTGATGGTGCTTATATTGTAAAAGTAGAACTGTATAACGGTAAACAAAAAATTCAAAAAGTTGTCATCAAGAACTAGATTATAAATAACTAACAAATGACCAAAATAACCTTGATTTTATATAATTAAGGTCTTTTTCTTTTTCATACGCTTCACGTTCAAAAGAAATATTTTGATATGCTAAATACCATTTTTTGTGTTGTATTAAGCGTATTAAAAACTCAATAACATAAAAAACATAAAAAGGAATCACTAATAGTTCTATCTGCTGTCTCAAATGAATCTTCTCATGATTCATTAAAACACTATTTGATTTCAAATTATAATATTTCAGAAAAATAAATGGAAAAATAGTGATCCCAATATATTCTCTAGGAACCAAATATTTTGAAATTACAACCATATTAAACTCTAATCAAAAATCTTTCCAATTTACATTATCTTTGTGTTATATGAAGAAATTTATTCCAATAGAAGATGGTGATTATTATCTAACACCTGAAGGCTATCGTTGTTTTACAGAACAATATCATCTCAAAAGAGGCTATTGTTGTGAAAGTGGCTGCAGACATTGCCCATATGGTTTCAATACTTCAACACAATCGAAAACAAAGACAACTACTTTAAAAAAAAAGTAATGCCAACAACGACACTATCATTTCAGGACCAAATAAAGGAAGGAATTCCAAGTCATCTTCCAGATCCAAAACCGTATGATCCATCTATAAATCATGCACCTAAACGTAAAGCTATTTTATCTCAAGAAGAGCAAAAATTAGCTTTAAAAAATGCACTTCGTTATTTTGATAAAGCACATCACGAAACGTTACTACCAGAATTCAAGAATGAATTAGATACCTACGGAAGAATTTATATGTACCGTTTGCGACCTGACTATAAAATGTATGCAAGGCCAATTGACGAGTATCCAGCGCAATCAAAACAAGCAGCTGCGATTATGTTGATGATCCAAAATAATTTAGATTATGCTGTAGCTCAACATCCTCATGAATTAATCACCTATGGTGGAAATGGAGCCGTGTTTTCAAATTGGGCGCAGTATAGATTGACCATGAAATACCTTTGCGAAATGAATGACGAGCAAACACTCGCCATGTATTCTGGTCATCCAATGGGATTGTTCCCAAGTCATAGCGGAGCACCAAGAGTAATAGTCACTAATGGAATGATGATCCCTAACTATTCTAAACCTGACGATTGGGAAAAATTCAATGCACTAGGTGTGACTCAATATGGTCAAATGACAGCAGGAAGCTTCATGTATATTGGACCACAAGGTATTGTTCACGGTACAACCATCACCGTTTTAAACGCCTTTAGAAAAATAAAAAAAGAACCTGAAGGAAATTTATTTGTTACTTCTGGACTTGGAGGTATGTCTGGAGCACAACCCAAAGCTGGAAACATTGCAGGTTGCATTACGGTTTGTGCAGAAGTGAATCCAAAAATTACACAAGTACGCCTAGACCAAGGTTGGATTGATGAAAAAATAACAGATATAAATGAATTAGTAAATCGTGTTAAAAAAGCAAAAGCGGGTAAAGAAACGATATCAATCGCTTACTTAGGAAACATAGTAGACGTCTGGGAAACATTTGACGAAACAGATATTCAAATTGATTTAGGAAGTGATCAAACCTCACTTCATAATCCTTGGGCTGGAGGGTATTATCCAGTTGGATTATCTTTTGAAGACGCTAATGATATGATGGCTAATAATCCAGAATTATTCAAAACAAAAGTTCAAGAAACATTACGAAGACACACAAACGCCATTAATAAACATACCGCTAAGGGCACTTACTTTTTTGACTACGGAAACGCCTTCCTTTTGGAAGCCTCAAGAGCTGGAGCTGAGATTATGGCAAAGAACGGAATAGATTTCAAATACCCTTCTTATGTTCAAGATATTATGGGACCTATGTGTTTTGATTATGGGTTTGGCCCTTTCAGATGGGTTTGCGCCTCTGGAAAACCAGAAGATTTAGCAAGGACTGATGCGATTGCATGCGAAGTTCTTGAAGACATTAAAAAGAATTCTCCCGAAGAAATTCAACAACAAATGGCAGACAATATCCAATGGATTAAAGGTGCTCAAGACAATAAATTAGTCGTTGGTTCTCAAGCTAGAATTCTTTATGCAGATGCCGAAGGACGAGTGAAAATTGCCGAAGCATTCAATAACGCCATTAAAAAAGGAGAGATAGAAACTGTGATTTTAGGAAGAGATCACCACGACGTTTCAGGAACAGATTCTCCATATCGAGAAACTAGCAATATTTATGATGGATCACGATTTACAGCAGATATGGCCATTCAAAATGTCATTGGAGATAGTTTTAGAGGTGCAACTTGGGTCAGTATTCACAATGGCGGAGGCGTTGGTTGGGGAGAAGTTATAAATGGAGGTTTTGGTATGGTTCTTGATGGTAGTATTGAAGCAGAAAAACGTTTAAAATCTATGCTCTTTTGGGATGTCAATAATGGAATCTCTAGACGAAGTTGGGCAAGAAATGAAGAAGCGATTTTCGCTATCAAACGCGCTATGGAAAGCGAGCCAAATTTAAAGGTAACACTTCCTAACATAGTAGATGATGAACTATTGGATTCGATGTAATAACTCAATAAAAAAGAATGATATGAACAAACTACTCAAAACACTGCCGCTATTATTAATTGTAATGTTGTTAACATCTTGCAGCTCTGTTAAAGTTGCAGCAGATTATGACAGAGAAGCAAATTTTGACAACTATAAAACCTTTGCGTTTTTCAAAACAGGCATTGACAAGGCTGAAATTAGTGATATTGACAAACGTAGAATTTTACGTGCTGTTGAGAGCGAATTATTAGCTCAAGGCTATACAAAATCTGAAAATCCAGACTTACTCGTTAGCATATTTACCAAAGCTCAAACACGTGTAGACGTCTACAACAACAATTGGGGTTGGGGCGGATATGGTGGCTGGGGAGGCTATGGTGGATGGGGAATGGGTGGATATGGCTGGGGAGCAGGCATGATGAACCAATCTATGGTTTCAACACAAAGCGAAGGCACACTATTTATCGATTTAATCGATGCCAAAGAAAAAGAATTAGTTTGGCAAGGAATGGGTACGGGATACATTTCTCGCAATGTTGAAAAGAAAGATGAACGTATTAAAGAATTCGTAAACAAGGTTATGGAAAAATTCCCTCCAGGTACTGAGAAATAAAAATTTAAAGCACATAAAAAAAGCATCAACAAATCACGTTGATGCTTTTTTTATGTGTTAAAACTTAAGACTTGCGCTTCATTTCTAAAAGCCTATCTTTGCCGACTTTTAAGAGCAAGTATTATGATATTAGGACAAGTCACAAGAAGAAACTTTACTCAAAACCCAAAAAACGATATTCTATCAGGATTAACCGTAGCATTAGCATTGGTTCCAGAAGCAGTTGCATTTGCATTTGTTGCAGGCATACCTCCTTTAGTTGGTTTATATGGTGCTTTCATGATGGGCATTGTTACCGCTCTTTTTGGAGGTAGACCAGGAATGATTTCTGGAGCTACAGGCGCAATGGCAGTAGTCATGGTTCATTTAATTCAAAAAGGAAATGAGGTAGGCGTTAATTTAGAAACTCCGGTTGAATTACTAGGACTTCAATGGTTATTTATCACGTTGCTTTTTGTTGGCGGAATTCAAATACTAGCAGGTCTTTTCAAATTAGGAAAATTTGTTCGTTTAATTCCTCATCCAGTAATGATGGGGTTTGTCAACGGATTAGCCATTGTTATTTTCCTTTCTCAATTAACAATGTTTCCTAATGCAGTACCAAAAGACATATCGATTTTAGAAAATACTTCTGAATGGTTTTCGGCATTATTTGCAAATGGCACATTCTGGAAAATGATGGGCTTCATCGGTTTAACTATGGCCATTATGTTTGGTTTACCAAAGTTAACAAAGAAAGTTCCATCGGCTTTAGTTGCTATTCTTGTGGTTGCATGTATCACTATTTTTGGCGGTATTGATGTGAGCACAGTGGGCTCTTTTGTTGTTGAAAAAGGCGGAGAAGGCATAGAAGGAAGCTTACCTGCATTTCAAACACAAATTTTTAGTTTCTTCGGAACCATATCTGGCCATTGGGATTTAATATTCTCAACTGCTTTCATATTGGCTGCTGTTGGTTTAATTGAATCACTAATGACACTTAACCTTATTGATGAAATGACTGAAACTAGAGGAAACGGGAACCGAGAATGTATCGCTCAAGGTAGTGCAAATATGCTCAACGGGTTTTTTGGAGGAATGGGTGGATGCGCCATGATTGGACAATCTATTATTAATGTTGACTCAGGTGGTCGTGGACGATTATCTGGAGCAGTAGCAGCTATAGCGTTACTTTGTTTTGTGTTATTTGGAGCTCCTTTAATTGAGCAAATCCCAATTGCTGCATTGATAGGTGTCATGTTTATGGTGGTTATTGGCACGTTTGCGTGGAGTAGTTTTAGAGTTATTAGAAAAATTCCATTATCTGATGCTATCGTTCTTATAGCTGTGTCTGCTATTACTGTTTGGCAAGATTTAGCAGTCGCTGTTATCGCTGGTGTTATTATTTCAGCTTTAGTATTTGCTTGGAAAAACGCTACAATGATTAGAGCTAGAAAACGTATTCAGCCAGATGGCACAAAAACATATGAAATCTGGGGTCCATTATTCTTTGGTTCCATTCAAAATTTTAACAGCAAATTTGATGTTAAAAATGACCCTCAACACATAGAAATCGATTTTGTAGAATCTCGAGTGAGCGACCATTCGGCTTTGGAAGCCATCTTTAATTTGGTAAACAAATATGAAGCAGAAGGCAAATCTATAAAACTAAAACACCTTAGTGAGGATTGCAAACTATTGATGGCTAAGGCTAGTCCGAAATTCCAGGAAGTTATAATAGAAGCTATTGATGATCCAAGATATCACTTAGCAGCAGATCCAGAAAAATTCACAAAGCCTCTTTCAGAATATAATATGTAACAAAAAAGCCATTAATATGTTTAAACATATTAATGGCTTTTTTGTAATTGTATACAGAAATAGTAATCTACTACTTAGGCATATTTTTCAAATATGCTGTATACTGTGTATCTGTTAATACCGTTTTTAATTGATCATTGATGTATTGTTGCATTTTAGCCTGCTTTTCACTCTTCAAGCTAGAATCTGTAATTGCCTCAACACCTTTAACCTTTTTTTCTACTGAAGAAAAGATGTCATATATTTTATTTTGCTGTTCTGCATTCAATTTGTCAGTCCTCAAAAACATATTTACAACGTCATTAGTCTTTTCTTTAGCAAAATCTTGAACTGTAGCACTATTAGATATAGTTTGAGAACTTGCTTTTGTTTGAGCGAAGGATATTTGACTACCTGCAAATAATAAACATGCAACGCTTAATAATAGTATTTTTTTCATGATTTGTTTGAATAAATTAAAGGCTCAATATACGAAATTCAAATAATTAAATTAAAATTTATCGTTTTTTAATAGCTCAACAACTGCTCAATCTTAGCCTTAACCTTTTCCGTAGAAGGAATCATAGTTTCCTCTAATATCGAATTCAATGGGATTGCTGGCATATTCTCACTTCCAATAGTCATTACTGGTGCATCTAAATACTTAAAACATTCTTCTTGTATTTTTCCTGCTAACGCTCTTGCAAAACTATTATTTGATGGCTCTTCAGTGACCACTAAACACTTACCAGTTTTCTTAACAGATGCCATAATCGTATCTTCATCAAGCGGAAATAATGTTCTCAAATCAATAATCTCAATTTGGTCTCGCATTCCTAATTCCCCAGAAGCATTATAAGCCCAATGCACTCCCATACCGTAAGTCACGATAGTTAATGTCTCAACATCCTCTTGCTTCCAGATCTCTTGTAGCACCCAAGCTTTCCCAAATGGTAACACATAATCTTCACTTGGCTCAATAGATGTTGCACCTTTAGTTCCAGGAACTTTAGACCAATACAAGCCTTTATGCTCCAAAATCACCACTGGATTTGGATCATAATACGCAGCTTTCATCAAACCTTTCAAATCGGCTCCATTACTGGGATACGCTATTTTTACACCTCGAATATTAGTAATTACACTTTCTACGGAAGATGAATGATATGGTCCACCACTACCATAAGCGCCAATTGGCACACGAAGAATCATAGAAACAGGCCACTTCCCATTACTTAAATAGCAACTGCGACTCACTTCTGTGAATAATTGATTCAATCCAGGCCAAATATAATCTGCAAACTGAACCTCAACAATTGGCTTCAAACCAACCGCACTCATTCCAACAGTAGAACCTACAATAAATGCCTCTTGAATTGGTGTATTAAACACGCGGTCATCTCCAAATTTCTGAGCCAACGTTGCTGCTTCTCTAAACACACCACCAAGTCGTCCACCAACATCTTGTCCGTAGAGCAAACATTCTTTGTGTTTTTTCATTAATTCTTCAACTGCAAACAAGGCGCAATCTACCATCACTACTTTTTCTGCACCTTCTGGTGCTCGTGTTCCTTTTTCTTCGGAAATAGGCGTTGGTACAAAATCGTTAGTAAATAAATCTTCTGGCTTTGGGTCTTCAGCTTTTAAAGCTCTTTCAAAGTCAGATTGTACTTTTTCTTTTGCCCCTTTTTCAATAGAGACTATATCTTCCGAAGAAAATCCGTTATCCAATAATTGTTGCTTAATAACAGGATAAGGATCACGTGATCTCGCTTCCTCTAAATCATCGCGATACCATTCCATTCTCACACCAGAGGTATGATGATTCAACAAAGGGACTTTAGCATGCACCAAAAATGGACGACGTTCAGTTCTAATCGTTTTAATGACGTTTTCTACCGCTTCATAACTTTCAATAAAGTTAGCACCATCAATAGAAATAGCGTCTAAGCCATGAAATCCTTGAGCATATTCAAAAGCATCCTGAGCTCTAGTTTCTGCTGCATTTGCAGAAATATCCCAACCGTTATCTTGCACTAAATACAAAATTGGCATCTGCTTTAAGGCAGCCATTTGAAAAGCTTCGGCGATTTCACCTTCTGTAACTGAAGCATCTCCTAAACTACACACCACAAAAGGTAAATCCTTAAGTGTTTTATCGTCTAAACCTTGTAGTTCTTTATATTGCATTCCCATTGCAACTCCAGTTGCAGGAATAGCCTGCATACCAGTTGCTGATGATTGATGGGGGATTTTAGGCTTATCATCATCCTTCAAACTTGGATGAGAATAGTATGATCTACCAGCAGAAAACGGATCCTCTTTTTTAGCCAATAATTGTAACATCAAATCATAAGGCTCTAGTCCAAATGATAATAACATCGCGTCATCTCTGTAATACGGAAACGCGTAATCTTGAGGTAATAACTGCAATCCTAAAGCAATTTGAATTGCCTCATGACCTCTAGAAGTAGCATGCACATATTTTGAAACTTGTTTAAAATTAGCTTCGTATAACTCTGTCATTGCTTTCGCCGTACACAGTTTTGAAAATCCTTTTTTTAGTATGTCTTTGTTCATCTTTAGTTCCCACGAAAGTGGGTGTCTATTTTTTATTCGTTCTTGTCATTCAGGGCAAAGCGCAGCATCTCATTAGAGATTGCCACGTCGTTTCTCTTCTCGCAATGACATTCTTAAATTAAATTTCTCTATTCACGTCAAATTGCTCAAAATAATCAGCAACACGACGTACAAAACTTCCTCCTAAAAATCCGTCTACAACACGATGATCAAAGGATAACGATAAGTACATCATACTTCTAATAGCAATCTCATCTCCTTTTTCCGTAGTAATGACTTCTGGTCGTTTTTTTATAATTCCTAATGCAAGAATGGCAACTTCTGGCTGATTAATAATTGGTGTTCCCATAACACTTCCGAATGTACCAACATTGGAAATCGTAAATGTACTACCTTGGATATCGTCTGCTTTCAACTTATTCTCTCTGGCTTTATTGGCGAGTTCATTGACATTCGCTGCTAAAGTTTTCAAGTCTTTTGAGTCTGCATTTCTAACCACAGGAACAATTAAGTTTCCACTTGGTAAGGCTGTTGCCATACCGATATTAATATCCTCTTTTACAATAATATTTGAGCCATCAACTGAGGCATTTATATTTGGGAAATCTTTTACAGCATTAGCTACAGCTTCAACAAACAAAGGTGTGAATGTTAAACGCTCTCCATGTTTGTCTTGAAAAGCAACTTTGTTAGCGTTTCTCCAATTAACCATATTAGTCATATCGGCTTCCACATAAGCAGTAACATGAGGAGACGTATGTTTTGAATACACCATGTGATCTGCGATCATTTGACGCATACGATCCATTTCAATCACCTTACCATTTCCTTTATCAAATTTTAGCTGCGGAATACGATACGCTGTTGGATCTTGTTGGGCAACAGGTTGTGCAAATTTATAAGGTCGCCCATCTTCAATATATTGAAAGAGATCACTTTTACGCAAGCGGTCTTCATGACCAGTAGCAGGGATTCTTGCCAATTCTTCAAAACTAATATGATGCTCTTTAGCAATTTTAATTATTAATGGGGAAAAGAATGTATTGCTGTTAGAAACTGAGAATGAATTTGACTGAGATTGCTCTGCTACATTCGGAATGATAGTTCGCTTCTTTTTTGGTTTTTCGGCTTTCTGTTCTTCTTGTTTATTCTCCGTTTTAGGAGTTTCTTTTTTAGCTTCTGATACTTCACCATCAATTCTAATTATCGCTATTGTTTCTCCAATTTTAATAACATCGTTAGGGTTATACAAAATTTCTTCAACAACTCCTGAGACCGTTGAAGGCACTTCAGAATCTACTTTATCTGTAGCTACTTCTAATAACATTTCATCATCTTCAATAGCATCACCAACATTTTTGAACCATGTAATTATGGCTGCTTCAGTAATACTCTCACCCAATTTGGGCATTTTAAATTCAAATTTGGACATCTTAATATTTTTAGACTTCACAGTCCCGATAGTTATCGGGACTGCGAGGTCTTTTTAAACTCTTTATTTCTTCATAAAATCTCTCAAAGTGTCATAGACTCCTTCTTGAATTTTCATAGTTGAAGGAACCTCTCTTAAAGGTTCAACTTCTTTTAAACTCTCGTGACAATCTGCTGGCAACTGCTGGTACAAATGTGTGCCTTTTGTTTTCCAAGCAATCATGTCATCACTTACTTCTTTAATGACTTTTGCAGGATTACCAACTACTAAACTTCGCTTTGGAATTTTAGTTTGAGCTTTTACAAATGCCATTGCTCCCACTATAGATTCATCGCCAATTTCAGCGTCATCCATAATAACGGTATTCATACCAATAAGGCAATTTCTACCTAAATTAGCACCATGAATAATGGCACCATGACCAACATGAGCACTTTCTTTTA
>Ga0115008_10003540_pt1 | contig 12922 bp, 9 predicted proteins | sample FraStrMetagenome_FD_87164 | JGI IMG/M metagenome (GOLD analysis project Ga0115008, IMG submission 87164) | Marine eukaryotic phytoplankton communities from Arctic Ocean - Fram Strait ARC3M Metagenome | ecosystem: Environmental > Aquatic > Marine > Oceanic | place: Fram Strait | collected 2012-06-18
ATATCCGGCAAGAACACCGATGGCACCGACGCAACCTCGGCTCCAACCCAATCTCCATCTCCCGCAGTAACATCCGCCCCAACCTCCTTGATATCCGGCAAGAACACCGATGGCACCGACGTAACCTCGGCTCCAACCCAATCTCCATCTCTCGCAGTAACATCCGCCCCAACCTCCTTGATTGCCCCCAACAATTCCACCGACGTTGGCAACAAGACAATTCCGCTGTTGTAGCCCCCCCCCGCTAATTTTCGTCAAATTGATGTACCGGTAGTTATGTCACAAGCCACCAGAAGATGGTTTTGTGTCCGTCCGTCGCAATAAAAATATAAAATAGATCTACTAAGCTAAAAGTGAACTTCATGTAGAGCTACGGTAGTCTAGCTAGGAGTCTAGGAATGCTTAAAATCCTATCCTTCTCTCATATATAATATATCCCCACCCCATACAGGTAGATCTACTAGTATGAGAAAACTAGAGGCAATCTCTTTTGAAGTGCGGTCCATGAAGAAAATAAAAGCGAGCGAAGCAGCACGCTGTACGTACGTAAAGTGTTTTAGTAGTATCCCTTTTTTTAAGTCCCAAAAAGTATTTCTCTTTTTGAGGTTCTCAGGTAAACAGACGTTTTATTGGCCGACGACCACGATGAGATCAGACATCAATCATCACTGGAGCGGCTCGCGTACGTGTACCAGTTGAAGACGGCGTGCACGTGGGTATTATATTGCGCAGGCAGATAGAAGCAGACCGGAGGAGGGAAACGGCACAAATGGCGCCCGGGATCGCCGACCCGGTCGCCCGCATCGTGTCCTCCATGTTCGCCCAACCCCTCCGCCGATCGCCCGACGGCCAGGGCATCATCGTTGGCACCGACCAGGCCCTGGGATACGCCGCCACCCTCGGCCTGTCCCTCGCCGTGTACCGCCTCGTTGCGGCCATGCTGAGGGGAAACCGCCGGTCCGTCGACGACGACGACCGAAGCGCTGACGACACATCCTCCTCCAGCCGGAGTATCTTGTCGTTGCCGTCGTTCCTCCTCACGTTCCTCCGGGCGGCGCTGTTTCGCAAAATCCGGGACGGCGATTCGTACCACCGGGCCGCGTATGGGCGCGACAACCACCAGCAGAAGAAGGGCGCCGGCAAGAAGAAGGGAGAGGATACGGCGGGACCCGACATGCAGCACCGCGGCAGCTGCCACTGCGCTTCCATCCGCTTCACCGTGAGTTCGTTATTCCGAGATTGGAATGGATCTTTTTCAGCCCTCTGTGCCATGAGTCAATACCACTGGACAAAATACTCACTTTCTTTTCACTTTGCTTGCTCTTTGTCCCAACAGCTCCTCGCTCCCCGCAACATATCCGCCCTGGACTGTGGGGGCAAGATCCGCTACCCGCACTATCCCACCACGGCTGACAAGTTCCAGCTTACCAAGGGCAGCCGCCATCTCAAGATGTATTACGTGACCGTGAACAACGTCAGCGAGGACGGCAGCCCGACCGGCACCACCTGCATGGTGGCCCACACCTTCTGCGGCCGCTGCGGCGTCAACCTACTGCGCGCCCCCGATTCGACCATGGATGCCCTGGAGGTCAACGTCGGATGTTTGGAGAGGGACGGATACGCCACGGTCGGCGTGGAGTACTACCGGGCCGACGACAAGGTGGGACTGGGCGCAGGAACGCCTCTGCCGCATCAGTGGCTGGTGGAGGAGTGCGACGAACCCAAGCCATCCGTGTACTGCGAGGGAGACGAGGACTGCACCACGCTGGACGGGACGCACGGTCCGATCTACGTCGATGACATATCGACCTTCTGGCCTACCGAGCTGGAGGAGGTTTCCGGATCCCGTACCGCCAAGGCAACTGCGACCAGATCGACCATCGACACCTCCGACGAGGGCCTGACCATCGAGGCCATTGGATCGGATGTCATGACCCCTCTCGCGGCGGCCGGTGGAAGTGTTGCCGCGCGCCATCCCCTCCTCAAATCGCACTCCCAGGAAACCCCCTCCACGTCGGCCTCTACCATGAGCGACATGGTTATGCCCCTGCCCTCCCGGGTGGTGGTGAGCCACAACTACCAGAGCAGCGATATGTCGTGCCAATCGTCCATCGGTGACGAGGAGCTAACGCTGTCCGTCGGTGGCAGCCTGGGCATCATCGGTGAGAACGGAGAGGAGAAGGGAGGGTGGACCGTCGGTGGTTCGGCCTCAAGCGCCGCCGCCGCTCGGCCGGCGCGGGCGGTCCTGCCGCCGCGCTCCCTCAATCGCGACCAGATGAAATACTTTATGTACAAGCACATGCATACGCCGAGCCCATCGTCGTCGTTCAACGGCTCGGAAGGTGCCAGACTAAACGAAAAACGTCAGATGGAGAGCAACTAACTAAACTTGAGGAGACAGGGCACGTTTCGTGCCGAGACAAAATATGCCAGAAGGAAGAAAGAGGAGAGTTGGACTACCGCTTTCTACACAAACGCTAGAATTTACAGTACGTAAAAAAACGACAATAATAACGAAACACATACACGTATGCAAAAACTATCGAGCACCCTTACTTCTCGGCACGGAACAGAACCAATTTTTTACTCTTCGGATTCAGCAACCTCCCCATCCTCAAAACTGGTAGAAACAAATTTGGCTTGGGTTTTGTCAAACTTCTTGATCTTGGCGTTGGCCATTAAGGACTGGAATCCAAAAACAGCGGCACCGATCGATCCAACTGCCGTGAGGATGGGACCCGAAGCAACGCCAGCGACATTGAGCAAGACAGAGGCCAGGAGCAGATTCTCCATACGACCCTGGGTGAGGGACATTCGTTCAAGTGCCTTCTCATTCTCCAACGATCGGACGCGCACCTTGAGAGTGCCATTTTCCATCGCCCGGAGCGTTTCTTCAACGTACTGAATCTTTTTGGGAGAAGTGACAGCGGTGTTGATGTCATCAACATTGAGACCTGTGGCCTTGCTAAAGATGGAAAGTTGCTTTTCAGACGCTGACTTATACCCCTTCTGTGCCTCGGTGAACTTTTCCACAAACGGTTGAGCGAGCTTACCGATATCGTAGGAAGGATCTAGACCCTTGCCGATGCCATCGATGCTGGCAAAAGAGCGGAAAATAAAGGTGAACGTGCTGGGAAATCGGAATACATTGTTCTCTGTGAGCGTTTGCAGGTCGGCGCCGATTGTCGTTTTGATATTCGATGACTTCTTGCCAAGCTGCTTGTCCTTGAAACTTCGCATAAAATATCGCGCAAGCTTCTCAACGGCAAGACGATCGGCACCGCGGGCAAGAACTCCTGCCTCCTCCACACCATCGACCAACATTTTGGCATTCTTTGCTAGGTCAGTATCACTGATCATGGGTCCACCGGCGAAGAGTGCCGTGCAAAATTTTCTGAACCCAGATCGGACATTGGGCTTCAGCTCGTCCATCATTCCGAAATCGTAGTAGACCAGGTTGCCCTCCGTATCAACGCAAAGATTTCCAGGATGGGGATCGCTGAAAGTAGAAATAGAAAGAAAGTATACGTGTAAGAAAGTTCGTTAGAGAAAAGCTCGAAAAAGAAAAGAAAACAAAACAAAACCAAACCATTTTAGAATTCCTACCTCCCAAATACAAAAAAAATAATCACTTACCAATGGAAATAACCAGTCTCAACAATCTGCCGAAGGAAGGCATCGGCGGTTCTCTTTGCAAGCAGCTCTCTGTCAAGTCCAAGCTCTTCGACGCGCTCAATATTGGTAAGCTTGAACGACTCCAGAAACTCCATGGTCAGCACACGTGGAGTTGATGCATCCCGATATAACTGAGGGACGCGGACCCAGTCAATATCATCAAAATCGCGCGCAAATCGTTCGGCGTTGGTGGCTTCATTGAGATAATCAATCTCAAGGTACAGCAGACGCTCGCTCTCTTCGTATATTGATACCCAATCTCGGTCGGCACCATCCGTCTTGGGATCAAACTTATCCAATAGAACGGCCAGTTGCTTAAGGTTCTTGAGGTCCACATCGAAAAGCTCCTTCAACCCGGCACGTTGGACCTTAATGGCTACTTTTTTACCCTTGTACGTGGCCGTGTGGACCTGCCCAAGGCTAGCCGCTGCTAGAGGTTCCTTAGAAAAGTCCTGGAAGACATCATCGCATGGCTTACCGAGCTCCCGCGAAACAATGTCCTTGGCACGAGCACCGCTGAATCCGGGGACATCGTCTTGCAACGTCTTGAGAACGTCTGTATATTCAACAGGTAGCACATCCGTGCGGGTCGAAACGACTTGTCCGAGTTTAACTGTATCAAGGTTTTTGTAAATACAATGAAGGAAATGAGATTGTGATATCAGTCGAGAACAAATCTCGTACACATAAAATAAATACAAACGGAATACACGCACCAAAGGTCGGGCCGAGACGGAGCAGTCCGTCGCGAATAAAGACTGCCGCTTCGGTCTTGGCCGCCTGAATTTGTTCCTCGGACGCATCGGCCTTTCGCAGCTTTCGCGGATTGAGCGCCTTGAACACGCACTTGAGGGCAAACTTCCAAACCTCAGCATTACGTCTCAACGCCGACGAGTTGCCGCGCTGCTCCCACCCCTGCTCCAAGAGCTCACCCTCTGGGATGTCGTCGCCATCCAGCACCCCGGTATCGAGCAAGTTTTCTGTATCGATATCTCCAGCAGTGGCGTCGCCAACATCTCCCCGCCGGACGAGACCAAGCGTACCCCCGATGATGCTCTTGAGCATCTTCTTGGCCCTCGCACGCTTGCCCTCGTCGCGGCAAAGATCATCCTCGGAGGCATCGATCTCGCACTCCTCGTCCATGAGAGCATCGGCCATCGCCTCGGCCTCGGCCTGGAGAGCCTCGGCAATGTCATCTTCCAGAACAACAACCGCCTTCTCAGCCACTTTGGCCTGATCCTGTACGCCGAGCTCTTCCGCCGGCTTGTCCAGAACAGTTTCCTCCAGCGTCGTCGCATGGAAGGGAGCGGCTATTCCAGAAGCACATGTACGCGTTGCGGGCACAAACGCATGGGTGGAACACGAGAGGCAGAGAACTGCCAGGAGGGCGGTCGATTTTAAGTGCATTTTATCTCAAGCAATATTAGAATTCGTCGATATTGCGGAGGTTCGACGGGTTCTATCGAGAATGCGACCATCGTCAGCCAGCCCATCCAGGTTGAACTTGCAGACTTGCAGCCCTGCCGTAAAAGTACCACTACTTTCACCATGACTAGTGCCTACTTTGAAGCGTACACGGTGCTTCCGGTGGTTTTTGAGAGGAACAAATACTTTTGTTTGTAGATCTAACAATCACTCAGTATTTTTACACAGATCTAATTATCTCATAAAGCTTTCGCCCTTTTCCTTGGTCAGGGATGGTACTTCAGCTCCAGGGGCGACCTGGCAGTCATTAAGGTTACAGTTTTCGCCAATGACACATCCAGCGCCCAATACTGAGTTTTGCAGGATGCAATTGTCACCAACAGCCGCTCCATCCATAATGACAACATTGTTGAGACGGCAACGACCACCGAGTTTTGCACCCTTGCCAACGGTAGAAGACTTCAGCGTTACCTTCTCTCCCACGGAGGACTCCGGGAGAACAATTGACTGAAATTTGGAATTGACCTGCGTCCCGTCAGGAAATACTGCCTTGTGAACATCGGCCCCGGCCTTGGCCGCTTCTGCCACAACCTCTCTGCAACCGTACAGGTATGCTGGAATTGTTGCACATCGCAGACTCAAACGGGACGTGCTGCGGTCCAGAACTTGTGCCGAAACGGCAAAGGGAGGTGACACCGGAGAAGATCTTCTCTGGCCACCACCGGCGCCATCTTGCTGATCGCCGTCATCTGCAGCCGCCGTGATTGAATCTCGTCCTACCCCCTGCGTGCTGCCTCCATAGGCGAAAGGCTCTAATGCAATTACATCATCCAACGCCTCTCGGGCCTCAGAAGACCCATCGAGAGCAGCGGATCCAAATGCAGCAGCGACCCCACGGAACTGCCTCGATACCAGTAGGGGAAGAACCTCCTTTTGAAGCGACGAGAGCCCCGGCCGGACCGAGAGCAATTTTACGACCCAGGGGGAGAGAGCATACACGTGCAAGTCATGAAGGTCCGTGCGGATGGTTGTGGTGGTCGGTCCGCCGGGGTGGCGGAACCGTCCCTTGGGCAGGACCAGCTTCGGCGTAGACCCGGTGCCCTCGTCTTCTTCTACAACCACCTTGGACTGCTTCATAACGAGACGCCTCGGGGAGGAGGGCTGGTGCGGCGACGGTGCAGTTGCCGACGAGGAGAGACCGATGTACTCAATATCTTCCTCGTCTCTTGCCAAGCCGCCCTTCTTGCCCTGGTTTTCGACGGTGCACAAATTAAAATAAATACGTGTTTGAGAGACGCGTAAGTGAAACGGTTACCGTACAAAAAGGAATACAAGACTCATTCCCCCCCGTTCGCTTCTTACCTTGGCCGATTCCTTGAGCGGTATGCCGTTCTCGTCTTCATCGCCGACATCTGACAGGAGCACCGTGCAGGCAGGAGGGGCAAAGGAAGTATCACCGGCTCTTTCACTCCTCGTGCAGCCCGATTGCTGTCCTCTCCGATGCGCATCGGCCAGTAGTCGGAGGGAGCTGCCATCTCCAAGGGAGGCGGCGAGGACGAGGTCGCCCGGGAGGATGACCAGATGGCTGCTGGCCGGGACGGCCCCCGCGCCGGACAGATGTCGAATGGCATCAGCCGACCCACCGCAGCTGGCCCCGAGAGTTACAATATATATTTCCATGGTCTTTACTGCACCATCTGTGGATCCCTTGCCCTTCTTTCCTCCTCCACCTGCGCTGCTGCTGCTGCATCCGCCGATGACCAAACGGAGCACGTGGTCACCCACGCGGCTGATACTGCTGCTACCACCGCCACCTGAAGAGGCAGCCGCCTCCTCGGCCAGGACGGACTTGGCTGTCAGCCCGTTGTCCGACGCGGCCACCGCCACGACGCAGCGGGAGAAGCCGGCCGACGCCACCGACCCCAGCAGGCGGCGGACAATGGACGTGCCGGCCACGGGAAGCAAGTGCTTGGGCACCGTGGGGTCGTCGTCGTCGCTGGACGTGCCGGCGGCCGCCTCAGCCTCCTTCGCGCCCACGTTTCTATCGCCGGTACCGCCGTCATCTCTTCCCCCTTCCTCGCTGTCCGGCTCCTGCGGAAGCGCATCGAACTCGTCATCGTCATCGCTCAAACCGCCGCCGCCGTGCTCGTCGCCCCCCTCCGACGTAAGGGGGAACAGCCTCGTGCCGGCCGTGGCGGCCAGGATGACGGCGACGAATTCGGGACCGACATTAGTGTCAGGGGACGAGGACAACGACGGCGGGGCCTGGATCGGCTCGACCGATGCGTCGTTCGGAGCGGGGCTGCCCATGGTCACCAGCTGGTATGGTGAATGATATTGAGACCTGATGACCTGCTGATGACCTGATGCAAGTGACGATCTGGCCGGCGTCCGCGTCCAATTGGCAAAAACACCACAATTATTATTTTCAGGAATTCCTGTACCACAAGTACCGAGATAACAAGCTTTTAGAATTCATCCCAGTAGATCTAAGTGGTTAGTAAAGCGACCCCTCTCCGTCGTTTAATTGCCCTTGTCCGATGATCCAAAGAATTTGCTAATATCTTTCCCAGCTGCAGGTGGCTTTGCATCACCCTGAGCCTTGCGCTTTTTACTCTTCGATTCGCCACCCGCAGCATTACTGATGCTTTCGAAGCCAAGCAAAGAGCTCGCATTTGTTTGCGCCCCATAATCATCTGTGAGTCTCGTATTACATACCCGATTGTGCTGTTTCCACTGGGGCACATTGCTCGAAATCATACCGCATCGAAAGCATGAGAATGGAGTTGAGTTGAGAATGCGATTGGCCCGTTCTGTATCAACAACAACTTTGACGTCGCCCCGCTCCTGCATATGGCCCTCTAGCACATCTGGCGAAACAAAGAACTTCGAATTGGTAAAGCTATTGATATGCTTCTTGTTCTTAATGCAGTCACTATCAAAGTCACTCGATATTATGTGCAAATGTAAGGGCGTCAGGGAGGGCTGGGCATGATATCCGAAGAGCATCCGATGATGTCGACCACTCTGGTTGTCATTCCCATAGGTCACGGCAGAAGCAATGGCCTGGCTGGTGGAATGAAATTCGCGCAAGTCATTCAAATGCTGGGACGGAATGAGGTCACTAATGCTGTTGATATTGCCCAGTGGTGAGTTGGGCCGAGGGATGAGGAGCAGATGGTTGCGTGCCTTGTGATATTTGTCGTAAAAACACACAACCGTGGAGGTTGAATAGCAAATCACCCTGTGAATCGGATGCGACTTGTTTGATTCGTTCTTCTCGAAAGAAGAAACCAGATCATTCAGAGCCGACCAAAAGTGATTGGATTGGGGGAATGCGCTTGGCGGCGGGTGGTTGTAAGGAATGGACGATGGGCCTCCTATCTTTTCCTTCTTGGATGCAGCAACCACCTTGATCACCTCGCAGTCGTCTTCATCACTCGAAAGCACAATCGGATTTGCCGACGACAAGCCTTCGGCTGCGGCGCCGGTGCTCTTCTTCTTCGGCGCACTACTACTACTAGAGCTACATGTAGTATCCATGCTACCTACTACGTAGTAGGTACAGCATGGAACCCACTGTCATATGAGCAAATCAGCAATGCTCAATCAATATCAAGTAGGTGACGATCTGGCCGTCGTCCGCGGCGGCATCGTCTGGCCGTCATCCGTTTTGCTGGCCACAACCGCAAAAAATCGAGAGCAATTTGCTGCTGACTTGACAGACCACCCCATTCTGATTATTGAGCGCCAATACTCTTCCGAAGCATGCCCAAATCCAAGTCCAAGTCCAAGAAGGTGGAGGCGCCGATCGGAAGCCGCACGGGAGGCGTTTACGATGTCAAGGAGAGTGGGATCGAATTCCGGCACATGCCACAACTGCCGACGCCCAAGGACGGGGCAGAATTCCTAAGCCGGATGAAATCCAACTTTGAGCTCAACATATTGGAACAGCCCAGCGACACCGACCTGGTCTTTGAGCTCAAGGGAGCCGACGTCTCCTTTGCGAATGCCCTCAGGCGTATCATGATCGCTGAGGTTCCGACGGTGGCAATTGAAAAGGTTTACATATTCGACAACACCTCAATCATTCACGATGAGGTTCTGGCCCATCGGCTGGGCTTGGTCCCGATCAATATCGATCCTCGACTGCTCATCGACGTGGAGGACGAAGATGAGCTGACCGACGAAAACACTCTGGTGTTCAGTCTCAAGGTGAGCTGCGGCAGGAGCCGTGCCCACGACGAGCAAAAGGAGCGTGCCCGCAAGGCCAAAGAGGAGCGACAGAGCAAGCGCGACGGGGATGCCACGGCCGATCCGGAGGACTCCATCATGGGCAACGACGATCTCGACAAGGCCGCAGCGCAAGCTGCCGAGGCGCATCACTCGGCGCAGCACAAGGCGGGGAGGGAGACTCATGCCGATGCCGTCGAGATGCCGGGCCGTCCTTATACAAAGCATGTCTACAGCCGATCGCTCAAGTTTGTTCCGCAGGGTGCACAGGAGGATCAGTTCCCGGGGGGTGTGCATATGGTCCATGATGATATCCTGCTGGCCAAGCTGCGGCCAGGTCAGTCCATCGAGCTGGAGGCACACGCCCGTCGTGGCGTCGGTGAGGATCATGCCAAGTACTCTCCCGTTGCTACGGCTTCGTATCGGCTCATGCCCCAGGTGGAGCTTCTTAATCCTGTGTACGATGAGCTTGCCGATGATTTGGCCGACCTGTACGAGCCGGGAGTCTTCGAGGTGGTCAAATGCAACTCTAGAGATGAAGCCGGACATGATCGAAAGGCGGTGGTGGTAAATCCCTATGCCTGTACCATGAGCAGAAACTTTATGCGCGTACCCGAGCTGAAGGAGGCAGTCAAAATCACAAGAGTGCCAGATCACTTCATCTTTAGCATCGAAAGTGTCGGCGCGCTCAAGCCTGGAGTAATCCTCGCAGAAGCACTTCGCATCCTCAAGATGAAGTGTCACAACGTCATTCGCATGGCCGATGAGAGCTTGGAAGTTGAGGGTCTCAATGAGTGAGCTTTGTTACCATTCACATTAAAGGAAAACTTCGAGCTCGAAAGGGGTCACTTTACTAACCACTTAAAAAGATCTATTGGAATTAATTCTAATGCACAAGTTAAGTTTACGCCTCTTCAATATACATATATGTTATCATGAGAGACCGCATGCAACCAATATTTGTTAATTGTCACATATGTATGTAACACCACGTGCCAAGTGAACGCGAATGCCAACTACGACGTCCATCGCATTGTCGGTTGGCTGTTCGGTCCTACCAAAGGCTTGTTTTCGGTCGATGCTTTCTTCTTCTTTGTACCTCCGCCGCCCGCCTTTTTGGCACGTGCCTCCGCCGCCGCCGCTCTCTCGGCTCTTATCTTTGTCCGCTCATCATCGTCCAAGTTCTTATCGTACTTTGGCTTTGGTAAATCTTCGTCGCGTTTAATCGGCATTGCGCCAGGTGCGCCGCCGCTTCCGAATGCTGCCTCGTCGGCAGTTCCCAACCGGCGACCTTCGCCCTGGTAGTTCGATGAGGCGTCAGCACCGCCCTTTGGACAGCAATTCCCCATACTAGCTAGTCTAGAGAGGTAAGCTCTTTTTTGCTTGTGGTGGCTACGGCAAGGGCTGAATTCAGCCCTTGGCTACGGCTTGTGCCTTGAGTACGCGACACCCTTCGTTCGCATGTTGTGCCGTACGTAGTACTACGGTACATGGCGGCGCGGCGCGGCCATGGAGGAACTACTTTTACCTAGCTAGATCTACGTAGGTACATGTATGTACCATGGTACTCGGAATTCCTCCCGGTACATGTAGTAGATCTAGATTTGGGGTACCGGTACAAACATATTATTATTATATATATAAATCTAAGACATTGTTTTTGCATACATGTACGAGATATCATCGAGAGCAAACAATTGCAGCAAACATCTCCTCTCTCACTTCTTCTTTCGTCCGAAAAAGCCTTTCTTCTTCTTTGACTTTCCGGTGGCACCGGTTGCTTGGCTTGCTCCCATCTTGCTAATGCCATCGTATTCTCCCAAGAAGTCGGATGATGCGCTCTGGGATATTGAAGGGACCGGTGCTTCGGGACGAGTGTTGGACTTGGCTCGAGGATTTGATTTAGATCGAGTCCGTCCAAACAATCCCTTCTTCTGTTTTGGGGGCGCGGCGCTCTTATCAACCGCGGGGACAGGCGAAGCCGACCGATTGAATAAGCCAGATCCCTTGCTTCGACGGATCGGACTCGGGCTTCGTGCTTTACCCCGCCTCTTATTGTGCAGTGGACCAACATATCGAAGGAAGGTCAGTTCAATCTCATTGGTATTAGGCGAGGAAGATATCATATCACAAACTTCATCGACCGTGAGCTTGATAGTGCTGTTTCCGTTGACTGCAGCAAGCTGGTCTCCGACCTGAACACCTTTACCGACGGCAGAATTGGCGGCATTGCCAGACGTGAATACTTTCGCGACCCAAACGCCAGCAGAGTTCTCCTGAAACAATAGACCGAGAGGTAGAGCGGTTGTAATCACATTGAATTTGATATCGTTCACGACGTCAATTTCCGCGCTTTCGTCGAAGGGAACGCCAGAAGTCATGTGCTTTGCCTTGGCAGCGCACAGGGACAGCTCAACCAGGCCGGCCTCCTTGTCAATCGACGCATCGGCACTGTGCGTTGGGGTTACATGCCTGCTGCTGGGAGCCTCGTCGGTGAAAATGCCCGTGTCGTTGGAAGGGGCCGGGCCGAACACGAAGTCACTGGCATAGTCCACAAGGCCAGCCAAACCTGCCGCGGTATTGGTTGTGGCAGATCTTTTTGTCCCCATCGATTGATTCCTCGATTGAGAGTTGGAGGTCGTCGTCCCTTCCTGCTGCGCCGCATCGCCTGACAGACCGAGGGCCTGAGACATGACATCAAGTCCACCTTCCATGAGCTCCCAAACAGCCGCAAGCGGATTATCATCACCGCAGGGCTTTTCCTGCCCACAAGGCCCGGCAGACTTCTTCACCACGTCTGCAGACATTTCCGTCATCAGAGTACCATCATCGTCATCGACCTTCCTGGCCGAGCGCTTGTTTGCAAAAGCTTTCTTCCTCTTCTCCTTGACAAGCGACGGATCAGCACTCTCGTACGTCTGATCATCTCCACTTGTACGGCTGTCGCGACTCACGTAGGTGGATTCGTCACGGGTAACAAACGTCGACTCGTCGCGGGTGCCGCCATACGTCGACTCGTCGTAAGTACCAATCGTGCCATCGTCGCCGTTGTAAGTGCTCTCCTCATCGCGGTATCGATCCTTCTTGACGTGCGAGGTCTTCCTCTGGCTCCCAGGCTGACTCTTGGCGCTTCTACCGATGAACAGAAAGTCCTTGACCAGATCTTCCACCTCGCTCTCGTAGCTCTTGGGCATGCCAGAGTAGTCCGTTCCGCTCGTTCGGCGCGAGGTGTAGGTGTCATCGTCGGAATACGCCTCGTCATCGCGGCGTGCACGGCGACCGTACCTTGCCGATATCAGAGAATCGTCCTTGGTGTAGACAGTGGACTCGTCGTCGTTCTCGAAGTGGTGGACGGTATCCTGCGCAAAAGCCACAGCGGAGCCGCTCCGACCGGCCCGAGGCGCCGACCTCGTCCGGGATGGCACGGTATTCTTCCGCTTCCAGGCCTCCTGCGTCCGATCCCGCCGCGTCGGCTCATCCCTCGACAGAGATTCGTCGTCGTCGGAGCTGCGGCCTCGTCGTCCACCCCTGCCGCCGCTCCGCCTGCGGTCAAAGCTCGAGCCGGACATGGCAGAATCGTGGCTTGTGC
>Ga0115008_10003541_pt1 | contig 12922 bp, 14 predicted proteins | sample FraStrMetagenome_FD_87164 | JGI IMG/M metagenome (GOLD analysis project Ga0115008, IMG submission 87164) | Marine eukaryotic phytoplankton communities from Arctic Ocean - Fram Strait ARC3M Metagenome | ecosystem: Environmental > Aquatic > Marine > Oceanic | place: Fram Strait | collected...
CAATAATAAAACAAGCGAGCCAGTTTGATTCACTTTCCCTCGTTGCTCCTGTTTCCCTCGTCAATTCGCACAAATTCGGTTCATAATCGTCTGAACCCAGAATTGGTGCATACGGAGTTCCGAAATGAGGAAGAAAGTATAGTACTGCTCCAGTAGCTATTGCCGCCCCAGCTGGACCGAGTGACGCTCCGAGAGAAACCTTCTTTGCCAGCCAGCCAAAGGGAAAAGCAAAAACAAGATAGCCAATATCGTAAGAAGCGATTATCAAGCCAGACTGTTTCGAACTGAAACCGAAACGCTTCTCAATTGTAGAAATTCCGGCCAAAAGAGCGCCATTGACACCAAAACCGTTTGCAGCTATTATCAAGAAAAGAAAGAAGACGAACCAGTTCATTGAATTTAAGCTCTAGAATGATGTTCTAAGAATCGACAAGAGTTCAAGAATCACCTGACAAAATTTGTAGTAAACGAAAAAACCATACTGATCATTTTCAACTTTTTTCTCTTTCTTGTTTTCAATACTCTCCTCTGACATTTATTTACAAAATTAATAAAATAATTTAATAAAAAAGTTGAAATAATCATCTGAGATGCTCGTCTGAGAGTTTTTGAGCAAATATTGACCCTGCAATTAAACTTTTGCATTTCTATTTGCATTCAGCAATAGAATTCTTGATTCTTCTTTATTCAATTGAAATTGGAAAAATATGCCTTGATAAATACGGAATTATTTGTATTTTTTGATAATAGTTCAGCAGGAGATAAAATGAAAGGGACAGATGAAGAAATATTTTTTTAAAGTTGGAGATTTAGTAAAATTTGAACAATAAATTTAATCAACAGAAAGATGTTTTTACTTTGTGAATACAGGCCAACGGAAACTGAGGAGTTATAGAAAAAATTTAAGTAGTCGTAATAGTCTATTACGAAAATTTGAGAAATTAAACTTAAAAATGGTTATAACGTAAATTAAAGAATTTTCAGAGGTAAAATGGTGAGAAATTTGTTTTTAATTCGAAAGAAAATATGTTTAAAATAAATAATATAGAATCCTACTGTACGTAGATTCTTGAGAAAATATCGGGGCGAAGCGAACGACAGTTTTATAGAATAGCGATTTGTTTTTTAGCCAAGATGAAAAAATAAATTGATAAAATCTAGATATAGCTTTTTTTAAAAACCTCGCTCCGTTGGGTCGAATTCTGACCCACTGGCGCTCGAGAGCAGTCAAAGTGGGAAGAAATCGGTCCAGCTTGGAGCAGACTATTCCGATTAGAGCTTCGGGTCCCGAGCATTTAAATATTTTTTGTTTTGGATCTCCCACATGTACTGACAGCCAAACGCCGCGCTAACTGGCCGATGATGAGGATAAAAATATGAAGTGTTCAATGAGACGTTCAGCCAATGAGCGAGGAGAATGGGTCTGTCATCTTGAACTGTCAGGAAACAAAGGATAAGATTCCGATAGTCGAATCTCGGACTGGCTTGGAACTTTTAACGGCGTTGACGGCTAGCTTCTGAAAAAGCTCGGATAGAAAACATGAGTTCCGCTTGAAAGCGAGCTTCCAGACTGATAAGATTCACATGGACCTGAAAAGAAAGCGTTAGTTTCGCTGCAAAAGCCGGATTTAACCTTTTCGTCGTGAGTGAGACCGTTCAAAAAATTGTCATATTGCGCCTTGGATAACCTCTTTGGCCGGAAAACTAAATTCTTGAGATAATCTCGCATCTCGTCGTCGATAAGTTTCTCAAGATGATGATAGGGGCAGTCGTCAGACCTGAAAAAACGTCAAAATAGCCAAATCTTCGGAAAAAACGGATGAACGGAGCGAAGCAAAAAGCGCGAAGCTTCGTGTCCAAATATACCAATTTTTGTCGAAAACCGTAAACCAACTTACATAATACTCAAGAGGCACTGCGTGTAATCCCAAATGCCCGTTCTGAAGATTTCCGTGTCAACCTCTTCTCTGTGGCCGACGCGGCGATAGGTTAAATTACGAATGTTTTGGAATTTCTCATCGATGAGCTGGATCAGATTTTGGTTGACTCGTAGCTCGCTGCACATTGCTTCAAAAGCGCTCCCCATGCAGGCTTGATTTGCTGTCGAGCGCCAGCAGTATTCCTAAATGAGGTTTAAAAAAGATCAGATTGTTCGTTGTTACATGAAGTCGCAAGCAGGCCTGTTCCACGTCTTTCGGATGTTTGTAACGCGAGGCGGAGAGGTTTTTGTTGTTGTTGTTTCTCGTCAGAAAGCGATTGAGATGAGTCTCCTCATCTTCTTCCTCCTCGTCGTCAGAAAAGACCGTGTCGGATAAACCCATATTTTTCAAATTCTGCCACGAAGTTTCGGCTAAAAAGGGTAAATTATTTTAACAAAAAAACTTCTTACAAAGCTCCCGATCGTGGTCCGCGTCAAAGTCCGGCTGATTCTGGCTCTCCGTGCGTATTCTGTTAAAAGCCTTCATGTTTTTAATCAGATGTTCGACCTTATCAACAGAATTGCTCGAATCGCTGTCGCCCTCGTTCTGCTGCGCTGTTGATGGCTGCCGGAACTGAACAGCTTCCGTTAAGTTTTATCGAGCTTATAATTCAAATTGACAGTTTTGAAATAAAAATACTTACACCGTGTCCTTTATCAGAGTCGAGCTCTGGCTGGATTCCAACTCCCGCACAGAAGTTTGAGAGGCAGTGAAACCAACACATAATTATTATCGCCGTCAGCAGATCTGAATCGCGCCAAAACTATAAAACAGGGGTTAAATATGATCTTCTCAGCCTGTTATGTAAAACTCTGTGACAAAGCCATGTTTCGCATAAGAATATCTGCGATGTCAGCTATGAGAAATTCTCGATAGAACATACCTTGGTCAATCCAGTCGTCAGATCACTGATATGCTCCGCTTTTACATTCCACGGTTTGTTTGCCAGCAGCTCGTTCAGCTCTGCAAGTTTCTGATATTGCTCCGGAACAGCGTCGAGCCCTTCTTCGAGCCATCGCTTGTAGTTCGTCGTCGGCTGGCAGGACTTTATCTCGTGCTCAAACTCTTCCCTCAGCATGTAGTAAAGATACTCGCACTTGATTGAACAATGTTATGATTAGAAAATTGATAAGCCTGCCCTCGGTAGCCAGTCTACTGGAACACGGTCAGTGACAGGTTTGAAAATGCACGAAAACTACTCAAAATCTAGACATGTTTCCAGACAGGCTTTTTATGGCAGAATTTCAGACAGGATAGGATGTTTAGAGAGGAGACAGGACTTGATATAGAGCCTGTCAAAGCCTGTCTCGAAACGTGTTTCCTGTAAAAATAATCCTTATGTTTCCTGTCTAAAATTTGCCCATCATGGAAACCTTTTTACAGAACTGTCAGCAGATTTATAGGATTAAAAAACCTGTCCGTAACCCTGTTTCTGTAGACAGATTGCCGAATGCCAATGATTGAAACTCTTACATTTCTCGCAGAAACAGCCATTATTGCGATGTAAACCCTCTCGATTTTGGTGAGAGAAGAATCGGCCGGCGTGATTATCAGATCGCGCATAAACTGATCCCAGAGTTCAAAGTAGCTCGTGTGAATCGAAGTCACAAGGGCTTGAATTGATCAGTTAGAATTATAAAAACAGAGCAGGGCTTACATAAGTGGTCAAAGCGATGGAAATAATTCCAGTGGTCGAGGAGAGCAATAGATCTTCGTTTCTCGACATCGAGTTGCTCTCGGTCTATTTCATCTTGTTCTGCAAGATGGAGAAGTCTTTCCGACTCCTCGTCCAGGACTGGAACTGAAAAAACGGTCTATTAAAAACAAAAGCGAAACAAAAAAGGCGCGAAGTGAAGCTTATTAAAATATTAAAAACTTTAATATTGTTTATTTCTGACGCGAAGCTTCGCTTCGCGCCTTTTAAGCTACGATGTGTTTAACAATTTTCAGGATTCTATGAATACTCTAAGATATAAAGATCCCTCTTTAGCTATTTCTGATTAATCCTGTAATTATAATCTGTCGATCGCCTAACAAAGATAATGATTATCAGAAATTATCTGATAATCCGAATAAGATCATAATAAGCAAGCCGGTATGTTTCTGTCAGAGCTTGTTTTCAACTACAATTCTTCGCGAGTCAGCGTTTTCTCGAAAATACACTTACTATCAGGCAGCGCAGTGACGAATAATGACGGCCCTGATGATAGCTTGTGCGGAACGAGACTGTATTGACCGCTGAGGCGACGGCGTTTCTTCTCGTCCTTTGTTGGGATAGGTCGCGCATCGGCCGGCATTGGAACTTCGCCAGTCTATGTTTTTGCTTACTTTTGCATTTAAATTTCTTCATAAATATAAAGAGCAAGAATTTTCAATTATAACTGAAGTTTAATGTATTCGGACTGTACCTGCAACCGACTCAGAATTTGAGCCATCTTTTCTTTGACTTCTGAAATCGGACAAAGATGTGAAAGTCGTAGCATCGTCGGTGTCCATTTTTTCAACATATCTGGCTGAAAATAGGACTTTATTTTAATCAAATTACAGGGAGGTCTTACGTCGTCTTCCAGAGCCATATTGACGAGCAAATCTAGATCATCAAGTCCATTATTTCGCCTTGGGGAGTCCAGTAGCTGCTGTATATCGTAAAAAACTGTATGTAGCTTGTCATCCAGCGATTCTCGTTCTGTAAAAAAATTATTAATTTACAGTTTTATAATTTATAAATAAAACCTGGAGTGTATCCGCTTGTGCCTTTTATGACATTGATTCCCGAGCTATGAGAGTCACGTGAGTCGGAGTTCCATCGGAACTCGTCGCATTCGTCTGGCATGATCTCACTTAGGAAGATGGCGATCTTCTGATTTCTGTTACGAGTCAACCATTCACGATTTTGAATTTATCGAACCGCTTCTGAAAAGATAAAGAATTAAAAAAAATAATTCTTGAGAATCTCTGATGAAAATACAGATGCCGGTCATCCTTTAAAATGATAGAATAAATTGTTCTGAGACAGGTCATCGGTCCCCTGAGATGCCGTGGCTCTCAGCAGGATGCGCCTGAGCGCTCCCTCGAGGCCGAGACAGAAGGCCTCGGGCGCACAACTGAAAAGGAAAAAGATAAAAACAACCTCAAGTTCACCTCGAGAGAGGTCGATGGTTATTGCGAAAATCTGTGCGGCACACAGAGTCTGTTATAACGCACTGGCAGCCAGATCGTGTCATCACCTTTACAGGTGCCTTTCATACAAACGTTGATATACGCCCGCTGTTTTTACAGACAAAGGTCGAAAATTCAATTCAGGCAAAAATGAAACGCTGGCGTTTCTATTAAAATAAAATCTACCGATGAAATCAACAGTTCTGGTAGTTTTTCTCAAGTGCCTGTTGTCCTCGACAGTCACTTTCGCCACTAGGAGGATTTTTACATTTGAATTTGGCGCTATTTTTAATTAACTACCAGAGGAATTATCATGACCGGTATAAGCAAGATAATCTCTAGGAAAACTGACCAAAAACTGTACAATTGTCTAAAAATGGCCGAGCGAAGAGAACACAAAAACTTGAAGCTTGAGCCATTTTGAGCCAAATCAACAATTTTTGTCCATTTTCACTACAAGAACTCGATTTTGTATTGAGAATTTAACTTTTAGAGAAACGCAATTGTTTGAAATGGCAATTTTTAGCTTCGCTTCGCTCACCCATTCTGTGAAAAATTTAAAATAACAACTTTTCGACGATTTTATTGTGAGAGGGGATATTGAATAAAATCGCGAAATGATGAGATAAATTTTGCTTAGTCGAGAAATGCTATGGTAGTACCTGAACTATCTCTTTAATTAAAGTAAGTATACGAGTGGGTTGGGGGCGTATAAAGCTTCAAAAACATGTTTTTGAAGTAACGATGCACTTTTTTACAAATCGATTTTTAAGAATTCTAAAACTCGAGAAGCTCGTTAATAAGCTTCTTTTAATAAATCTCATTATCATTTTCTCTCGGTAAATTGTAAGATTTGATGATGTTTCGAAAATGATATCCAGAGTTTGTTCAGTGAAGTATGAACAAAACGCTTGAGGAGATGCAAAATGGCGTCCTTGAGACGAAGGGATTTTTCCAGCCGATAATAACGATCGTCATCAAGACCGTTTTCAGCTACAAGTCTTGAAGACGATCGTTTTTATCGGCTGAATTCCGCCGATTGTCTCTGAGACGTTAGCTCGTCTTCTCAAGATTGTATTTTCAGAAGCCTGAAGCCAAATCTGAGAGCAAAGAAGAGAACATTCAATCTTTCGATAAAACTGTATTTGAATCTTATCATTCTCTGCATCTTTTATATTCACTGGATGGAAAAAATGAACAAATAAAGTATAATCCTGCTGATCTGTTTCCGCTTTGTCCCGACAAAACTGTCTAGGGAGCGGAAAAGAACGATACGGAACTAACTCCATTAAAAAACAAGCTCTTTCTCTGTCTCCTTGAATGCATGTTTATGCAGTTCGAGTGGCAAACGGTGAACCCAGAAGGGCGCAAAATAAAATGACAGTTAAATTAGTGCCAGCCCGGAGCCAGAGCCGGCCCGTTCGTCGCTGAACCCGAGCTCAGAAGCAATTATTTTCCGCAAATAATTAACGGTCTTCGGAAAGCGCTGTCTTCGTTGCAACGAAATTGCCTGCTTTGTTTTGACTTGAAATACGGCAAATTTACGGCAAGTTCGTTTCAAGCGAACGATGATGAATGAAGACGATTTATCAAAACAAAATCGTTCGATTTCAGAAAATAGTAACCGCAAAAGTTCACGAGTAGTTAAAAACAAAAAAAACACGCGGGTTGAAGAACTCCTGCTTTAAAAAAACTCGAACTAACTGGCCGTATATGATATATACGGTATATCTGTTTTGATAGTCAAAACGAAGGACAAAGAAACAATCAATGCCGGGCACTTATGTTTTATTTCGACCGGGATTAATTATTCGCCAAAAAGACAAATTTTAAAATTCCAAGAAATTCAAATTTCCACGAAAACTTGCTCGTCATAGAATTTTGAATTTCAATATGAAGCTCTCTACCGCTATACAAAAGAGCTATATTAAGCTCTTCTTGTTCTGTTAGGTAGATGAACGTTTCCCGCAAAGTAATTGAGCTCTGTTACAGTAAAAAACGGATAATTTACTGATTTTGTGAAAATTTCTTCAATTTTGTTTCTCTAAATTTCACTTTCGTGTTCTTGAAAATTGGTAAGTAGTGAGATAGTGGCCACACGGCGCGTCTATGTACACTCTTATAGACTCAGAGTTAGCTCATTGTTGTTAACTTGAACAACAAAGAACTAGCAAGACTTCTTCGAACTCTCCAAGTTCATTTCATTTCATCTTCAGTTATTTTTCTCGCATTTTGTTATTTCCAAAAATCTGATGTTTTCAGTGTTTGAGAAAAAATTAATTATTGAAATTGGAAAATAGTAGACCGAGCGCGATATTGCGTCATTGCGGCGCCGGCGAGGGCCAATCGCGACGCGCCTCGGCTGATTGATGGCGCCCTTGAACTTGAACTTGGCCCAGCGGGACACTCGCGGTAAAATAAGCCTTCTTTAACTGACGAAAATGGCGCCATTTGGAGGATCTAAGCGTGCCCTTTCTTCGCAATAATGCTGCTCATTTGGAGCTTATCCGAAGATTTTACTTTCAAAAGACGGGCAGACGGCTACAAACGGAGAAAATGACAAATACTTTGATAAATAATTTATTAAATTTGTTTTTTTATTCTGACTAGAATTGGATGAGGAAAGCGGTGCTTAAAGAATAAAAAAAGACTGTGCTTTCATTTGCAAAGCTACAGTACCTTTCATGATTTGATTATTAAACAGCCAAGTAGCCCTGTTCAAAATCAAATTTGCTGAAGCACCATTCTCGAAGGTTCGCTATTTGAACGATTCCCGTGAATTTTTCTTATTGCCCATAAACAATGTCCTGGACAAATAAACTCGTCTGTAACTTTTACGGAAATTCGCTCGACTTGTCAAAAAATTTACGAAAGTACGAAAATTGTGATTTTTATGAAATATAATTTCACTCGAGAAAGCAACAGATTTTTCTTTTTTTAAAGAAATAAAGAAAAATGTCGCCAGAGGATGTCAAGGGGTCAATTACTGTATTTATGCTGTATATGATGCAAGGAAGAGATTAAAAATGGCAAAGCGAAGCTAAGATTAGAGCACGAATCTCAGCTTCTCGTCAAAAATTATAATAAATAATCTTGAAAAAGGTCTTGTCCTCGGAGTCGTTGGATGTGTTCCTCTTGTAATGAACACAATGGGCGTCGACATGGAGCAACAGGCTATCTTCAGCATGGCTATGGTCCCCTTCTCTGTTAAAATTCTTTGGGCGCCGATTGTTGACTCTATTTCATTTGGAAAATTAGGATGGAGAAAACCGTGGATTGTTTTTGCTCAAAGCATTGTTGGAGCTTTGCTTGCTGGCGCTAGCTTGAGTTTTGATACACTTGTTGAGGTTTGCCAGCTTTGCGACTTGATTGTTTTTAACGATTTTATTAAGAATGGAGATATCGCGCTACTGACTGGAATGTATTTTGTGATTGTCGGTTGTTTGACAATTCAAGATATCTCTGTTGATGGCTGGGCGTGCTCACTTCTCAGTCCTGAATACGTCGGAATGACTGCAAATCTTCAGCTCGCCGGGCAGCTTATCGGCGCTTTCAGTTGGAACATCTACTTTTCTTTCTTGGACGAGACAATTGGATATCCAAGCTTTCTGCGTTACGTCTCGATTTTTTATCTTGTTGCGACAGCCGCTGTTTTGGTGCTCGTGAAAGATACGAGTAAGCCTGAGAATAATTCCTGGAGCTCGGTTTCCAACTCGTTTTTGAACATTTTCAAACTTCTGAAATTGAAGCCGATCATAATTCTAGGAACGGATCATAAATGTCAAAACACTTTTCTGAAAAAACAAATTATGAATCTTCAAAGTTATTTTCTGCCTAACTTCAAAAATCGGATTCGCCCCTCATGGCGAGGCTCTGATGCTTAAACTGCGCGCTCGCTGTGTCGAAAAGAAAGTTTTCTCGCGAGTCAGTTTCTTCATGAAATTCTTCAACGTCGCATGTGCTGCTGTTTTCATCAAATTCACGCGAAAGCGCTCGCTTATTACATTTTTGTACGCATATCCGTTTTATATGATTGGTACATAAGTTTTGAAATCCTGGAAGAAAATAAGTTTAATTTTAGCAACTTGCTGCTCTGGATTTATGCTCATGTTTGCTGAGCAGCTAGTTGCCGATGAATATATCACGTGGACACTTATCGCTGTTAATATAGCATCATTGTTTGCTCATCATGGAGTTTATCTAAGGTTTGAGAGTGTTTTTTATTCAAGTTTATTTTATTTTTAGTGCTCAAGGATTCTTTTTCTACATTGCTGACGAGTCGATGGGAGGAGTTTACATGACACTTTTAAACTCAAGTAAACTTATTTGATAATGTGCTTTTTTCTAACAGTTTTGAGTGTATAACATGGGAGGAGTTTGGGTTGAAACTATCAGCCTGAAAGCATTAGGAGTCTTGGACCGCGATCTTGAATTGGACAAGGATTATTGCAACAAATATGAGAATGGAACGGGAGATTATGATCCAAATGGTATTAGAAAATATCAACGAGCTCAGATGAAAACACTATTTAGAGACGCAATTCAGGGGCTGGGATAGTTATTACACGCTCTGTGTTTTTTCATTCGTCGTTGGAACAATCTGGTATCTGCTGTTCTTCAAAAAGATTAAAGAACTACAAGATACTCCAGTAGAAGAGTTCAGATTGAAGAAGAAAACTGATGCTTTGCTTGATGAAAAATCTATTCCTGAAAAAAACAAATGAATAAAAAGCCTGTCAAACGGTGAATTGGAAGTTTTTAATTGGAAAATTTCATCAGTATTATTTTCGAAGGTTATAAAGTCCATTTAACACACGAGACGATTGAAGATGCTCTCAATTGCTCTTGTTCGAAATTCTGAGACAGCTTTAGAAAGCAAGGACATCGCTCTGATTTCTGATATCGCCCTGATCATCTTTTAGTGATATCAACAAAGACTCAATTAAAGACAAGCACAGTGCAAATATGATTGTATCAAGCGACTGTTTGAATTACGCGCTGAGACTTCGAAGAAAGACTCGTATTGATTCGCGACACTTTGCGAAATAAACAAGAGAAATTATTCAAAGCTTTACTTTCTCCACAACTAACCGGTCAAATCCATCTACCGGTATCATGTAACACACCGTAATATTTATTATTATTACTAGCAAAAATGTACGAAAACGTGTCCAGTTATATAATTCGCAGTCATAAAAAGTACGATTTCAGTCTTGATAAAATTATTTCAACCCTAAAAATATATTTCAAAGCGGAAATATATCATCGAGAGAAAAAAAGACTGAGAGACAGAATGTCTCCGAGGCGCAGTTGTCTCAGAGACGTGCCGATTTTGAGACGAGAGATTATCTAATTTTGAGGAGCACAGAACAGAAAAACACGAGAGGATAAATTGTTTAATTTCTATAATTTTTTTGCGGTCTGAGGTAAAAAGTAAAATAGAATTTCATTAATAAATTTAAAATAAATCTATTTTTGTAGAAAAAATCAAGGAAGAAAATTCATATTTTGCAAGTCTTTCATACTTACAAAAAGTTACATGCATAATTTGTCAAACTATCTGCAGTTGCTCTTTTCAGCGCGTAGGCAGACTGACGCTATCACGGAAAGCGATCACGTGGTAGAAAGCACCCAGGAGTAGCGCCACATTCTGAGCGAGCTACACTTGAATCTATCTTCCATTTTTTACTGTCTACTTTTCACTTTCAGATCCGAAAGAGACGAATCACAAAAATACTAAAACGCGCCGTAGCAAAAAATAATACCTTTTTGTATTTTTAACTTACAATAAAACTATTTAAACTTCAAAGTTGACGGTCAAACTGGAACGATATCGACTTTTATGACTTTTAACACAATTTGCTTTAGAAATCGAAGAATTAAAAAAAATATGAGCAACGAGAATAATTCCGAGAGATTGACTTTCAAAATCGGCTGTTCAGCTGGAGCTGAATTCAAGGGAGAGGCTCTTTTCGTGGAGCATGGTCCACCTGAAAACGGTAAGTCCATATTTTGATTTTAATTATTTTTCCTGGCAATGAGCCACGAAGTCGCCCGCCCGTCTATCCTCATACGTTTGACTGACAACACACGTGAGGGACAAACTTTTAAATAAAGAAAGTTTTTTATAAAGAAATCTTTTGAAAGCAAATAAGCAGGTCCGTGTCGGACGCCATTTCCTTCCAAAAATATGATATTGAATCGCCGTTGGTCAGACTTCCGCGGTTGATCACGTGAAACACCAACCTCGAAAACATGCTTACGTAACTAGTTCTATATAAATCTGAGTTCACAAAGCCCTTTCAAAAGTTTGCAGATAACAATTGTAAAGTATGACCATTCGAGGGAAAAATAATCAATGGCGTTTTGGCTTAGAGGTCAGCTAATTGTTTCGGCAAATGGGCTTCAGATTAGCCGGCACAGAGCCTCATGCTGACCTCTGGATGCCGGCTCCATTGATTGAAAGATTTATTGTCAATAAATTATTGCACCGGCTATTGCGCGCGGAAATGAGATATTTTTGTTGATCGAAGCTGTTTTTACTAGACCATAAAAACTTCAATAATTAAATTGTTAGTGGATGAGCTCCTCGAAAGCCTGTTTGAGAAAGAAGAAATCCGCGCGGAACAGCGCTGGAACTTCTCAACGAAAAAATTCGAAGTGATACCGCTTGAAATCAACCGCGACCTTGAGTTCATTGACCCTGTCTACCTTCAGCTCTCAAACTCCGACAAGGATTTCCGATCCCGCACAAACACTGCCGACTCTGGTTTCGGAGAATTCACGAATCATACCTCAGCAAATTTATAAAAGTGGGTTTTTGGGTGTCTAATTTATGTATAAGAAAAAATTCAGACTTTCGCCTTCATATTCGCCGTATTCAAAACAACGCGTCAATCTCTCGCCCGCTGAGAGCGTCGCCTTTCTTTCAGTTTGGGAAATTCTACCGTTAGGGCCCGTTTAGCTTAGGTAGCTCTTTCTGTGTCTTATACCTCTACTTTTCATTTCTTTTTTACTTTTCCATCTCCTGCCAAGGCCTGCCTATTTCAAGAGCAAGATCGCAACTTTAAAACAAAAAACTTTTTCAAGTCAAAGTTTCTTACTGTTACAGTTCGTATTCGGAACTGTTTCAGAACTTTTTTATTTAAACACATGAACACAATTAGGGCTTCTCCCTCGAAAATGAAATAAAAAATGAAAAAAAATCAAGTAAAAAATCTTCAACTTGCGCAAAAGCAGGATAAATGTATAAACTGTACCATCATTTTGAAAAATATACTTTATTATTATTAGAGAAAATTGAGCTTGAAGGATACGTATCATTAATGCTGAGCGAGTTTTACGCCAGTCATGCTTTCAACAAGAGCTGGAAGTCGAGCGACAACGTCGAGAATCTCGCCGGTGAGTTTTCCCGCGCCAATATCTCCGCCACCAGTGGATACCATGGTAATCTTGTTTGCATTCGCAATTGGTGCTGCGATTTCCAAAGCAACCTGCATACATAATTTGAAATTATTCTTCAATAAGCGAGTTTACCTTTGGAAGAGTTTCGAGCACCATATCAACGATGGCAGCATCTTTGTAATGCTTCCAAGCTTCGGCCTTCTTTCGCATCTGCTCGGCTTCTGCCTTAGCTTTTTCGTTGATCGCGAAAGCCTGTGCTTCTCCTCGAAGTTTGATAAGCTCGGCTTCTGCTTCAGCTTCGAGCACGAGTCGCTGGCGAGAGGCTTCGGCGGCGATTTCCATCCTATACTTTTCAGCTTCAGCTGGCTTTTTAACGCGGG
>Ga0115008_10003543_pt1 | contig 12917 bp, 15 predicted proteins | sample FraStrMetagenome_FD_87164 | JGI IMG/M metagenome (GOLD analysis project Ga0115008, IMG submission 87164) | Marine eukaryotic phytoplankton communities from Arctic Ocean - Fram Strait ARC3M Metagenome | ecosystem: Environmental > Aquatic > Marine > Oceanic | place: Fram Strait | collected...
AGATCTACCCGGATCGTTTTGAATTTTCATGGGTAGGAGATTCCACTGGCAAACTGTACAAAAATGGCGTTTGCGTGTTCAAGACCCGCGATCACGACCGCAACAATGAAGAAGAAAACAAAAGGCTCTCTGAAAATCCAAATGTCACTATACAATCGCTCAGAGCTGACGGCAAACAAATAATGGACATAGAAATCATGAACCATACCACCGTTCGGTATATTGAATCAAAATTATATAATTTCGGTCCTTACAATAAGATAAATTTCACGCACTCTCTTGGTCACGCTGGAGCAACAGGGGACCACTTTTCGACAAAAATAATTCCTCGCGAACTAAATGAAAGTTACAAGGCAATTTGTGCTACAGATGGATTATGGGCAATGGTGTGTGAAGAAGACCATGAATTTATTGGATCATCCGATACTTCATGTGAAGATATTGTTAAATTTGCCGACAAGAGATGGAGACAAGAATGGGACTTTGATAATGGAGTAAGTATTGCGAAAGGGGCAAGATTCCCCGATAATAACATTGATGATATTGGTGTGTCAACGTGGACTTGTTAATAGACAAATAATCTAAATAATCTAAATAATCTAAATAATAAAACGTTTTTATTATTTTTTTATTAAATGAAATCCATTGAAAAGATGCAATTTCGTCTTTTTTTTCACCTGACATTTTATATATATATATATAATTAGGTTGGAACAAAAAAAATTTACTATTTATTTTACACTTATTTTACTACTAATTTACTCGTCATCTCCCTTCATTTCAAGGTATTTATCCGCACCAACAACATTGTCCCCAGACTTACTTTTAGACTTCCATTTTGCCCTAACTGCTTCTTCACTTATAAAATACAAATCACCTCCGTTAATTAATGTTTTAACCTGTAGGGTTTTCTCCTCCATTTTTATCATTAGTTCTCATCGCCTTTGAGTGCGAACCGGACATACAAAGAATATCCTAGTTTTATGAATTCAACGCCTTTTTCCTACATCAATAAACATTATCCCGAAATAAAGTGGTGATATTATCTAAGACAATTATTATGATTTCTCATCTAATATTATGTTTTTTTTTAAATTCAGTGATAACACAACCAACGTAAGTTTTTGAAATACCGAAATGCCCAGCAGTTGCCTTTATTCCCTTAGAAGTTCTCATAAAATATTTAATAATTTCTCTATTGGTCGGCATTTTAGAAATATATATATAAATATATTTCTAAATAATAATATTTTTTTTTTCTAAAAATTACAACAATTGCAATCTGTTGACCAAATACAGTCATTTATACCATTTCCCGGATAAGCACAGCCATCTGGTGTACACCCACGTTTACACTCACAAGGTGGCGACCACCAATAGTCATACCAAGAGGGAGCAGAAAAAAAATTATTCCAATATGGATATGAATTGTTTCCACTATACCCATCATTTCTTCTCCTAAAGCGATTTAAATATCCTCCTGACCAACCACCTCTCCCCGAGCCCCCATTTGGAAATCGTCTATTTAGTCTTACGTCTTTACGTTCTCTATGACCATTATTACCACGCCTGAAATTAATCAAACGACCCATATCACCCTTTCTACCTCGTGCGCCTCCACGACCTCCATGTCCTCTTCTACCTCTACCATTTCCTCTCCTGTCTCCACCATGCCCTCTCCTACCTCCTCCAAGGAACCCTTCGGTAGTAGGTAATGAACAATAAATAAATAAAATACATATAATAATTATTATCAAAAAAATATATTTTTTCATATATAAACCCAAGAGAAATAATTTAGACACATTTACATTGTTTTGGCTTTTTACAATTACATCTAAGTTTGCCACTATAACCTTTCCCCATATATGGATTTCTTACATTTTTCCGTTGGTGCGGTTTTTTTTTTGGTTTTAGATTGAAACGTTTTTTAATATTTTTCCTAGAAATAGAATTGTGTTTTCTAGCTATATAGTATTGATTTGTGGCATACCTATTGACGTGTGGGTAAGGTCCGTGCCCGCATTTAGGATATTCACCACAACAGTGAGAATTAAAATCTTTATGTTTATGCGTATAGTTAATATCTTTAACGTTTGTTGGAAAATAATGACTGTGACAACATAAACAATCCACATCATGTATTATTGGACAAGTTTCATTATTTTTATAATCTGTGTCACAATCAGAGCATTTTATATTCATTTTAGTGTGCGTTTTGAATAATTTCGTTTTAAATTTAGGAGCAATATTGGCGAGTGGTACAATTTTACCTTGTGAAACGCGACAATTGTCAAATTCATAATTTGGAATATAGTCACATCTATCCAAACCATCATTTCTAATCTTAATATTGTCAAAATCAAAATTAGTATACCTACCATCGGTTAACTCGTGTGCTTTATTTCTTATACTATAACAGTGGGGTTTGGTTAAAAAGAATCCTTTGGTAAAATTCATCAACGCAGAGTGACTTGGTGCTTGTTTAATTTCATTATTTTTAATAATGAAGCCGCTTTTTAAACATTTTTGTCTTTTACAGCTTAAAGTTTTTATTTTAGATATATTTGATTTGTTGGAGAGATATTGACTTGAATTTATAGATATCTGGTTTGAAAACGGATTTGACATTATTTAATATTATAATTATTATAAATATTTTATAATTTAGCGTAAAAATAAATATAATAATAAATTATAATCTAAAGCTATATTATAATGACCACGTATTCAAAAAGTTTAGATTTTCAAGAAACTGTTTTCGCCGAGCTTTGTTTGGAAACATCTGATATTGTTTTAGATGAACCACACGTGATTGATATTATTTCTGGAGTAACAAGTGGTTGGGATACTACTAACACCAATTATACTGTCAAAATTACCCAGTCCAATTTTGTACGAATGTTTTACGGTGTAAACCAGGATCTTGATTCCCCGAATCCAAATTTTGATACCGGTTTCCAACTTACAGGTTCTGGCGATGTTGCGGAACAGTATTACCGCCTCGACAAAGGATACCGGCAAATGGATGCCTCTGGTTGCGATACATCCGCAGTCAACAATGTATATTCTATTATGGGTGGCGACGGTGAGCCTATGTCAACGGGTACGGACGCGTCTGGAGCGACCCTTAACCTTATTGACCCAGTAACTGATTATTGGGCAAAAGATACGGGATTCAATATTGACTGCTGGTCCACCTGTTCTTATATGTCTATCGCAAAAGAAATTGACGCAGCACACGACCTTACAAACCTAGACTGTAATGTTTGCTGTTCTCTTTGTTACGGCGAATTACTTGCTCTTTTGGATAACAAACAACCAACAAGGGACTCTGGTTTAGGCGTAAAACGCACACAAGTGCTAGCTGGTGATAAGGTTGGTTTGCGTATTCTTTTCAAAAATGCTAAAGAGGGCACTAAGAATGTTGAAGCTCGTATTCATTTTGAAATATGTGCTTAAGTGATCCAAATTATCTGTAATAAATTTTCATTTACAATTTAATTATTTCTAAATATTTGTTTTACAACAAATATTTAGCAATATTGCAATAACTTCTTCATATATCACCGGAATCTTTCAATTTTGTTCTTATATATTCAACCGTACAACCAGGTGATTTATCTAAATATGTTTGTATTTTACTTAGAATTGATTGTTTAAAATCACCATTGGTTATTTTTGGATCTCCAAAAATCAATGTATAAATTTCATATTTTGCCTTTAATACAATTTTACTAGTTTCAACCAAAAATAAATTTGATTTATCACCATGCATTTTTTTATTAACAGCATCAATCGTAAACCTTGCCTCCACCGCATGTTTCATAACAAGAACAATTTTATTTAAAAGATCAATTTCAGATGATAACGTTGGTTCATCGAAATCGGTTAATTTTTGTTGAACATAATCAAAATTAAAAAAATTTTCTTTTATTAATCCATATTTTTTGTTAATAAGAGGGTCCATAAACTTAGAAATAATATAATTTTTTAAATTAACAAATTCTTCGGGAAAAACTTTTTCATTGTTGGCAAATTTATGTGTTTTAGAGTAATCCACAATAAATTTTTTATATAAGCATAAATCATTCGAATATTTATGTAGGTTCAAATTGGATTGTCTTCGCCGATACCCTTTTCCCATGTATTATATAATATTATTATATTATTTAATAATATTATCACACTGAGGGACAATAGATATTGAACTTTATATATTTTAGAATATATAAAGTTTCTGTCAACAAAAACATATATTCCAAAATGATAAACAAATACTAAAAAAAGTGTAGTTAAATGTGAGACTTATATTATAGTGTTGTTTCCCAACACTATAATATTAAAACATTAGTACGAATATTTATGAATATAATCAATTAAAAATATAATAATACGAAATCTAGAAAAAGCTAAATTGATAACAATATCATTGATACACGCGAGGGTCTCTTCCGTTGTCCTAAAACTTATTTAAATTATATCAAATATTCTCTTTGCTAACTTTACCATTACAAGAAATGGGGGGAGTTATCAACTAATCTTAAAATTCAAACAAACCGCGATATCTTCAGCAAACTTGTTTTTATTAGAGAAATTTATAATAATAACCAATTCATCACCTTTTTGCAAGCTTTCCCAGTCACACCGTCCTTTCCAGTCGGCTTTCCCGTCCAAATACTGTAATAAATTACACCATGATAAACTTGTTTGGTATTTAGTATTAAATTTAAGGTTGTATAATGTATTTTGAGACATTAATTCATTCCTAACAAGAACATTTGACGATGGATAAATTATTTTTTTTGTCTTATTTGCAGTGGATGTGGTTGTAGTTGTTACATTTCCGTTTGAATTATTAATTCTTGTTGCTATTGTTGTTTGAACATTATTAACCTCGGTTATTTCTCTAATAGGAGATTCATATGTTGTTGTTGTTGTTGTTGTTGTTTCTTTGCCATCCGAATCAGTGGTGGTTATTGTTGTGTCAATATTTTTTGTTTTAATATCTTTCTTCCATTGTTTAATTAATACATCCGATATGTTAAATTGATCCAAGACCACCGTAGTATTACAGCTAATATCACTTACTTGTAATTGTTTGCAATAATACCATTTAGACAATGTTAACATGTCCTCAATATCATCTGAAGTTTTAGTCGTTTCACACATTGTATATTTAATCTCATCATCATTAATAAATCCAAGTGCTGTAGGAAAAGAGAATTCTTTTAATAATCTATTCTTGGAATTGAAAAAAATTTGGTAAAAATCACTACTGCTAATTGACCAAGGATTACTATTTACATCATAATATAAATTAATATTATGAGATGACGGTTCGTCTGAGTCTTCAGAAGCTTCTGAACTGTGCAAAACAATTTTTGCAATATTAGACATTTATATATATATATAATTATATTTTTCTATATAATTTATTAACCTCTAAAACAAAAGAAAAATCCATATTATTTAAGTTTATTTTTCTACCAAACTCATCTAATATAGTTATACGAAATTTTTTTAAATCAACAGGTCCATGATATTTTCTGGTTCGCGTTTGATTATCCGAGTCATCGGCGTTTTCATCAACATTAACGCTAAATTTCCCATCAATAAGATAAATTTTAGCCAAAACCTGATGTTTCATAACAGAATCCTGAAAAAAAATAACATTTGTATTGTTAACATTTTTATTAAAATCATCTAAACAAAAATAAAAATAACAATCGCCACTACAGTCAAATAATCCTTCTGAAAGTAAGATAACATTCACGTTTAAATATTGTCCATATCTGAATCCCAATATCCACCCAGCCGTATATATAATATTTTTAGTATGTTTATTTACAAATTTCAAATTCATTTTAAATGTATCATTGGGTATTTTTTCTGTGAACTCAAATCGCGTTTTGAGTGAAAATTCACAAATTGACATTTTAACATATTTTAAAGGGTTATCCTCTCCAGATTGATAAAAATACCGCTGGTTCAAGTATTCTGTTAAATCATTTGGGCTATAATTCCCATCAGGGATAATAATTTCATGGATACTTAGTGGTTGACATTCGCTACATATTTCAATTACAAACCTATTATTTTCTCTTTCATGAGAGAATAAATACCATGAATTGGGTATACATATTGAGCTTAATTTTAAACTGATTATATTTGTACAAGTTTGCGATAAATCATATTTAAAATCGGTAGAAGAAGTTTCATAATAATTGTTTCTAAATTTAGTATTAAAATGTAGATTTTGTTTTTCTGTCTCTCTTAATACAGGGTTTATATTAGATGGTACAAATTCTCTTTTGTACACATTGGTATAATTATTAGGATTCATGATATATATATATATATATATATCATATAAGTAATTATTCGTTATATCGGTATATTTTGATAAAATCAAAATATTTGATATTCCCTTATTGGATTTATCAAATTTTACATAAAATTTTAAAAATAATTTAAAACAGATACTTTTTAATTGTATATGAAAGAATGTGGTCCAATTATTATAAAAATACGTTTTATAATAATTGATTAGAGTGTTTGAATATTAATATAAGTGTATTTATTAATATTTATTTTGTTGTGTCCCTGTGCCCGTTTCTAAAATCGGCAAAACAAAAGTCATATTTTCTTGGCTCCTTTTGGCTCGTTTCAATTTACCATTTTTACCATTTGAAAATGACGATAACATTGGGTAAAAATTTGTTTATTTTCCAAAAATTTGCTTCTAGGTGTTTTTTTATAAATTTTTTTCAATTATTTCATTAGAAAGAGTAGAAAAGAAATCGGCAAAAACGGCAAAACAAGTAAAAAAAAATTCATTTCACTTTTTGCAGATCTGGACATTTTAAAATGTCCAGATCTGCAAAAAGCCCAGCAAATTATTTTAAAACTTGTTTTGCCGTTTTTGCCGATTTCTTTTCTACTCTTTCTAATGAAATAATTGAAAAAAATTTATAAAAAAACACCTAGAAGCAAATTTGTATCAATTTTTCGCACTTTTTTTAAAGAAAAATGAAATTTTCAAAATGATAACAATGATAACAAAAGGAGCCAAAAGGAGCCAATTCCCACTTTTATAAATGATAAAAAATGATAATAAATGATAACAAAATGATAAACAAACGAGCCAGCGTTTATCACCAACCATTTATGAATAAACCAAACCATATGTGTAAACAAGTATAATAATTTTATTTATTCTATTATTAACAAATAGCTTTTATTGGCTCGTTTCGGCTCTACTTCTAGCTTATTTTATAGCAAAACGAGCTGGTCTTTCTAAAAGATGCTAGCTTTTGTTTTTACACGAAAATAAATTGCGTATTTTTCACATATCAGGCTTTTATTTTTTTATATTTTGGATACCATCCATCAATTAATACTTGTTTTACAAGTTTCACTGTTTGACCAAAACTAAAACCACTATGATTATTATTGTCTAAACCATCCGAAATTTTATCCATTTCACTATTACCACTTGGTCCACCTTTGTAATTTATAAGCCAGTCTTCCAATTCAAGTCTTTTCACCGTCATATACATATCATGTGCCTCCCGATTTGCTTCTGTACCATATCCAATATCAATTGATTTCCAATCTTTGTAACTTGTTGGTTCAGTCATTTTCTTAATATTTGTATTAATAAAAAAATATTATTTTTGTAATCAATTTTTATAACACTCTATCATTACACTGATAATTTATATTGTCCCAACGATATACAGTGTTCCCATCAACGAATTTTCAGATTTATTACTATTATTAGTAACAGGTATAAAAAAGAAGAAAATAGTTCAAACAAAATGTTAAAAACCGAAAAAAAAGCACTAAAATATATTGTGGCATGTATAGAAAAATATTTATACATAATTTTAAGTGAATAAGTTTGAAAAAGGATTTAAAATTATTATAGTTGTGTATATCAATGATAACAAATGGTAATAAAAAGGATAAAAAAACGAGCCATAAATTTGTATGTAAAAGATGCGACTATAACACACATAAGGTAGGTAATTGGAACCGTCATATATTAACACGCAAGCATAAAATTTCAAAAACTAGTGCCAAAAAGGAGCCAAAAGGAGCCACCACTTACGAATGTAATAGATGTGGGAGAATTTATAAATTTCAGTCAGGATTAAGTAGACACTATTCTAAATGTGGCAACACAGAAATAACTTTAGTAAAAAGTGACAGTAGTGAACCGGATATTAGTACTTCCTTATTGATTGCTTTGAATAAAATTGTTAAAGCCAATGTTGATGCTAAAAATGATTCGGATAATTTCAAATTATTAAGCGTGTTGAATGAACTGTCAGAATTAAAGAAATTAGTTAAAAATAATATTGAACCCACAATAGTAAATAACAATAATACAACAAATACTCAGAATATTTCAATAAATATGTTTTTGAACGATTATTGTAAAGACGCAATGAACCTGAAGGATTTTATGCGTTCCTTAAAATTATCAATAAATGATTTGTGTAAAACTCAAGAACTGGGGTTTGTGGGCGGTATATCTAACATATTTATTAAAAATCTCTCCGATATTCCAAGTATAAAGCGTCCAATTCATTGTTCAGATACAAAACGAATGTTATTTTATGTAAAAGAAGAAGACGGCTGGAATAAAGACGGTGGCAACAAAGTAGCAAAAGCAATAGAAGATGTTACTCTACAGCAAATTAAAACACTACATGATTGGGAGACAGAAAATCCAAATTATTTAGAAAATCCGGTATTATTGGGAGAATGGAATAATCTAGTTCATAATATAATGGGCGGATCTAGTAAAGAAGAGAGAACGCAAAATAAGAATTTAATTAAAAAACAAGTGGGCGAAACAATGCTTATCAAAGACGCAATAGCCAACTTAAAATAAGTTGTTATAGTATATATGGGAATAGTTTTCTCAATTTCAATGGTATTGCTAATAAATAGAAACGCACGTGACAAACAAAAAAATACAGAAATGTTAACCGCTGAACTTGATATTACGAGCGCGAGATCATCGGGATACAATAATCCATATGAGAAATTAGATGATAAATCAAGTACCTGAATTTATTTATTATTTAGTATATATAGATGCAATCAAAAAATATAGTTCTAATGTTATTGGCGATTATAGGAATATTTTTAATAATTCCTTTAAAAGAAGGATTTGAAAATTCAAAAAAATCTTGTAAATTACCTGACACATTTGGGAAACAGATTAAGGGCGTTGGCAAAAGAGCTTGTTCAGAAGGAGGTGTTTTAGCACCCGGTAGTTTATGTGATATAGGATGTGAAGATAAATACCAATATGATTCTGGGCGCAATGTATATGGATGTAGCGAAGGAGGTGTTCTAAGCGAAAATAATCTTAAATGTCGTAAAAAATCAAAGCCCCAAAAAATCAATCGTGAAAATATAACATTTATTTGTGAACCCAAATTTACAGAATTAATTGATTTATTAAGAGAGAGTGGTATCATAAAAAGACCCGAAAGAGACTATTCGGGAATTATTAATTCTGTACAGTCGAAATCAAAAAATTGTCATAAAAAACCGTCTGACAAAAGTTCTGTTCAAAATAATAGAATGAATAGAAAAATATTTCCAGGAAATACAGGCGCAGATAGCAAACCATATAATTCTCTAATGGATATGTACTAAGATATTTTTTATTAAACAATCTTGTTAATCAAGATGGTTGTTAATTATTGTAAATTATAATTATTTACAATAATCGCGTTGGATTCAGTCTTATAAATATAAATTCGCTTTAGTGGATTATTATACAATGTCTGACAAGAGTACCCATTGTATTTCCGTATATTTTAACTTGATAGTATCTAAAGAGATGTGTCCCACAAAATTTGGTTGACACTACCTATAAAGTTGGAGAATTACCAAAATGTGTAATTATTTAATCAAAATCTCTCTAATATTTAAAAATAAACCAGTAAAAATAAAGTTTAGATCACGGGATATAATTTTCAATAAAATACCGGTTCCATGACTAAATTTATATATAATATAACGAATTTGCACAAGAAAGAGGAGAGAATACAAACAATAATCACAATTAAAAAGATTGAATGAGTTTATTGTTGGCAATATACACATATCTGTATATAATAATTGTTAAATTAAATCTCTCTTGATGTAAAAATAATTCAATAAAAAGAAATATGAATGTTGGGTTTCTGGATATAATTTCCAATAAATGGGCGAGTATTTCATAATACATGTAAATCTTTTTTATAGAAAAATTGAAGTTTTTTTAATAATTAAAAATTTAATTATTAAAGATATAAAAATACAAATGTCCAAATCTCAACAACAAATCAGTTTCGCCCGTTATGGCGGTTACTATTATACTGACATTTTATGGGATAGAATTTTACAGTTTCTAGGAATTGGAAAATACCACGACCATTGGAAAATCGGTAAAATTTATGTCCGGTCCGATCTAAAATTCGGTCCGTCTACGAAAATTCATGGTGATCAATATGTTTATGAGGATACAATTGATTCTCATGACGACTATACTTATGTCGATTCGGTATGTATGGTTAAACAAAATTTCAGAATCAATACATTTTATCGTTTAATAAAAAAGACTGCAAAATCGATTACCTTTTGCCCAATTTTATGCGTACATGAAAAAGATGTAAAAAATGGTATGAAATTATTAGGAGTCCATCGTCATTATAGGTTTGCGGATGATAACACCAATCGCAACCCAATAGGTAAAAAAATAATTTTAAAAAACACTCCTCAAATTCCAGAGGGATATGGATTATATGAAGAGAGGCATTATTACTATAAGCGAACGCATCACTACACAGACAAGCAATGGAAAAATAAACCAAAAAATAATTTATTACGTAAAAAAAATCCTGAAAGTGGTAAGAAAACAGTAAGTGGTAGAAGTGGTAGAAGTGGAAGATATGGGACAACTTTCGGTAGTGTTTTAAAATTAAAATAAAAAAAAAACAAATATCAAAAAGTACACGTATATTTTTTTTAATAGAAACTCGAAGTGTTTTTTTTAATTAAAAGGGATTAACAAAGTAAAATTTCATACGCATTGGGTGGTTTGCTTCGGCACCTTGAATTGTCTTAAATCTCTCTAATAGAAAAATAATCATCATTGGTTACTGTATAATTATGTTTCAATTTTGATATTACCCTCGGTTTTCTTTTTTGAACAACCTTTATAGTGGGCAGAAAGTGCTCTTTTATTTTTAAAAGCTCTATTACAATATTCACATGAGTGATTAAGCAACTCTGTATTTGAAAAGTTAACAGAAAGAAATTTAGCTATACTAGGAAGGTTAATTTCTTCAATCATATGCTGGATTTCTTTATGGTATTTTTTTGACATATCAATAAGTCTTGTTTTTTGTCGCAAAAAAATCATAAAATCTTTTTGTATATCTTCAAGAGTGTCCTTTGATATTTTCTCTGTATCAATATTAGCCAAGTCTATTTTTTGAGAAACCATATCAATTATTTGAACAGCGGTTGTGATTAAGTCTGAGTCGTAATTCACATCATGTAAATAAATAAGAATATAATTACTATGAAAGTTAATTTCAAAATGTTTTTTATTCGCAACACCGCTATTTTGAGAGAGAAAAATACCGTGGCATTTAGTATGTTCAATATCACGAATAAATTTTTTCACTTCTACTTCGGGCACATTTGTTGTATATTCTTTATTTTCAAAAAGGATTTTTTTATTTTGGTGTGATTTTCTCTCTAAAATGAAATCACCACATTTGCCAATGCCTGACGAGTTAATAATATTTTCGGCTGGGAAACACCCGTTTAAAATATTTTCTAACCTATTTTCACCTATTTTTCCAATAGTACTGGAATTACAATATCTTTGTTTATTGAGAAAATCATTCATATCAGAAAAAGTTTGATATTGATTTTGAATTTCGGAGAGAATAGAAGAATTATTGGAAGTAACAAAAGTATGTATATTTTTGTCAATCATATTACACAACGATAAATGTTTGTTTTCAACAATTTGAGAAATTTTAGAAAATATATTTTCCTGAGAAGTGTCTTTTAAAAGTTGAGAAGTAATAGAATTTAAACTTTCAAAATGCTTTGAAATATTAATAATAATTTTATTGAATAAATCCTCATTGGATGAAGAGAAAATATCCGACAATAAAATCTTGGTTTTTTCAACAGTAGCTGTTTGATTTTTTTCAAGAATATGTTGGATTTTTTCATTATAACTGAGTTGTTTATTATCAATAATTGATTCGAGAGAACTTCTTATTTCTTGGATATATGTATTTTTTTGTTCTGAGAAAATCGTATGAATAGAACTGACGCTGTTTAAAATTGTTGATATGTTTTGATTCATATTATTTTGCGTGGTTTCTATTTTATCCACCTTTGAGAAAATGGTTTTAAGCAACTCATTTGACAACGAGTTTTCCGCCGTATGTGTTAGATCTTTATTAAGTTTTTCAATAAGATCAATAAATATTAAATTTATTTTTTCAAAATCCAAGTGTTTATTATTTTTATAAAACGCAAGAATTTTATCATTTTTTGTGGACAACATATAAATAATTAAAGATAGTTGTCTTTAAGTAAAAATTATGCTATAGCAAATGAAAAGCATTTGCTATAGCAAATTGTCTTGTAATAGCAAATGCTTTTCATTTGCTATAGCATTAAAAAAGACAGATATATAAAAAATATACACATGTGAGAAAAAAAACTTTGTTTTCCTAAAGAAAGTAAAAAAAAAAATATTTTTTAAAGTGAAGTAGTAAAAATATAGTTTTCCGAAGAGAAAAATAAAAAATTATTTTAAAAAGAAGAAATTAAAAAAAAAACATAGATATAGCTGAAAATAAATAAAAAAAGTATCA
>Ga0115008_10003544_pt1 | contig 12917 bp, 7 predicted proteins | sample FraStrMetagenome_FD_87164 | JGI IMG/M metagenome (GOLD analysis project Ga0115008, IMG submission 87164) | Marine eukaryotic phytoplankton communities from Arctic Ocean - Fram Strait ARC3M Metagenome | ecosystem: Environmental > Aquatic > Marine > Oceanic | place: Fram Strait | collected 2012-06-18
CTTTACGACAAACGGATAGCAAGTCAATGGAGAATCCGTAAAATCCGTAAATAAAACTCGAGTCACGCCGTAAATAAGCTATTTACGGATTTTACGGATCAGTCCGTAAATAAAGAGGCCTGCCCATTACCCATCCCCATCCCAATCCCAGCTTTCTGGAAAATATCTCCAAAAACAAATTCGTTTTTTGTCGTTGTTGTAAAATCAGTTCACGTGCAATGTACGTGTTTACTTTTTCCGATTCTTCGTCGTCGTCGGAAACTGACACGACTTTGTTCTTGGATCTCGGATACACGTACTCGTACATATAGTACGTACGTGGTGTCATAATTATACAGATTTTCGATATACGTACGTTCCTCTTTTACAGTTTTTATTAGTACATACTTTTCCCACAATTACTTTTTTCATAATTCTAACAATGGTAAGTCCCCCAAATTGGACATCTCATGAGATATAACATTCAAACGGTTTTTCTGTCGTATGCTGCATGTGTTCGGAGTCAACGAGTGGCGAAAACTTTAACAATGGGGCACAAGTGATTTCTTTCCAAAACATGTTTTCTAACCTATGAGCACATTGCACCAATTTTCATTTTGTAACACGTTCATGATAGTTCAAGAAACTTATCATCGCTACCCTCGCCGTTTCTGCCGGTGCCTTTGCTCCGTCTCCTTTCGCTGCACGCACCAGCACTAGCCTTTTCTTCGAGTATGGAAAGTACGACGAGCAGGAATGGAATAACGAAGCGAAGAAGGAAGTTTATGGTGCCTGGGATCCTAGCCAGCCTCGCTCTACCACTAACTTCAACCCCTTTGAGACTTTCGGAGGAAACTCCCCTGATGCCAGTGGAATCTACCCTGGAGAGAACAGATACAAGGATCCCATCCGTCCTGACGTCAACTTCCAGCAGATGATGGCAGAGCGTGCAGAGGCTGACGAACGTGCTGCTAGCCCCAAGCCTGGTGATGCTCCTGGAGCTCCCGGATGCAAGAACTAAGTTAGTTATTGTTCTCGGTATATATACCAGTGTTGTTGATCTGACCAACCGTCAGAATTTGTATTATAACCTTTTTTGGTAATGGCTTGTCTCTCAATGAACGATAGACGTAGCAATTTTCCTGTAAACATTTTAATATGAGGTCAATAATTTTTAGGAAACATAGTCAATAGCGATATATTTTAGGTTTCAATTTAGAGCGGGTTAGGTTTTGTGATATCACCAAATCTTTCCAATTTTGTAGACATAGGCACCCTGTAGTTAGCGTCTTGTTTTTCCTCATTGTGTTCCAAGATATACGGCAAGTTGGCATTTCGATTGACTTGCGAATTGATATATTGGAGCATTTCGACAAAGCGTTTTGTGAGACTTTTCATTTGGTCTTCTTGAAAAAAAGCGTCTCTCTTAAGATTCTCAATTTCATTTTTGTTTCCTTCAAGAACTAACTGGTGGTTCTTTTCGATTTTTGACATTTCATCCATTAGCTCAAGAATTTTACTCTCTCTAACATTTATCCGATCTAAAAGCTCATCTTCCATGCTTTTGTACTGCCTTGTCATATCTCGAGTAAGGTCGAACGTTAATTGGGTTTGTTCTGCACTCTTTCGAACCTCAGTATTCACTTGTTCCTTCAACAATCTACATTCTCGCTCGGCTGCAGAAGTAGCTGTTGCCTTGTGAGCAAGTTGCATTTCAAGAGCTTTATTTAATGCTTCTAGGTGTCGAATTTTGTCCTCGAGGGTTGTGAGGCCTATACCCTCTGCTTCGCTGCAAGATCCTATCTCACAGTGAATATAACAAGCATGACAATCAATAATAGTCCTTAGCAAAAATTAGAACAAATTACATTTATGTAGACAAACAGTATTACCTTTCTTTGCCTTTTTCTTTCCTTTTCCTCCCCCACTCCCTTTCTTTTTTGGTGGCATTTCTTCTGTTTTGATAGGTTTTTTGTGCCAACAATTGCGAGAAAGAGAGAGAGTCCCAAGATATCCTCCAATCTCAATTTCCGTAACGCCTGACCCAGTCTTTATGATTGAGTCGTGTTGGCGTTAAAAGTACCTAGCAAAGCAAATGTTGAGAAACATATGCCCAAGACCAACGTCAACGTAAAAGATATCAAAGTCACATTCGAGCCCAGGCAAGCACAACATTCACAGAAACGCAAGGTGAGGTTATTATAACGGTATTCTTTAGACTTTTTAAAAAATTTAATATTTATAAATTACTCTCGATACTGACTGCTCTGGCTACCCCCTGACGCAATAGAGAAGACACCAAGCGTGACTGAGAAGCCCAACAAAACAAGTAGGCCTGGAGTAAAATTAGGTTCCACTGTATTAATAATGAAATCATCGAGCTCAGGAGATATTAATGAAGTGTCACCACTAGCATTTTGCCATGCTTCTAACGTGATGAGAACACCCGCCGCCATGAAAGTTACTGTACAGATCCCTAACCCTACCTTTAAAAAACCATCAAACGCTTTCAAAAGTGACGGAGGTAACATATCAAAAATATCCTTTTCTTCTTCGGCATATCTCTTATCTTTGACGCTCCAATTTTGACTCTGAGCTGCGCTTTCTCCTGGTCGATTCAATCCGAATTGTTTTCGAAGAATCATTTCCTGTCGTTCATCTGGAGTCATGGAAGGATCAAAGTCCAACGTATCCAACGACGGCTTACTAATACTAGAACCTTCCACAGATGACAAAAGGTCATTCGATTCTGCGAATTCAACTTCCATAGAGCCTTCCAATCCGACAGCTAAATTTTGTTCCATCGAATCGCTAGTATTGGTAGTAATCGAAGGTGCCTTGTTCTTGCTAGAAGTAGACGACTTCTTGCCAAAACCTTTTCCAGCTGAATTCAGTAGTACATTATGACGATACAAATTCTTACTAGGGAATACCACGAAACCACTAGTTGTTGCGAAAAAGGCACAATATAACAATATGTTGTTGGTAATCATGGTTTTCAGAGGAGCTGCCTCGTTGTTTCTGTTTTTGTTTTTTGCTCTTGTTTGTGGTTTGAAAACAGAGAGCGAGTTTGAAATATATATGTATGAAACAGGTTATATGCGTCAACTCTCTCTGACTTGCTTCAACTTTCAACTTTATAATCATCATCAGTTTTATCAGTTACAATCACAAAAATCATAAATCATCCTAACACGTACGGTGACCATACTAACGGTTTAGCTAATATACGAATTCTGACACGCATCAGTCATTGTAATTGTAGATCTACGAACGCACGGGTATGTATATTATATTCATGAAAATCATGAAATAACCAAGACCATGACATAATCATGTAACACATCATAACATCACATACATCGGGACACAGATATTTGCATTGCATGTTGTGGAAATGATAAATGACATTGTACAAAATATAAACCCCAAAGCTCCAACGCCAAGAGAATTATAACTCGCTAACTATACGTGACGTATTGAAATTCGAGAGAACGAGGAAACCCAATAAATGTGGCGCTTCATCTCGGGTTGCACCTCTCGTGTTACAAATCGATATCGAAATCGACATCGACATTGGATTTCCACTGCAATAATGGGAAACAGGTATTTGGTTCAGCGATGTTCATACCGCACGCTTCGTTTCGATGGGCATTGTGACTCGGATCCGATGAAAATTTTTGCCATTAAAGATTGGAGCAAATTCTGTCAATTTCGTCCAAATTCGACGGATCGAAGAAGCATGAGTAGAAGGAACGATGAGGATGATGTAGAAGCTCGAACGTTCGAATCCTTAGAGGATTATCACGATCAATTACGGTACTATGCTCAAGAAGCACGAAATCCCCATGCTGCAGAACGTCTCATTATCAAGATGGAACAAGATCTAAATGGTATGCATTGCATGTTTTATTCTTATAATACTTGCGCAAGGCAGAATTTACCTCATGACAATGTATATATATTTTATTTACTTATTTTCGTAGTACGACCCACTGTGGAATCATACAATTTTGTAATCGAAGCCTGGTCTTATTACTATGGAAGTAGCGGAGCAAATAAGAATCAAAACGCGGTGCGATCAGAACGATGGCTTCGACGAATGAAAGAATTAAATCCAGAACTGAAACCAAATGTAACATCTTACAATTATCTTCTTCATGCTCTTTCGCAGAATAAAAAAAGAAAAAGTAGAAATTCGTTCGAAGTAGCGAAGAAGCAAGCCGTCCAGGCACAAGATATTCTAAATAAAATGAAATCTTCGGCGAATTATCCTAAACCAAATACCGAGTCATACAATCGAGTGATGCAGGCATGGGTTCAGTGTGGAGAGGGAATGTTAATTACAGAAAAAGTAATGTCCTTGCTTAAAGAACTTGAGGACATTTCTACTCCAACACCGAAAGTACATTCTGGTATTATTCAACCAAATTACATTAGTTATACAATTGCCATGAACGCCTTTCGAGTATCTGCGGCATACAAATTGAGGATGTCACGGCAACCAAAGAAGAAGCAGTCAGAACAAAACGTTTCTTATGACGACGTAATGAATGATGTAGTTCAAGTTGAAAATTTAATTTCATACATGAATGATCTAAGCAATGCTGGTGTTGCGGATGTCTCCCCTGACACTCGTGCATACAATTCACTTATTGCAGGTAAGCAAAACGAATACATTGTATACATTTAAGTTTTCACTATTACTTACCTAATTGCAGCATGGGCAAAGATAGTAATACCTAATAATACTGAGAGTGCTTTAAAGGCGGAGAGCGTCTTACGTCGAATGGCTGAGCTCAGAGGCAATACAAAATTATGTTCCATCGCACCCGATCAAATAAGTTACAATACGGTGAGCGCTAAATTTATACACAAAATTTGTTGAATACGAGTATCAATATCAAATTTGTTCAAACCCAAATCTAAAGGTAATTCATGCGTGGGTTCGAGTGAACACCATCAATGGTGCTAAGCGAGCCGAGTGGTGGCTAGGTCAATTACTATCAGATAATGACATAAACGAAGTTGAAATAACAGATGTGTATAATAATGTATTGAAGGCGTGGAGCGTCCACGACCCGATCAAAACAAAAGCACTTCTGGAAGAAATGAAGACATTTACGTCACCAAGAGGACGGTCAATCTCATGTCCGCCAAACACAGAATCATTTTCGGTCTTCATCGGGACATGCGTACGATTTTCACGTGAAGATAAATATTGGAGTTGCGATGATGCATGCAATTACGCGGGAAAAGCGCTGCAAGAATTACAAGCAAGAGAGGCTAATGAAGAATTGGGATGTTACACGAGCACTGAGCTCTTTAATATGGTACTCAAAACATCGTCGTTGATAAATCCAGGGACAAGTGAAGCATTTAAGTTAGCGATTGATACGTACAAAAGTTTAAAGTCTTCTCGGCACTACGCAGACCATATTTCCTACAAATATATGCTTCAAATAATTCTTCAGTCAGACGTGCACGGAACTAAGACAAAGTCAGACCTTATTAAGCGGTTCTTAACAATGTGTCGTGATGATGGCCTCTTGAGTAAGGACGTAATACAACAGGTGACCAGGAGACCGTTTAATTATCCAAAATGGTCAATTATTGAAGCTCGTAAATGTGTTGACAGTCTGTTCCATGAGAACTCGTTACAAAGCATTTGGAGTTGTAATCTTGGCAAGCACATAGATCGCCCGACGCTATCAGATTTTTTGGTTAAAATAAAGAATTCTTGAAAGAATCTCAATCGTATGTAAAGTAGGAATTCTATTTTCAACAAAGTTATCTATACATCGAACTTCCAAACCGTTCTGTAAGAGAAGAAAAGTCTTCTAAATAAAAATGTTACTAAGGGCCGCAGTAGATTCGATAGGCTTTTGAAAGGGAGCGTGATTAATGTACTTGTCGTATTTCAGCTACACAACATTACTTGCTGTTCCTAAATATTCCTATTACATTTTGGCCGGAAGGTTGATAGTGTAAAAGTGGCTATCCACCCAATCGCACCTTTTTGTACAATAATCGTTGATAACGACATTATATATTAACTGTCTTTCCAACAACCACACCAGTTCTACATCAGCCCCTAACTCAATTCAATTCTCCTACAGAGCACTGATTTTTAAAATACAAAAACTGTGACGTAAATCAAAATTCAATGGAAATCAAATAAATAGTTCTTCCATCAACAAACACTTCACCCTTTTTCAAAACTACCCATAAGAAGTGTAATATTCTCGTGACTCTAGTAGAAAGTTAGGGCGATACGGCTTTTAAGATGTAGTCATATATTATGGCTAAAATATAATCGTACATCATCTTATAACGATTTATGCCAATTCCTTCCACCGTGTATGCAGCGTATATGTGCAGAAACACTCAAATAATTGCATAATGATAGCCTACTCAAAGATCCTTGTCGTCCTTCAAATTCATCGATGATAAAGTGTGAATGTAATCCGGATGAGAAACATGGTTGAATCCAAACACAGGAAAGATGGTGGTAACAAACAATAAAATATGATTAAAATATGATTAAAATATGATTAAAATATGATTGCACCCCTTTACCAGAGGAGATGAAACGGTGCACTACGTTCGCCGAGTGATATTGTTGAATGTCAACAAAACGGAATATCCAAATCCACAGGGTAAAAGCAACCTTGGACAGTTCAACTCCCCCGCGCGCACAACGTATTGCATGTGAGTACATGTACTTCTAGATTCCAATGGGCATTTTGTGCTCAAAATAAGAACTCGCAAGGCAAATAGACATCTCCGCACCGTCTCATTATCTCAAGATGTTCGCCAAGTGGTATTGCTGAATCTCAATAAAGGGCGCGCAATACGTATTGCGCGCGGGGGAGTTGAACTCTCAAAGGTTGCTTTTACTCTGTGGATTTGAATATTCCGTTTTGTTGACATTCAACAATATCACTTGACGAACATCTTGAATCTCAACACGTACTCACACTTTTCGATCGAAGTATTTCTCCCCAAATCAGGTTCGATTGGTGGCGCACGAGGCTGCCACGCTAAATCCATATCATTCCAAAATACTTCGAAGGACTGCAGAACCTATATGTTGTTTCACACGCACACCTTTTATCTTTCAATATTTGCTAGAAGTTAAAACACAAGTTTCTTCAACAGAATTAGCAACTCCATTTCACGTGCACACGCGCATCCATACCCATCAACTAATAATAAAGCCGACATGACATGGACATGAAACGACCACATACATCGCTTCACCACGGATGATTTACACAATATTTTTTTTAGCCATGGCGCCCTCATGAACAAAGAAATATGTCTACTTATTTTATACAAAGCCCAATTTAGCTTTTTGCGATAATGCCAAAAAATTTCTGATTGCGCGAAGTCACTTTTGGCAGATTTTCATCTCACGCAACACATTTTTGCATACAATACAATACAATCCACCCAGCACTGCACACTGCACACTGCACACCATACCATACATACCACAACACAAAGCACCACAAACACTAACACAGTGAACCACTCACCACTAAACGATGAGTACACCGACATCCAACCGCGTTGTCACACGGAGCACCAGCAACCGAATCACACCAGGTACTGACTCAGCCCGAGTAAGCATCACACCGAGGAAAGAAACTTTAGCAGATGACAACGTAGAACAGAAAAAGCAGCAAAAACATGTTGATGATGACTCGGCCTCACAAAGAACGGATAAGAATGTCCCGACGTTTTCCAGTAACAGTAGCAAGAACGGGTTACGTGTCTTTTCGAAGAAGGTTGCTCATATGGTGGAGAGTAAGGGCACTTCAAGTTATCAGGAGATTGCCGATGAACTTGTAAGGGATTACGTGCAGGAACAGAATAAAGGTGAGAGCGGGACTCCGAGCGAATTTAAGAATATTCGTAGGAGGGCCTACGATGCCCTCAATGTTCTGAAAGCTATGGGTGTCATTAGTAGAGAAGAAGGTAATAATAGTGCTTCGAAATTGATTCGGTGGGTAGGGCTGCCGGCAGAAGAGGAAGTGGAGTCGGAAGAGATGGCTTTGAGGGCGAAGACGGTGAGTAACCTGGATAAATTGAAACGGGAGAGAAGGTTAAGAACGGCGGAAATTACTCGAAAGCGTGCCTTACTTCAACAACTGCTGCAACAGAAGGTGTGTTATCAGAACTTGACAAATTTTAACCAAGAGCAGGAAAAGGCTGCTGCGGAAAATGATGACATGCGACACAAGAAGAAAAAACAAAAAGTTGTGGACGAGCACATGCCACAAGAAGAACAGGAGGCTGCACGGAATGAGCAGTTGTTGCTTCCTTTTATTGTAATTAACACTTCTATTCAAACCATGGTTGGCTGTAAGTTTGGACCGGATCGAACGAATGCATCCTTTAATTTTTCAAAGCCTTTTGAAATTAATGATGATAATGAGATATTAAAAATGTTAGGATTCAATAAAGCGCCAAGACGAGAATTGCAAAAGATGCTTGATAAAGACATTTATGATTATTGCGAAAAGTCGAATATGCTGCACGCCTTGATAAAGAGTGCTGAAAGTGTCACATTTGCGCCTCAAGTAGTTACAAAAACTGCCTAACGTTGTACCTGTCCGATGTTTCTTTGGAGCCAAAGATCTGCCGTTAACATTAATACTACGTGTTGCTGATATGTATACGTAATAGACGGTTCTTTGTGATGTAAGAGTGGCTTTTACTAGAGTATAGGTAAACAATTAAAGTATGTAGTTGTAAAAAGCACACTGTAATGAGTCTACTCATACTTTCTGTTTGTTTAATGGTAGAGTTGAATTTTAAATGTTGTTGCTGTGGTTTATTTCAGTCTTGGTTTTCAGTCCCGTAACACGATTAGTAGTAATTGTTGATATTTTCTTTCATGCAAAAATATCATTTGGACGAGGAAGAAACGAAAGGAAATACGAAAAGGCTGAAGGTGAGAGGCATAGGGTTAAAGAAATGTCCTGGTATAATCAAGTTGCTCCTTTGGTGAGTATTCGAAAGACCTTTTCTTCGGAAAATTCGAGACCATATCCGAAAATCTGTGGTGGCTAGGCATGCTATTTTCCCACTAATAATGTATTTCCTATCTCCAGAATAGCACAGCAGGAACCTTTCGAGTACCAACGAAAGATAAATCTGAATTCGAAGAAGATTCTTTGAAGATAATTCAGAGCGATCATTTAGAAGACAACGAGAGGCCAACCGTAAGTGATATTAACAAATGACTGAACTTGAATTCATTAAACTCTCATAATGTCTCAATTGCAATTCTACTTTTCTATGTAGGGACTATCAGATAATCAAAACCGCCTTCTTTATCTGATACATTTACATACTCGAGGATGTGATCGAAATGACAATGACGAGGGTGGGCGATGGATAAGAAAAACAGCCCTTTCAGTGCTAATTCACGAGGGCATTATAGCAGATACGTTCGAATATGACTACGCTCCGCAATCAATCCTAGTTGAGAACCGAAAAATTTGGGTAAACACATCGTATGAAGGCCAATCAGATGTTGAATATCTTCGCGAACAGGAACTCGTTCATGGCCTTCAAGTCTCTAGTAGATCATACAAACCTGTCGTTTGTTATCAACTGTCGGAAAAGGGGAAAGCTCTCGTTGGCAGGATACCCTTAATGGATAAAGAAGCCGTGCACGATTTTGCATACAAGGAGGCATCGCGTGAATTGCTCACGCCCATGTGGAATGGATCGGAATACTGGTTACATGGCACCTTCTCAGGTTTTCGTCGACGGTCCGCAATAACAGATACCGAAGACGTTTCATATGTTGCCTCAGCATACATTCCACAATGTTTGCGTTACGGAGGTCGACCAACGATGTCAAATGCTCATCGTGCTCATGAATCAGGAATGGGCGCGTTGGATAATATACGTGATAAGGACTTAGATGTTGTTATTACATTGAATTCCGTCTCAATCATTGTTGCTGAATACATACCATTCGGAGCAAATCAAATGGTTCAATTGAATAATAATGTTGGATCGACTGAGAGGGTTCAAGGAGGATTCATTTCTCCATTGATTGATGAAGATGATACTGCGACTTCTTTGGTAGTTTCGCCTAACTTGACTTCGATTGAAATTCTTGACTATACTATTACAAATCATATGAATTGCGAGGCAGAAATTCGTATACCAGAAGATCCAGGGATTATCCAGGTTGAAACTTTTGGTATATCATTGAATGCCGAAGGAACCTGTTTTTATGGAATGCAAATAGAGGCCGTCATGGGTCGAATAAGAGATAACGTTTCACTCGATCACCTCGCACGTATCCTAGTCGATGTGCAGCAAGACTCATCTACCATAGTGGACTCTATCATTTCGCAGTTTCAAAGAGATTTACTAAACAATATTTTCCTTGGTGATGCATCAAATCGTAACAAGGTCAATCTCATCATAGCAAACGAGATCACCCCACATTTGACAGCTGAAGAGTATATGGACAAGTCTGATTATGAAAACGAATTACAACAAGTCATTGGAGATACCAAGGCAGCTTACGATATCAGCGAAAACGACACTCTCGTATTTGGAGCACATGGTCTTTTGGTTGTTGGTCCAAACTCACGACGCTACGAGCCTTTATTGTGTGCTTATCTTCAGTACATTACGATCGATATTTTCCTCCAAAACTATTTTGCGCGCTTATGGATTTTGAATGACTTTCTTAGCAACATTGATGCCCGAATTGATATCATTGACCTAAACCCAAGTGTGCTCCAAGATGTCCGTATCGATATTTGTAGGTTATCAAAAGAAATTATACAGCTCGACGAAATACTAGGTTATCTCTTAGAGGCTCTTGAGATTATGGAAATTCCTCCGGAGCCGAAGGAGCAAACCGGCAGATCACTGTATGATAGACTTGAAATCTCTGGAATGCGTAGCCAGATGGTAAGACGTACAACCGACTTGCGGAAGAACATAGTTAGTAGTCAAAGATTATTGAAAATTTTACGAGAAAGGACTGACGTAGCAACTGAAACAAAAAAGTTCCGTTTAAATAATTATATTAAAAACGACCTACAACATCTTTGCCTTCTCCAAAAAGCCAACAAGGAGTCGTCATACTCACTACAAATATTACAAATACTTTTTTCAGGGATGTTTGCATTTCAATTTCTGGATAGAATTACCGGTGATTGGACAGTTCTTGATTCATCATGGATGAAGCACTTTGTCAAATATTTCATACAGAGGAATATGTTTCTTTGGTTCTTCTTTAGCCTCCTGGCATGGGCACTAACAGCAGCTGGAATTACGAAAATTTATAACGTCCTCAACTGGAAATACGATGGACGGACTTCAGTGCAAGTTTCATTAAATCAATCAATCGATTTGCATGCAATACAGAAATATATTGGCGGGAAGGTCAAGCTGAGAGAAGAACGTCGGTATGACGACAAAGGCCAACAGACAATTGTCAAAGTCACTTACACAGAACAAGAACGAAATAATTGGGGCGGTACAGAACCAATAATTGACCTGGAATACATGTTTGATCAAGAGCGGAAAGGATTGACATATGACGAAAAGGACGATCCGGTAGCATTTCTCTTAAGTCTATCGATCAGATACAAGTGGCGGAACGCCAAACGAGATCTTGCTTTTAATTCAGAAGAATTGAAAGAAAAAGTATTAATGGAGCTTAAAGACAGTGGCGTCGTGACAAAATATCCTTTCTCCAAAGATAGTGATGAAGATTCTAGATCCCTCTCCCAGCAGAGTCATACAGGAAATCATGGTTCCAATTTGACTACTCCCTATGATAAAGCAAAAGATTGAATAAACAAAACAAAATTTAGCACTTTGTCGGACATCCTCATTATATGATTTCAAGAAGAATACACACTTTCAATTTGTTTGCGCAAAGTAATACTATAAGCTCAGTAAACCTAGTAAAATATCCTTTCACGGAGAAGGCGGGGAAAGACTAATTTACCCCTATCAGTGTAGCTGGTTGTCTATCGTCAGCGCAATGCACTGTCAGTGCAAGTAAACAAGGCACTACAAATTAAAAAGCGAATACACATTTCATGCAGAGAGTATAGATAAGAGCTCGTATTGGTTTTCTCCTTTCACGGTGAAGGTCGGCGTTTAGTGGGCGCCTTCTGATAAGCTGGTTTAATATCATCATTGCTCTCTCTCTCTATTATTTAATCTCTTCTTTTACATGATATATGTACACTTCAAATTTGAAAAGATTATTAACTCACCAAAAGATTTTACATCATTACACCCCACAAGAGTGCGGGTCGCAATTGGTTGGCATGGTAACTTGTGATGATGAAATATATGGTGTACCTGCATTCTCTGGTAGACCATACTTTAGTCGATCCACATTTTACGCTAGCTCTATCTGAGGTTAGGACTCATCAGGCCACTATTCCAAGGAATGAAATAATAGAAGTACTACGTTTTGCTTCGGAATACGTAATATAAACTCGTCTCGAACTAGGTAGATATCTCTTTGAGGTGGTCGGTTAGAGGTTAGTGGATGTTAACTATATTGTGTTATTATCGGATATCGGTATCACTTCGAAGTGATGTAAAATGGATGGTTCACAGGATTCACAGGATAGGAATACCTGCTGGGATATTTTGAAGAAGACGTACTATTTACGTATGATACTCTTTACAAAGACGTAGCCATTTTTACAAAGACGTAGCGGATTCCATACACATGTTACAAAGACGTAGCGGATTCCATGCAATTTTCACAAACACGTAGCCAAAAGGTAAACATAAGTTCCGAACCTCGTTGACATAAAGAATCATATGAATGTAGCGAGAAGAAAATTAGCGTAATACCTAACAACTAAAATATAACAGTAACATCATTTTAATAAGACGTAGCCAAATCCAAAAAAATTTGAAAA
>Ga0115008_10003545_pt1 | contig 12915 bp, 9 predicted proteins | sample FraStrMetagenome_FD_87164 | JGI IMG/M metagenome (GOLD analysis project Ga0115008, IMG submission 87164) | Marine eukaryotic phytoplankton communities from Arctic Ocean - Fram Strait ARC3M Metagenome | ecosystem: Environmental > Aquatic > Marine > Oceanic | place: Fram Strait | collected 2012-06-18
CAGATGTCTTCTTTGCAGATGTCTTCTTTGCAGATGTCTTCTTTGCAGATGTCTTCTTTGCAGATGTCTTCTTTGCAGATGTCTTCTTTGCAGATGTCTTCTTTGCAGATGTCTTCTTTGCAGGTTTAGCGGATGTCTTTTTAGCAGATGTCTTTTTAGCGGATTTCTTTTTTGGTGCTTTTTTTCGCGCACCGCCTTCAAGACCTAAGTCGAGCGTTGACATTTCTTCAGCAGAACTAAGTTTAGAATGTTCTAGTATTGAGTTAAGATCGCGTCGTAAAGTTTTAGAATTTGAACTTGACATTAATTTGATTATAATATAAAAATAGATTTTTAATTTTTGTTATATTGTTTTTTTTGTTAATTATGATAAAAATATGATAAAAATATGGTAGCATTATAATGTATATCATGTGACAAAAACATCAAAATTATTGATTTATTAATTAAATACGCGTATTAATACATAAAGTAAATATTATAAAAAGAGAGTAATATACAAAATGGGAGTTCCTGGATTTTTTGGGTGGTTACTGCGCCAATACAAAGATAATAAAATGATGATATCAAATGTAAACAATATAACACATTTTTATGTGGATGCAAATTGTTTGCTTCATCCACAATGTTTTAAAATATTAGAACATTGTCCTGATACATATACAAAAAAAAAATTAGAAAGTTTAATGATGAAACGCATTTGTAATTATGTCACATATATATTTAATCATGTAAAGCCGACAGAAGAATTTTATTTCTCAATTGACGGTGTTGCACCTGACGCAAAAATGAATCAACAGCGCAAAAGAAGAATTCGCGCGAATGATGATAAAGACATAAAAAATAAAATCAAAGAAAAACATAACATTCCAATATCAAAACATGATTGGAGCAACACTACAATAACGCCCGGGACTGAATTTATGGAACGTTTGCATGAACATTTAGATGAATATTTTAAAATATTAAAAAAAAATAATGCAAATATTAAAATTATTTATTCATCCTATCACACAGAAGGAGAAGGTGAACATAAAATAATGAACGATATACGAAATAATTTAAAAAATAAATCATTTCAAAATAAAAATATTGCTATATATGGTCTCGATGCTGATCTTATATTTTTATCGATGGCATGCAATAAACAAAACATGTATTTGTTAAGGGAATCACATCAGCTATCAAAAAATAATGTCCAAGAGAAGGTAATAGATCCTGTCATTGATGTTGCAGAACAGTTAACATACGTATCGATTGATATTACAAAAAAATGTTATTTCGAACAAATTCATAATATTATAAAACAAAAACAGAAAGAAAAAAAAATAAATAAAAATAATGCGAATGATGCAAATATTAATAAAACTAAAATTAACAATGATTTTATTGTGCTTTGCTATCTATTGGGGAATGATTTTTTACCACATATACCATCAATTGACATAAAACGATATGGTTTGGATATATTATTAGACGCATATCTTGACACATATTTGCATTTTAATTGTGTAAATTATTTAGTTGATGATAATTTTAATATTAATAAGCTTTTTTTAATGGATATGTTAAGTGAATTGTCACGTGTTGAAACAAAATATTTTAAAGTAATAAAACCGAAAAGTGACGATAGATTTTCTCGCAACACATGCAGATCAGATAAACCATATGATATTGAAGTGTGGAATGTTGATAATTTAAAATGTTTTCAAATAGTTGACAACGTAAAATTAGGAGAAGGACACAAAAGTGACGAATGGAAATTTAGATATTATGAACATTATTTTAATTCATCATCATGTGAATCACAAACTGAACTAATACATGATATGTGCAAAGAATACATACTTGGCATTATGTGGGTGACCAAATATTATTTTAAGGGTTGTGATAATTGGAGCTGGCAATATCCTTATTCGCATGCACCATTTATGTCGGACATATGCAAATACATTGAAACTCATGATATAAATTTTGTTGAACCCAATTATTCAAGTTATCGCAATAAATCAGTTCAACCATTTGCACAATTGTTATGCGTATTGCCATCATTTTGCGCAAACGAATTGCCTAAATCATTAAGTTCACTTATGACGTCAAATAATTCACCATTGATAGATTTATATCCGATAAAAATAAAACTTGATATGCTTTACAAAGATCAATATTGGCAATGTTTGCCACATATACCAGAACTTAACGTTGAGCGAGTTTTAGACGAAATGACAAAAATAAAAATAACCGATAAAAAAGAAAATAAGAGAAATTTAATTTTAAATGATTTAATTTATTAAACGTGTTAAATTGTTAATTTAATAAAATAAATTTGTTGTGATTTAATTGATATTTTCATCCATTTTTTTCAACCAACATGATATACCAACCATTATAAAAATCATATCCTTCGCCATATTTAAAACACAAATTTTTTTCATCATATTGAACGTAATTCACAATATGTTCAACCAACAATGTTTGATTATCATTTGCTATTTCAGTTCCAAAAATTTCATACTATCCTTGCATAATTTTTCGACACAAATACGTTCCTCATTTATTAAAAAAATTATGGCACCGTTATATGCTTTTTCTTTAGTTGAATATACATATCATGCATCTTCAATTGATGTCATGGGACGAACAATTACATCAAATAAATAACATGTATTCATAATAATATATTTTAGTTTTAAACATTGATGTTGTTATAATATGTGATAACATTAATATTTCATTTTTTTATTAAATATTATATAAAACGATATAATCATAATTATTATTTATTCATCATGCGCATTAAAATTAAAATAATAATATATAAAAAATGTCATGCGTATTATTTTATTCATTTTATTGTGATGAATCTATAACTTGATAATATGACGAGCAATAATAGTATCCATACAACGACTTCATTAAAAGATAAAAATATTGATTCAATTCCGTTTCGACTAGAATTTATAAAAAATTTATTAAAAGGAAAACCTATTCAACCCATGTTAAATTTTGATGACACTGCCGAAACTGACATATTTATAAACGGTAACGGCAATGATAATTCCGTAGACATGTCTGATTCGCATAATTCACACGATACACGAACCAAATTAAATAAAAAAATACGTGATTTTTACAAAGTTATGTTAAATGTTGGCGGAACGTTGATGTACATAAAAAGTGGAACATCCGGACATACGTTTAAGGGTTCAATACAAGATGATAAAGGTGAAGAAGTTTATAATTATGCTGTTAAAGTTGTGGCATATCCAAACAAAGATAAATATGGAAGTATTAATGATACACGCCGTCCAGAAAATGCTGAATTAATGATGTTAAAATTATTGAGTTATTTTGTGGTGAAAGGACAAACACCTCATATTGTATTACCAATCGGTACATTTAATACACATATATCACCATTTACGACGCTCATGGAAGAAGATTTTATAGATGATAACCACAAAACTGTTAAATATAAAGAATTTGTAGAGAGGCATAAAAAAGGAGAATTTTATGAACATGTGTCTATATTAATTAGTGAATGGGCAAATCGTGGAGATTTATTAGATTTCATTAGACAATATCACAAAAAATTGGAACTCAGACACTGGAAAGTTATTTTTTTTCAAATATTATCAACTTTAGCAACAATTCAAAGTAAATTTCCAACATTTAGGCACAATGATATGAAAGCTAATAATATTTTAATTCATAAGGTGAGCAAAAAAAAAGATTATTATAATTATACAGTTGTAAGGAGTCAATATAAAGTTCCAAATATTGGATATTTTATTAAAATGTGGGATTTTGATTTTGCATGTATCCCAGGAATTGTTGATAACATTAAAGTTTGCAATAACGAAAAATGGACAAAAAATATTAACGTTCGACCTGAACAAAATAGATACTATGATATGCATTTTTTCTTTAACACATTGGTCCGAAAAGGATTTTTTCCACAATTTTTTGAGGAAAAATGTATTCCGGTAGAAGTTAAAGAATTTGTCAGACGTGTTGTGCCTGCAAAATATAACAAAGGAAAATACGTTCACGAACGTGGAAGAATATTAATTAATGACGAATATTTGACACCGGATGAAGTTCTAAAAACTGATCCATTTTTTGAAGAATTTAGACAAAAAACAAAAACAAAAATCAACACGAAAACAAATATAAATGCAAACGTAAATACTAAAATGAACATGAAAAAAATAAGCTCGCAAAAAATATATAAAACACATGATGAAAAACCCAATAAAAAAGAAACAGTAATATCAACACGTGAAACAAAAAAACAAAATATAAAGCAAATAAATTTAAATGATTTGTTGATTGATTATGATTAATATCATATTAACTATTTATGAAACTATTTTTTATATTTATAATTTATTATATATTAATTATAAATGACATCGAATAATGATTACGACAAATTAAGTTTTTGCTTAAATATCCTGTATGATTTTGTTTATAATAAAAATACAACCGTATGTTATAAATTTGAACCCATATCTAATAAATCGACAACAGTTAATGACCTTAAAAAAAAAATAAATTATATTGATGACAATAATGATATTTTGCAAAATTTACAATTTTTAGGATTTTCAAAATTAAATAAATCAGATGATAATTTGTACAAAATACATTTTAAAAAAAAATCAGAATTATCACATTCATCAACAATATCTTTTGCGCCGTATGATTTATCTGAAAAATCTAAACATAATAATTTGTCACGAAAAGAATTAATACATATGAACGTTGCTCGTATTTTTAGTGAAATTTCTGTTAACGAAGGAATAAATTATTTTTTATTGCCTGTCATGAATTTTGATTTAAGTTTTGGAAAATTAAAAAACATATTAGGTGCTGAAAATAATGTCACGGGTGAAATAATAAAACATCACAAAGATATAACATTTAGTGATGATACTCCATTATATGCTTGCGTTAGTGAACATTTTTTTAAATTATATACGCTTGAAAAATTTATTCATGAAAATAATGACTCCATGACACTTTTACATTGGAAATCTTTATTTTTTCAAGTACTTTATGCATTGCATAAAATGACCGAAAAATTAAGATTTTATCGTCACAATAAATTAGATTTGCAATCAATATGGATATATAAAAAAAAAGATGATTTTACAGAAATTAAACATTTTACAATTTATGGAGTTAAATTTAGTGTGCCCATGTTTAATTTTGAAATCAAAATAACAAATTTTGAAGAAAGCACATCTGTTGATCTTCCCATGAGTTCAGAAAGTATAGATCCACCGTCGAATCCATATTATGACATTCATTATTTTTTATGCAAAATTATGGAATTAAAATTAAAACTTCCAGAAGGAGTACAAGCGTTTATAAATGATATCGTTCCGGTTGATTTAAGACATAACGATGAAAATAAAATATTTACGGGTCTTGATGAGTCATATTTTGATGCTAAAACATTAACAATTCAAACGCCTTCTTTAATTATGAAAAAAAATAATTTCTTTACAGAATTTATAAAAGAAAATATGGATATGTCAAATTCACCTTTTTCAAATGCATCATATAGCTTGGAAAAATATAACAATATTGAGATGTCAATGTCTGGTGATGATGATAGTGATAGTAATAGTAATAAATTTCCCGAAAATAACTCACCAGCAAATGATAATAATGAATCTCCCACAGATAACTCATCCAGCGTTCCGCATCCAGAACAGTCACGATCAATTGCGATACCAGCAAAAACAAAAAAAGAGGAAAAAACAAAGGCTAATGTGACAACATTACTGGGACGTGTTGAAGCTATTAATAAAAATGATGATAGTTTTAGCGACTCAAGTTATGAAAGTGGTGAAGATGATGAAGGTGGTAAAGGTGGTAAAAGTGATGAACGTGATAAAAGTGATGAAGGTGGTGAAGGATCATTTGGTACGTTATCATTTATGTCGCAATATGATGATAATGGTGATGGAACGCCAAATAAACAAGAACATTTAAATGTTTTTAATCGCGCAATAAATGATGAACATTCGGTTGATACACAATCTGAAGATATGTATTCTGCCACATCAGTTTCAGAACCGGTAAAGCCAGTAAAATCAAAACATGCAAAATCATCTAAATCATCTAAATCATCTAAATTATCTAAATCATCTAAATCATCTAAATCATCTAAATCATCCAAATCAATTCCACAAAAAATAGAAGTAAGTGATCATTCTGATACGAGTGTTGCAAATTTATCATCTGACGAATCTGACAAACCCAAAAATATGTCAAATGCGCAAAATAACATTCTAAACATGCCAAATGCTGGAGAGGGACATTTTGATGAAGTTCCAGAACATTACATGAAAAAAATGCCACAATACATGAACATGGGAATGCAAAATATGGAACAGTCATTTGCACAACCAGATATGCAAGGTGCAAATATACAACAATTAATGCAGCCACAACATTATAACAATTATAAAAAAGATCATCCTTTGCTAAATTTAGGAGGAAAATTTAGTCAACCTCAAACACACGTCGAACATGATAATAACATGATGAATAGCCAAATGATGTCACAACAAATGGAAAGTGCAATGCCTCCACAAATGATGCCGCCACAAATGGATGGTATGATGCCACAACAAATGGATGGTATGATGCCACAACAAATGGAAGGTTCAATGCTTCCACAAATGATGCCACAACAAATGGAAGGTGCAATGCCTCCACAAATGATGCCACAACAAATGGATGGTGCAATGCCTCCACAAATGATGCCACCACAAATGGATGGTGCAATGCCTCCACAAATGATGCCACCACAAATGGATGGTATGATGTCTCCACATATGATGCCACAAATGATTCCACAAATGGGAAATAATCAATTTGGTGGTTCAATTATACGTGATAGAATTCCGGTACCTGAAATTAAAATATTTAACACAAATCAAATGGGTGGTTCAAAATTAAAACAAAAAAAATATAAATTGACATCTTCCGATGAATTTTTTTTTTGAAGGGGGGAAATAATATAAAACGTCAAAATGGTGGAAGGGTTGTCCCGGAATACAAAGAACAAATAACATCCGCCATTCCACGACTACAAAAAGTAATTCATTCTCAAAGATACAATGAAAATAATCCACAAGCTGAATATCAACAACAAAATCCGCGACAACAAAATCAAGGCACATTATTACAAAATACTCAAAAACCTCAACCACCTCCTCAACAACTTGTTAACTTGCAAGTATATCAACCGACACCTGATAAAAAACCACCTCCAAAACCGTTAATTACTCCAGATATGTTCACGCCATTTCAAACAGCTTCAATGATGTTTCCTCCACAATTTAACCCAGCAATGAATAATCCGGTGATGCCATTTCACGTAATTAAAAATTATAATATAAATACAGGAGGTCCAATGGAAGATCACACGCAAGTGAATATGATTTACGAAGATATGTTACCAGATGAAAAATTTCTTAAAAATTCAACATCATTGAGTGAAAGAATGATTTTATATGATTTCATACGTTCAGCATTGTTTAATAAAGGTGACGGGCAAGATATGAATTTAGATGGAAAAAAAAGTGATAGCTTAATAAGCAAACTTAAATTTACCGAATTGAATCCATACAATACATACCGTTTCTCTAAAAATCCATATAAAGGTCTACCTGACAAAATGTTAATATATAGGTCATGTTATCCAATAAGATATGATACACGCAATAGATGCGTAACATGTGCATCAAATTCTGTCGCAGTAAATATCAGAATATACGCCATGACTGAAAGCGAATTTAATATTAATGTTAATAAAAGTGATACGGATATACATAAACTGTCACATTACGAAACATGGCGTGAGATGGCGTTTTATGAATATATTAAAAATAATATTATAAAAACAAATGAATGTCCTAATTTTGTTACTATGTATGGCTATCATTTACCAAGAGAATCCAAAATTGATTTCGATAAAATTATGGAATTAAAAGGCAATCCAATAATTGATGTGCCAAAATATTTATCAAATGTTCCACATGTTCAAGATCAAGAAAATGATTTAAGCAGAGATAATATACAAGCAAAGGCACCTCCTTTTATTAGCAGTCCTGATGAATTTGGTTACAAAAAAATGACAGGAGGTGCTGGCGATGAAGGTAAAATAACCGTCGAGTTGGATCCAAATTCGTATAAATCCGGAAGAGCCATGGTTATTATAACGGAAGCGCCAAATTACAGCGTATATGGTTGGGCTTCAAGAATTTTCCAACTTGATGGAAATATTCACAGGGTAATAAACACTGGTTTTCATACAGATGGTGTCTGGATGTCCGTACTATTTCAAATAATGGTCGCATTTTATACTATGTATAAACATAAAATTTACATAAATAATTTTAGTCTTGAAAATAATGTGTTCATAAAAGATATTGATGTTGATAATATGAGTACAAATTATTGGAAATATATTGTTAACGGCATTGAATATTATGTTCCAAATTATGGTTACATGGCGATGATTGACAGCAGTTTTGCTGACATAAATAAAGAAACGGGAGTTTTCATTCAAAAATATGATACACATAAAATATACTGTCCGGTAACGAAAGATGATGATAATGATGTAAATGATACACATATACAAGATAAGATAATGTTATCCTTTAAAGAATCATTTGCAAATGACAATTTTTCTAACAAAGACTTTACAGATCAAGGAGGTGTGCCTCTTCCTGAACGTATTAAAACATTGTTGTCCGATGTAACAGCTAATAAAAAGGGTAATACTAAGATTGGTGATTATATTGAAGAAAATATGGTGCACTACATTAATAATCGTGTCGGAACATATTTAAAAGAAAATGAAATAAGATTTATCGTTAGCGATTATGTTGAACATAAAAAAGGAACAATTTATGTCCAACCGGTAAGTAACGACGCATATAAATTTGTTATGTTTATATCGTTTGTCAAAGATGACCAAGATGACCAAGATGACAAAAGTATGTGTAATGTATATACAAAAGATGATAATTCTAACGCAATTATAACCAAAAAAATAAACGCAACTACTCTGAAAACGTATAATAGGGGAGAACAAATTGTTCAAGATATTAAAACAGATTCAGTCAATTTAAATGAAAGCAATATAATTGAAACATTTATTGTATAATTATTTAATATAGTTAATTTATATAAATTAACTATCTGCATAATATAAAAAATATTTTCAATGGATAATCAGTTTAAAAATAATGTTTTTATTCTTTGATTTATAATATTACACATGAAAAATATATTAGATTCAATTGATAGCGTAATTTTATTAAAAATATTTCTACTTTCTATTATTTGTGCAATAATTGCTCATTTTTATTTTAATTTACGCAAAAAATCAGATGACGAAAAAAATATATCAAACGATGAAATATTATTGGATGAATTAATGGAAAAAGAAAAAGAAAAATCAATGAAAAAAATGTCAAAGAAAAATAAAAAAATGTCAAAGAAAAATAAAAAATACAAAAAACACAAAAAATATGTTTATCTGGAAATAAAAATTGGAAATAAAAATCCTGAAAAAATAAAAATAAAATTATTTGATAAAATTGTTCCAAAAACGTGCAACAATTTTAGAGAATTATGTGAAACAAAAAAATATAAAAATACAATATTTCATAGAATTGTTCAAGATTTTATGATTCAGGGCGGTGATTATGAAAATTTTGATGGAACTGGAGGAAAATCTATTTACGGTGATGCATTTCCTGATGAAAATTTTGAGCTAAAACATGACAAGCCATTGTTATTATCAATGGCAAATTCTGGTCCCGGTACAAATGGTTCACAATTTTTTATAACGACAGATGCACAACCGCATTTAGATGGTACACATGTTGTCTTTGGAGAAGTAGTAAAAACATCAAAAAGTAAAAAATTAATTAATACACTTAACAATATCGAAACAACTGGAAATGATAATCCAAGAGTTAAATGTGAAATAATTAATTGTGGTTCATGTTCGTAAATTACAATTGAAATTTATATGTTTGTCTATTACAGTAAAATACAAACATAACACTTATTAATTATTATGGATACATGGAGATATAAGCGTATTAAAAAATGGCACAATAATCCTGATAGCGATCCTAAATATATTGAACATGTCACGAAAATGCATTGCTCAGGAAAAAATTAAAATATTTGTATAAAGAACTAAAATTATTTATAAATGTCGAGATGTTTCATTGCGGAAACAATTATTTAGCAAATAATGATTATGAATATCGTAATGGTATTTTTATACACATAATATCAATATGGTTAACCGCAACGGTAATAAATGACTTTAAATTTATTGATTCCATGACAAAAATAAAAAAATATTGTGCCAGGAGAATAATTTAAGTGAACTTCCGTTGTCGATTTGTAATGCAACAACTTTAGAATTTTTAGATTGTAGTAAAAATAATAATATACGTTTTCCTATAGCCATAATAAATTTAGTGAATTTGACGGAATTACATTTAATAAAATGTAATTTAGAAAATTTTCCTGAACACGTAAGCAAATTAAAAAATTTTAAAATGTGGTGGGAATAATACTTTTAAGTTGTCTGATAATATAAATAATTTGACAAAGTTAGAAATATTTGAAATAGGATACAATAAATTAAATTATTTATCATTAAATTGCACATTGATGATAAATTTAAGATATATAAATTGTAACGGAAATGACATAAATAATGTTAAAATAATGGGTAATAATAAATCAAAATTACGCCACATATCATTGTTAAAATAATCAAGATATTAAATTTGAAATGATTAATATGCATCCATTTAAATATGAAGATGATTATATATCCAGACTATGTTAAAAAAAAATCATTTGCCAATATGAACTACGTTATAATCTATATATTTCCACAAAATGCAATATTTATTTTCAAATGTTCATTTACACGACAAACTTACATAAATTTGCCATAACTAAATCTTTATTATTATATAAAATAAGTTCAATATCTTTTGTTATTTTTTTATTTGCTTCATTATTTACATCCCCTTCATTTTCATTATATGCATTAATAGCTCTTTCGACAGCATTATATTTAGATTGCGATATGACAGCACTTAATTCTTCCATTTTACCTTCCACATATTCGATTCCTTTGTCGATTAATTGTTCTACCGTTGCCTTTTTATCGGCAAGCATCCATTTGACACCATTATGAACAAAAACCTCACTTTTATTTTTTCGATTGGGCATGTAAACGTTATGATTTTCAGGTTTATTTTCATTGAAATGCACATAATTAATTAAATTAGGAACTGTTTTATTGCCTTGACAAAGTTTACCGATATCGTCAATGACAAAATCCATATTTTCTTTGCCGAATGCAACTACTTGAATATTATTTATTGTTCCCTTATTTACATGTTTATTATTTATTTTATTTATCGTTCTATTATTAATATTTGTGTGCTCTATAATTTTATCGCGCTCTTGTTGCATTTTTTTTAACGTTTTAGTTGTTTCTTCATTAGTTTGCTTTAATTGTTTATTATCTTCTTTTACATTTTTCATATCTTCTTTTACTATTTTTAATTCTTCTAATATTAAATTAAGCGTCTCCACATTTATGACATTCCGTTCAATAAATGATGAATGAAGTTCACATTTAAATTTTTTATTCACATGATTAATGTATATCGATTTTTTTGTAAATGTACACAAACATCGTTCACATGTATGCACTACCATTATTTATTATGTTATATATCATTGCGTTATATTTAAATTATATTTTAGCACAAAATTCGTTCTTTTTTAAGCTTTTAGCACAATTTTAGTGCTTTTTTATGTGTTTTTTATTACTCTTAAAAATATAAAATGTAATAAGGTGGTACAATTATTATTTAATATGTTATATATATTAAATTATTGGATTTGTTATGTTGTTACTTTTATAATACACTAATGTATACGCTTATATCCTTTTTATTATTAATAAATATTCATTTTTATATTTTTAGGAGGGGGGGGGGAGAAATATTTTAAAAAAAGTTTTTCAAATAAAATAAAATAAATATATGAATTTAAATAATTTTACATTTATTAAGAATTGTCAAAATAAAAAAAAAACGACAATAATATATAATATATTTATGTTATGACTATGCATTTTTTATTATTATTTTTGACATTTTTAATTCTTTTAAAATATTATTTAATGTGATCAATTCGGATGCATTATTAATAAATGATGAATTTAAATAATTTTGCATATGTTGATTTTTTTGTATACTCGCATAAACAGCGTTCATATGTGCGGATAACCATTATTCTACTATTTATGTGCATATTTGCATATAAAATAATTCTGCTATTTTCTGCTAATGTATATAACGTAAAAAACTTAAAAAGTGACAATGATTGTACATTCGCAATATTATCCAATAATAATTATATTTACCTTATTCCTTTTTTAAATAAAGGATAAAATTGCGACGTTATTATATCACTTTTATATATATTAAATTATTATTATATTTTTTAGAAGGGGAAGAAATATTTTTAAAAAAGTTTTTCAAATAAAATAAATATATAAATTTAAATAATTTTGCATTTGTGATGAAATTATTAAATATAATTTTTATGTCAGACAATCGTTTCATACGTCATCATAAAAATTTATAATTATTGTTACATAAATAAATTTCTACGAATGTAACATAAAATATATCATAAGTATTGTTTATATTTATGCAAAATATGTCAATACACAATACAAAAGAATAATCATAAATGGCAGAATCATTAGAACACATTGACAACACTACATATGAAATGTGCATGAAAGCAATTAAACAAGATTATATG
>Ga0115008_10003546_pt1 | contig 12913 bp, 9 predicted proteins | sample FraStrMetagenome_FD_87164 | JGI IMG/M metagenome (GOLD analysis project Ga0115008, IMG submission 87164) | Marine eukaryotic phytoplankton communities from Arctic Ocean - Fram Strait ARC3M Metagenome | ecosystem: Environmental > Aquatic > Marine > Oceanic | place: Fram Strait | collected 2012-06-18
AAACATAACAGTCTCATAATTAATGAGAACACCTCAATCAAATTAAATTGCGCTCTTCCTAAATGAGTGCTCAGATGTCAGCGGTCAAAGTTTAGCAATAAAAAACTGCGCACAACCTGTGTAAAACCAAATTAAAAACTTGAGAACTTATGTTAACATCTATTCTCATTCAAGAACCAAAGCCACGATGTCATCTTTCTATGCATCCTGATTATGAAAACGTACCTTACCATAAAAATATTCAATTAAAATGCGCACAACTATTCTAAATGTACTTTGTCAAATCACTAAATGCAAAATAGCAATTTATTTGAACATTTTTCACATCAACTAATATGCTAAATTTTCGACAAGATGAAAAGAGACGCCAAAATCTGCTGGTAAAGTCAACAAGTCCGTCAGCAATAGCAGATGATGAAGCATCGATTCGTGGGATCTCCAAGATTTATGAGGAATCGAAATTTCATCATTCGGGTTCTGAACATGAAAGAAGAGTTAATTCCCCAATCATAAATAATGTTTTTAGGCTAGGTTCGAATAAAGGTACATCTAAATGCGATAAAAATTACGTGATTAATCTTGCGATTGAATATGACTCGTATTACTGCATTTCAGAGAATAAGAAAGAAGTCATAAATTCTTCCATAAGAGATGTAATTGATGAGGTTTCCAACATATTCCAGAAGCAACATATATGCTTGCAATTCAAAATTTCTTATTTAAATGGTTATTGCAATCCAGATACAGATCCCCTTCGAAGTGTTGTAGATGAGACGGAAAAAAGTCTTCGGTTGAAAAAATTCAGACATTATTGGAACAAGAACAAGGCATTCGTTAATAGAACTATTACCTTCTTGTTCAGTGGAAATCCGATGCGACATGGATTTAATGGTATTGCTTACAAAAATGCAACGTGCATGAAATCTTATGCGTTCGGTGCGATTGCAGTAAAAACAAGAAACGGATTTGATTCATCGTCTATTGTTATAGCGCATGAAATAGGTCATATTCTAGGAGCCTCGCACTATGACAAAAAAGGAAGTTACATCATGAATGAATTTATAGGAGACGGGCGAAAGGGTTTTCACCAAAGTACGTTAGAAACTATCCAAAATATATTGGTTCATCAAGAATGTTTGAGTATAGAAGACAATATCGAGCCTTACTCTGATTATTCTGGAGAGCTTGAAATTTTCTTTATTTTATTAGTACTGTTGGTCTTTACCTTATCTATAGGGAAGAACATAAGAAAGAAGAAAGCATCACAAAATGCAGTGCAAATAACATTGTGATGTTGATCATTGAGCACATTACCCCTGCGTTGAGAAATACTACATACGAAACTTTTGCAGTTTACTTTGGACTACTAAAAGTGAGGTTTACTAGTTTTGCTTGTATAAACTATATTAAGAAACACACGTTTTTGCTTAGGTTCTTGCTGGACTGGATTTCATGAGTTGTCTTTGTAATTATATATTCTATACATGAGGATTATGTTTGAGATGATTCTATATTGTCCTTCCTGCAATGCTGTGGAGCTTCGCTAAAATAATTCTTAAATTTGTGAGTAAATCCGTTCCATCAAATTGATCATCTTTAAATTAAATTTGTGTTAAAAATAGAGATTAGCACTAACTCCAAATATCGATAGAAAACAATGTGAACATTAGAAAGTCTACAATCTCACTACTTTCTCTCTGTATAAAATTTACAATTGATTCGTGACTTTTCCAAAGGCTATGTCCCTTAGCTTTGTCGAAGTTTCTTTTCCTGTATCATTCACTAAAGAAGTAAAGTATCCATCTTTCTTTGACAAAAGATTCCTTGGAGAACCTATTTCCAATAATTCTCCCTTGCCCAGCACAATAATGATATCATACCCGATAATTGTGTCTAGCCGGTGAGCCACGGCAATAATTGTAGATTGTAAAAAACTTGTTGAGACAGCCTTCTGCAGTAAGAACTCGGTTTTTCCGTCAACATTAGCAGTAGGTTCATCTAATATCAAAATTTTGTTTTTTCTCAGGATTGCTCGAGCTAAGCAAAGCAATTGACGTTGCCCTACACTAAAGTTTGAACCATCTTCTGCCACTATGGAATCCAAACCGTCTGGTAGATCTCCTATGCATTCCAACATCTGAACATTTCTAAGGGCTTCTTTGATAATAGATTCTTCATAGACATTAAATGGATCCAAATTTTCTCGAACGCTGCAGCCGCTGAATAATACAGGATGCTGTGGAATAACTGACATTTCAGTCCTTAGCTTATGTAAACCTAAAGTAGAAATATCAACATCGTCAATCTTGATTGTACCTTGCTCAGCTTCCAGAATGCGAAAAAACGCCTGAACAAGGGTGCTTTTACCACATCCAGTCCTTCCAACAATACCAACCCGTTGCCCATTCTTTATTTCGAAAGAAATTTTTGATAAAGCTGTGGGTAAACTAATCCTGTACCTTGCTGTCAGATTTGATATCTTAATTTCTCCTTTCCTTGGCCACAAAGGATGTTTATCATCTTCATCCGTTATTAATTCTGCTTCTGAAGGAATTTGGCTGAATTGAGTGACTCTCTCTACGCTAACCATCTGATTCACGACTTCGGCACTTTGTCTGACTGTCCATTGAAACGTTCCTGAGAGGGATAATAACATTGATAACGCCAGACCTAAAATAGCAGGACTGATATTAAACCAACCTTGAGATGTAAAAAATATTATGTTCAGTTATTCATTGTAGCGAATTAAATTATCATTGCAAAGACTAAGAAAACTTACCTTCTTCGTTGAAAAGAACTGCAGAAAAGCTCGAAATCGAAACAAATAAGAACACACACAAATCAAGCCTAAATCCTAACCATCGGGCAGCAGAGATGAAGCTAAAATAAGCTCTTATATTGGAATCATGTGCAGCTTCAAATTTTGACAGAAAGAATTTCGTTGCAGCATTGCCTCGTATTGTCGCGATCCCACCTAATGATTCACTTAACATAGCATGAATAGGAGAGCGTGACAGTCCATCTAATCGTTTCAACTCGCGACTTACACTAAGGTATGTTCGTCTTAAATAGCCAAAGTATAGTACCAAAGGAAACAATGCCAGAAGAGTAAAAGGAAGAACAGATACTGCAGTAGCAATGGCACCAAGTACAATACCCATGCCTGTAAGAAAATCGAACAAAGTTGTTGGTAATTGGTCATCATTCATCCCTACATCCGCAGCAAATCTATTGAGTATTCTACCAAGTGGATTCGTATCGAAAAATTGGATATTTGCTCTCAACACATTCCAAGTCATTTTATCATGGAGGACTTGCGAAGCTCTGCCAGTACATTGATATGCCCAGAGAGCCCGAATGACCGATAGAATGATGACAAGAACACCTAGAGAAACAACAACACTAATAGCTGACGCCGATTTCTGTGCATTTTCAAAGAAAAAAAGAGTTATGCCCTAGCCCTTAAAGAAAGCAAAGTTTAAAGAATTGCATTTGATTTACCTGGTCATTTGGATTCATTTCGGCCCACTTTCCAATCATTGCTATTGTAAGAAGCATTACTACTTGTGCGGCCACAAAAAAACTAAGAAGAAGAAGTGCAACAACCCCACCACCCAATGCTTGGGCATAACTAATCCAAGTACCCCATTTAACATCACCAGCGTTAACCATTTCCTTATAATCTTCCATTTCGTCTTCTTTTTTCTTTGTGAAAGGAGTATGCCCTTTACCCTTTATCTCCTTTTTTTCTGCGCTAAACTCTATTTTTCTTTCTTTTTCTGCAAGCGTTTCGTCTTCACTCGAAGAATCTCTTGTGTGTGCTGCTCTCATTAAAACACCTTTACTTTCTTTTACGCATTCGGCAAACATTCCTTCACATTCAACTTTGCCTCGTAACAAAAATATGCATTTTGAAGCACCAATGAACTGATGTTGATGGGTTGCTAATATTACACATTTACCTCTTTTCACACAGAGATCTTGAATTGCGGAGTAAAATATATGACGACCTACATTACTATCAACCGCAGAAAGTGGGTCATCGAGAAGAATAATATCAGCATCACGATAAAGAGCTCGAGCCAGCCCAATGCGAGCTTTTTGGCCTCCGCTACATTGAACTCCTCTATCACCAACAATTGTGAGATCTCCACTTCGAAATTGCCCAAAATCGAAAGATAGACCGCAGGCATTTACAACTTTACTATACCAATCAGAATCATATGCGCTCCCCATCAATATGTTCTCCTTTATGGAACCATTCATAATCCATGGATCTTGGCAAGCATAGGACGAGCACGAGTATTTTCTAGAAATACTTCCCTCCGATGGGGGCAGTTCTCCTGCGATTGCCTGTATAAGGGCGCTCTTCCCACATCCTACAGGTCCTATGAGACAATATAATTCTCCTGAGAAAAAATCTAGAGATATTTTTTTCAATGCAATGGGTGTATGAGATGATTCATCAACTCTCTTAATATTGGATGTTTGATCGGAGTTCAAGTCTCCATAAATTCCCCAGTGACAAACCATATTTTTCATTGATACTAAACATCGTTTTACAGGTTTTTCATCATTGTCATTCAATGACTGATCCGAGTTTGTTTTTATGTTGGGCAATTCTGGAATTTCCAGGAACGTTTGCAGTCTTTTTATAGCAACATAGCCTTCTGATATACCCTGATGAAACAAAGAGGTAGCATACATTAGTATTGCTGAGTTGATGCATATTAAAAGTATTTGGCAAAACTTACTATTACTGCTAAAGGGAAGAATTTCGTCATGAACTTTTGCACAATATTTATGAGTGTCATTGTCGTAAAGACATTTCTAGGTGATAAAACTCCTCCTAAACTCAAATGAGTAAGGAAAATTATAATCACAACGGTGGTGGAGGTGCAAAAAAATAAAGCTTCATTCAAAGCTCTCAATCGATTACCATGTTGAATTTTACGAACTTCTTTTTCACGTATCCGGGTAATCCTTTCATTGAACTGTTTTTCCCAGCCAGACATTTTCATGACTCTTACTCCAGAGACAGCCTGTGCTACCAATGTTATCCTAGAGTCTGTTATAGCAGCCGTCTTTTGATATCAGTGAAAAAAGTAAGAGGTAGGGATTCAATAATTTCAGTCATTCTGGTTTGGGTACAGATCTTACCTGTGAACGTAGTTCCGCAAACCTTTTTCCGATATAAAACTGTAAAGGAATACTACCAAACAGAATAACATAACCGGCTGCAAAAGCTGGTCCAAGAGTGAATATCCCAACAATAAGTACACTTAATGCAAGGATAGGTCCCCAATATATATATGAGAAGAAGAGAGTATTCAGAACAAACCTTTCTGCATCGTTACTTGATAGATTTATAATCTTTCCTGTGGACATTGAATTTTCATCAACTCCTCCTACTGAATATAACCTTAAAGATTTTGCATAAATTGCAGATATTGTTCCATTTTTAAGCTTGTTTCTTTTGTTTTTAAACAAAACTTTACGATTAGATATTTTGAAACAGTCAAATAATCATACAAATCGGTTTCTGAACACACTCACCCTAACCGATATGAAATGAAATATCCTTGATGATGAGTAGTAATCATGAACGCACCCGACAAGACAATTATACCAGCCCAAAAATATCCTGAATAAGAAACATCATTGATACTTTCCTCTTCGACATTGTGACTCTCGGAAAATGTTTCAATAAGATAGCCCAGAGCTATAGCTTGAAACACTTGGGATACTAAATCTAAAAAATATAATAGCTGCATAAACCAATATCGCTTTAAACAATATCGGAGAATAGCGAAATGTAAATAAGGTTTTTTTTCTTTTCGATTTGGATGGCTTCTGTTATATTCACAAACCCTTTCTAATTCTTTTCGCCACAGTTCCTCAAACAACGTTCTATTATGTACAGTTCCATCTTCTTCGGAGATATGAGGTAGATCAATCTCAGTAATTGTTCGTGTTTTTCCTACTTTCAAAAGTGGGGAAACCCATGAAAATATCATCTTTGACCATGCTGAAGCTTTGATAAGGCGGTCAGATGGGCGGTCATTCGGAAGCTGACTTCGATCGCACATTGACTCCATTGGAATGGAGAACCAAAGAGAGAAATTATGATGCACTGAAATGAAGAAAGACTAGGTCTGCAGGTAAAATTTTAAAAAATAAGCCTGTGTGTTGATAAGTATGATAAAATTTTTCATACGTCTGTACGTACATACGTCCTCCATGTCTGTTGTCCTGAATTTCTGATCGACACACGTACGTAGGTACGTTTGTCCAGTAAGCCTATAGATTCCTTTTATATATGGTTCATTATTTATCAGTTTTGCAATATTTGAGGCCATTAAAAATATTAATAGTGTGCATATTCCGAAACAGGTTACATGTTTTGCAACTAAATCATTGACTTAATCGTCTTTAATGAGCTTTCGGTCATTCCATTTCAACAAAAGAGATTTTCTTAGCATGCTAACATATAAATCTGCTGCTATCTATGCTAACTGTTTATCATCAGAGAAATCGATTTTTCGGAAACTTTTAGCTGATAGGCATTGTACTTAATAAATTAAATGATGTCTATCTCTCAAGCAACGATGGCAATATTCAAATAAGATCATTCTCATTGAGACTTATTTCACTCAGCCAGTTCATAAATTACGAACAAGAATATTGTTTAGTAATCGTCCATTTAAAATCAATGAGTGTATAGCTCGTGAAGCCATGGTATGATGGTTAAGAACCAGAACGTGCACCAGCTTCAGCGAGAAGGTGATCGTCAGTAACTTGATTTCAGAAGATCATAACAAGTGAAAGTAAAAATATATTATCGTCGCCACAAAAGCTAAATTTCTATTTGAAATAAAGAATGATTACATTTGTTTGAATTAAACACGAGAAAGAAAATACTGCTTTCAAGAATTAAGATTACCTGAAAACAAAACAGTTCAAAAAAAATACAAAAGGGCGAATTAAAAATGTATCAAAGATTACTTGCACAATAAACTTCATAATTCCAATTGGCTCCCTTATGAGAACAATAAGAGTGTTTCCGTAACAAATATATACACTTTTCAACACAATAAAAATATTGGACGAGTGCTTTATCTGGATTAATTTTCAAATACGACTAGAAATTTTGGTGCCCATATAGTTATAATTTCATTTGTAATTGCAATGACAACACATATTTATCATTCTTTATTTTATCGCTTCATGGCTTTTTGGCCTCATTCTCTCCATTCATAATTAAAGCTTTCCATAAGAATTAACTATAGCATCAAAAGTGGGTTTCATCTCATCATATTTTGATTCTGGCACTTGTGCTGTCAATGTCACAAGAACAGATCCAGCTCCTCCTGTAGCCCCCGCAGCAAGAGCGAAAATAGTGCGAAAGTGCGTCTGGTGTTTTCAAGATGACAAGTACACATAATAGTTTAGAGGTAAATATATTATTACAACATTTTGTCACAATATGTAGCAAACGCATTTAAGCGCGTATTTACCTTTGGTTGATTTTCAGCTTTAATTGTGTAATCAAAGTAGTAGGCATTTTTCTTGCTTTCTGCAGATAACATTCTACTTTCATTATCGTCGACATTGGCAAGTTGTCCCTTTGGCAAAATTGTCATTTGAGCCACCTACGTTTTTAACATATTAAACGAGAAAAATTCAGTGAACAAAAAAGATCTTTCATAGCGAGATTTTTGAACCAACCATAAGAATAATGCAATTTATCTTACCTGATCTACAGATCCAAATGAAGATAAGTTCGTAAAATCGTCACGAATGGGCGTATAGGCAATAAAGATCAAGTTTTTATCTTGTGGACTTGACTTGGTAGTTGGGTCTACAAAGAAAACAATTTTTCTTCGATCTGATAATTCCTGCACACTTTTCTCCCAAGTTTTTGGCACAGAAACCTTAAATCCGCAATCCTTATCTTGATAACTTTCCAACATGCTATCTGAGTCATCAGCTTTTGCAAGTGCAGGTGTCATGAAAGAGGAAGTTCCAATAGTAGCAGCGAAAAATGAGGAGCTCATAAAAGACCTTCTGTTCATATCTAATGCATCAATTTGGTTTTGCGGAACTACATCAGCGGAGTCAGAATTGGATTGCATGATACTTTTCGAGTATCTTTTTAGATGGTTCTGTACTTCTATATTGGGAATAAATGCATTGACACTGTAAGTAGCCAGAAGAAAAAGGGAGAAGATTGTCATCATAGTGATTTTAGTTGTGTGTTAGGTTCACTTTCTAGAAGAGACAGCAGGATATTATGTATTTGAGGTGCACCAAAAGAAACCCTTAAAGATTTGAAGATCTTGTACACCAGGAAAGGTCTCACTTCAACTGCAGACGTACATGCAATAGTAGATATAGTCGAATAAAACTGTAACATCATTTGAAGATGGAACTCTGATGATTTTGAATTATTGCGTCATCATTTCCTACGTAAACCAATCGACGTCAGCATAAACAAGCCAAATATTTGATTTAGTTATAGCTTCATTAGAATGTGATTCACACAACCCTCCTTTTCCCTTGACGTATGATGCATGAGCAAAATATGCAAGCATCTCATGAAACCATATTTTATTACTAATTCTTTAAAGATCAAATGAGATTTTATGAGCTTTGCATTCATTGATTGCTTGCATTAGCTTCAGATACGTAGAGGTGCTAATCCCAATTTAATATCAGGAAGTCTTTATCCCAAAATCGATTGTTGTTCCTTGCAAATCTCTTTTTGCTAGTATTATTCCTCTTTGGTTTTCTATAAGTACTGGTATCTTGTTTCCTTCCTCTCCAAAAATCAATAACAATATCAGAAAGTGGTGTATCAAATCCAGGTTCATCATGTGAATTTGTATGAATGATCAATGGATGTTCGATCTCATTTTTATTTTGATCGTCTTGAAATGAATTCATTTCTTTGAATCGATCATCCAGCAAAGAAATGCGCGGAGAATAGCGAAAAGACTTATAATTATCTTCTCTGGTAATCTTTACCAATGGATTTTTAGGCCGTGTTACACATTGAATGTCTGACAAGCGGTAATTAGTTGAAGGATCAGTTTTGATTTTATGCATTGATATCTTTCCAGCCTCCACATTTGTATATATGTCAGTCTTGGATAGGAAGGATTTTCGATGAAACGATTTCCAAAATGGAAAAATACTATTGTTTCCATCATTCATTTCATTGGATTCGTCAGAGGAACTATTCGATATATTTCTGACTTCCATATTGCTATACATGGACTCATATAAACGAAGATTTGCTGTCCATATTTCAGTGCTCCTTGCACCTAAGAATTTAACTATTACTTCGTATTCGTATGATCCAGTTATATTTACCTTGTTCCATTCACCAACAACAGGCTGAATAAGGGAAGCAGACAAGACATCGTATACTTCCATGCTAAAATCATTGTATATGATGGAATACATCGCATGTGAAAGAACTGGTAGATTCTTTGAGAAATGTGATGGGATAGATTGACTTGAACTTAGCAGTGCTTTTGCTTTTCGCTGAATTATATCTGTTTGAAGAAATGGAGTACCAGTAATATTTAGAAAGCTTGATTTTGGATTCAAAGGGGTTGTTACTCCGGATGATATGTAGAGTTTCCCATAGAAACAAATGCATAGCATTGAAAGTAAAATGAAAAGCCACAACTTCCTACGAAAGCTAAATGATGATTTTTTGGACGAGCCTGACTTATTCATGACGGGCTTTTTTGGTTGAACAAGATGAGACAAATCTACATTCGTTGGTCTTGATTTTATGAGGGGCGATACTAGTTCAAGGCTCGGTGTCAGCATTTGTGACGGAAACCTAGGTACTACAGAGTGCTGGCGTAACTGTGATATATCACAGGTTGTAGTTCCTTCTTCTTCTTTGCTGAAAAGACTCAAATACTGCAAAAACTCCATATGAGGTGACTGATTCTGTTTTGATTTTGGAGGCTTTCTCATTTTCTGCATTTCCATTTTTACATTGTGTGAGCAAGATGGTTGAGTGGATGAAGGTTGTAACATTAACGGTGTTGTATCATGAACATGTATTACTGATGCTGGTTGAAATAGAGATCCGGACTCGTTCGAGCTAATTTCAGACATAGTTTCCATTAATTGAGCGGGTGGATTAGCTGAGTGTGAACTTGTATTATTTTGCCAAGGAAACAGAAACCAACTTGACTTTTCCTGATGTATTGTCCTTAGTAATGACTCAAATTTACTATTGAGATGATGATTAGGAGAATCATGTGATGTGGATTTATCTGGAGTTACATATGTTGATGAAGAAATCGAATTAAATGGGTCTGTAATGAAATGGCGTTGTGCTAATTTAGCTAATTCATGCAAAGATGCAGATGGAATATGCGACGAAATGGATGAGTTTCCTTTGGAACTCTTAATTGTGTCTGTGTGTGAAAGAGAAGTGATTGTATCTAAATCTTGTATTTTTTTTTGCATTTGATGCATTTTTTGTGTAAGAGGGAGATTTACCTCTTGTGCATTTTTATTATTCATAGGTGCATTCATAGAAGAGATTTCATGCAGATCTTCTTGCCGCCGTTTGATAGAATTTGCCAAATTCGTAAGCACTGGTTTGCAAGATTGAAATGGGTGCTGAACTTTGTCATCACTCCGTGCCTCGTCATGTACATTATTTCCAACTGAAGAATACGAAACTATTCGACTTGCTTCATCTTCAAGGTATTTATAAGATAGTTTATCATCGTTAGAATCAAGGGTAGAGGAAGGAATTTTGCTCTTAATGGGATCAAATTGATTTCGTTTTTTAACTGATGCAGCTGGGTTCGAATTATTGGTTGCGTATGAAGGTTTAGAAGTTTCGGGTGGCAATGCACTAAGACGGTGAGCTGATGTCGAAGTTACTATTGTACGTGCTGCTTTTTTTGATGGTATAATAGACGCATTTGATGACGATCTTTGTGAAGATGTGCTTCGATCCATATCCAATAAATGTGCCAATCGTTTCGCATCGAAATTATTGGAGCCGACAGCATCCGAATGAAAAGACATTATATTTTTATCTTTTGTTATTTTTCGTATCTATATACTTTATCAAACGTTGTGGAGATGATGTTAGTCTATCATAGGACGGCTCACAGCAACATTGCAAGAGTTAAGTTGAAAACTAGTTTTGGAGAAATAAAAGCTTTTCTGGCTGGAGTTGTATTGAGAGGATCTTTGTTGATGTTTAGATGACGCAATGATGAAGTTTTGATTTTTTTAATTACAGGGAAATGACGTCTTGACAATCATTGATCAGCGTAAAATCTTATTTTGTCTATTGAAAAAATGGAGCGAGTAGGCAGGCATCACCACTCAGCCAGAATATTTAAAGGAGAACGAGTGAAATTTTAAAACTTTTTTTCTTTTTAGACAAAATTCAATAGCTTTTTCCCAAACCATTCAATTGTTTCAACTTAACATGCATATATTATTTTGTGGCACTTTTTTGAGATTTCGCGATGAAATATAGCTAAATTAAGTATGGATAACCAGAATTTGAAAAGACTTTCAAATCCGCTTGGGAAGCTTGTGAGCATTGATATTCAAGATGTTGTTTTTTGTTTTTAGAATGCACTCTCGAATATTACCTGAAAACGTAAAAGAAATATTTTGCTTGTTTTCAACAAAGATACTTTCATGAATCTAGGTATTAACGTAAATGTAAAATAATATAATAATCTATTCTATTTCTGCATCAATAATTCCTGAAAGACGTGGTTGATATTCATATTTTCCTGCACTTTCAGAGGGTGGTTTACCCTTCATCCAATTGCTTACTTCTTCTACTAAAGAATCCAAATGAACTTCATCTCCCCATGATATTTGTTGGATATCGTTTGTAAATTGTCCCATAACACTTTTGACTTCCTCCTCTATTTCCAAATCTGAAATCTTGAATTGAAGATAAACAGGAGTAAGATGCGTCCCTTCTAAATTTGATATCTCAACATTATCTTCATTATTTTTTGATTCTGTTGCATTTAAGAAGGATGGAGAAGAATCTAGATCATCTTGTTGAAACACGAACAACCTTGTTCTTTCTCTCATATCTTGATTAAACTTTAGGGATAGCAATTGATCCATTTGCGCTGGAGAGGGCGTAAAATCAATTCCAACAGTGGATATAGCCTGTTCAGCGAATTGAAAAATATTATCCCACATTGGATTCTGCGATGTTGACGACGCATCATTTTGTGCATCGGATAAATATGATTGAGTCATCTGTATGGAAGCAGCTAAACCAAAATTATTATATGCCATCATTCCTACCCCCTTCAAATCTAGATGATAACTTGTAGCCGCCATGAAAATGAACTGCAACTTTGCTCCTAGGCTATGACACAGTGCATATTTTGGAGTTTCTTCTGACATGGTACAGTTTGGATCTAGGGTTCCATCTTCTAACATGATTACAGCACGCCTCAATAGATCACCAGATTTTTTGGCAAGCTCAAAATGGTCCAAGTTTACGCTATAAGGCGCGGCTAATATTGCTGAATTGGACTTTCGTGAAAGCCGAGTCAATAGGTTATCGTAAGTAATATGTGGATATTGTCCGAGACCAGCTCCTCCAAGAAATAAAATAACAGAGGTAGGTTTTGATGGCTTAGATGGTTCTGATGATAATGGTGGTAGATAGTATATAAACTCCTGACTATTCTGTGGGTTTGAATTTGAGCTTTCAGAAGAGGTTGAGCTATCGGGAATATCTTTTGGTATAGCAATTTTTTGCCAGGGAGTCTTATCTTTGTTGGAAGGAGAATTTTGTTTTTGCTGTTGCCATTGTGAGTCTAGTAATGCTAAAGTTGCAGTAATCTCACCAAAGTTGGCTGGATTTGCATTAGACATG
>Ga0115008_10003550_pt1 | contig 12901 bp, 9 predicted proteins | sample FraStrMetagenome_FD_87164 | JGI IMG/M metagenome (GOLD analysis project Ga0115008, IMG submission 87164) | Marine eukaryotic phytoplankton communities from Arctic Ocean - Fram Strait ARC3M Metagenome | ecosystem: Environmental > Aquatic > Marine > Oceanic | place: Fram Strait | collected 2012-06-18
CAGTCAACACTATTCAGTCAATACTGTTCCGTCAAACCTGCTCAGTCAACACGAAGCGGCGCAGCTTGGAATTAAAGTTTTTTGCTAAAGATGCGCGATTGACGCTGATAATTGTAGAGAGACTGTTTCTCTGCTGGCAGTGCACTGACTTCTGCCTCGGAAAAACCTTGCTCTCTAAACCAGTGAGCGGTTTGGGTAGTGAGTACAAATAGCACTGCAAGCCCATTGTCTGTGGCATCTTTTTCAATGCACTTAAGCAGACGTGAAGCGATGCCCTGATTGTGAAATTCTGGATGTGTCGCAACACAAGCGAGCTCGCCGGCATGACTATCTGCTATCGGATAGAGTGCAGCGCAGCCGAGCAGAGTACCCTCAGGATGCACCACTACCGTAAATCGTGAAATTTCTGTCTCGAGTAATTCACGAGAACGTTTAACCAAAATTCCCTGCTGTTCCAGTGGCGAGATTAGATCAAGAATACCGCCAACGTCATCTATGGTGGCTGCTCGAATCACTTCAGAATGATTCTGCATTATTAGTGTGCCGCTGCCCTCGCGAGTAAATAGCTCACTGAGCAATGTTCCGTCTTCGCTGCAGCCGACCAGATGCACGCGGTCGACATTATTGCGACAGGCTTGGTAGGCGGCGGAGAGTAAGCCGTAGATCACAGAGTCTTCGCCACCAGAGTTTTTCAGTGTTGCCTTAAGATCGCTCACCTCAGGTAAGGAAAGATTGCGCAGTAGATTGTTATCGCCGTCGTTTATGCCCGCCGCTTGGCTGACCAAAATAAGTTTCTCGGCATTTAGCGCTATAGCTGTTTGAGTCGCTACATCCTGGTAACTGAGATTAAACGCTTCACCGGTCGGTGAGAACCCAATCGAAGACATGAGCACTAAGGCACCAGCGTCGAGTTGGTTTTGAATAGCGCTGCTATCGATACGGCGAATTTCTCCGGCACGCTGAAAATCGATGCCATCGCGAACCCCTACAGGTTTGGCAGTGATAAAGTTGCCACCGATCACACGCACGCGAGCACCGTGCATGGGTGAATTAGGCAAGCCCATAGACAGCGCGGCTTCAATTTGGAAGCGTGTAGAGCCCACCGCCTCTTTGACACACTGCATGGCATCGCCGTCAGTGATGCGCACCTGCTGGCGAAAATCGGTTAGCAAACCGGCCAGTTGCAGACGCTGGTCAATCTGAGGACGGGCACCGTGGACCAGCACCACATTGACCCCGAGACTTTGCATCAGCGCTATATCGTGAACAATGCTGTCAAAATTGCTGTCCAGCACCGCCTCACCACTGACTGCAATAACAAAGGTTTTACCCCTGTGCGCATGGATATAGGGCGAAGTCTCACGAAAAAATTGTACGTAGTTTTGAGTAGTCATCAGGCGATTATAAGCAACAGCGGCCAATAAGTTGAGATAAAAAATTAATTGTTGGTTGAACGCGATCTAGGGGCAAGAACTCATTCGGTTGATGGGCCACATCGATGTCCCCAGGGCCGAGCACAACTACGTCCATTCCAAGCTGTTGTAGATAGGGCGCCTCGGTAGCAAAAGCAACGGATTCAGCGGCATGACCGGTAAGCTTTTCACAGAGCGCGACGAGCTCTGATTGGTCGCCGCTGTTAAAAGGTGGGACTATAAGTTTCTCTAGAGACCAGCCCATATTGTCCCTCTCAGCGGTAGCGGCAATCTGACGTTCCAGATCTGCCTGCAGCTGATTCAGGTCCATACCGGGTAATGGGCGAATCTCAAAGGCCAGAAAACAGTGCCCGCAAATACGGTTGGCATTGTCGCCGCCCTGAATACAGCCAAGATTTAAGGTCGGATGATCGATTAAAAATCCCACGTGCTTTTGTTCTTTCATACGATCGCGCATGGCCATCAACTGGCCAAGAATACGCTGCATAGACTCCATCGCATTATTGCCCAGTTCCGGGTTGCTGGAGTGTCCGGATCGTCCGGTCACCGTCAACTTCTCAATCATAATGCCCTTATGCATTTTCACCGGACGCATATTGGTTGGTTCGCCGATTACTGCACTTCGCGCTACAGGGGCGCCAGCGTCGACCAGAGCTTTGGCCCCGCCCATGGATGACTCTTCATCGGCGGTGGCGAGAATAATTAATGGTTGTTTGAGATCTTTAACCTGTAGCGATTTAAACGCTTCGATAGCGAGGGGGAAAAAGCCTTTCATATCGCAACTGCCGAGACCGTACCAGCGGTTGTCCCGCTCGGTGAGTTCAAAAGGGCTGCTCTCCCAGAGTGATTCGTCACAGGGCACAGTATCGGTGTGGCCGGCCAGTACCAAACCACCGGGACCACTGCCATATGTGGCGATCAGATTGGCTTTGTTATTACCCAAATCCATGATCTCAATAGTAAAGCCGAGCTCTGCAAGAGTATTGGCCAGCAGGTCAATCACCTCGCGATTGCCCTGATCTATAGCCGGATTAATACTACTAATCGAGTTGCTGCGAATAATGCGCGAGAGTAAATCGGTCAGTTCCATGATTGGCTTCTTATCCGGTTGGTTCTGTTGAGTTTAGCGGATTGACTAAATTGCGCTACCCCTAGAGGGATTAGCGACTAAAATTTATGCAGAGCAGGGACAGGGCACCTAATGGATAGCTTTCTATTAGCTCTCTATTAGATCTCGATTACTAGGAGGAGTTGATTATGAATAAGACGCCGGCGCGGGGCACTAAAACCGATTTGGGTGCTACTTTGATTCTGGGTAGTGTTTTAAAAGACCTGATCAGTGATGGTTTACTCGCCCAGCCGGATGCCGCGGAGATCGCCAGCGCTCGGCGCAATCATAACGAGGCGCTGCTGCACCCCCTGGAAATTGTTGCCGCCAAACAGCTTGCCTGTGGTCCTGATAAAAAGCCTCTGACACTGGAGCTACTCACGGAATGGCTGGCTAAAAAATCTTGTTTGCAGCTGGCCCATATAGACCCGTTAAAAATTAATGTTCCCGCAATCACCTCAATCATGTCATTCGCCTATGCTCAGCGCTACGGCATTCTCTGTCTTAAAGTGAGCCCTGATGAGCTGGCAATTGCCACCATGCAGCCCTTCGACCGCAGTTGGCTTGAGAGTCTTGAGCAGACTTCCCGTCGAACCATTCAAACCGTGGTTGCCAATCCTGCTGAGATAAAAAAATATACTCTAGAATTTTACTCGCTAGCGAAATCCGTTTTTGGCGCTGGCTCCTCTGCAACTAAGGGCACCGGTATTGCCAATTTTGAGCAATTGTTGGAAGTGGGCAAGCTCAAAGATGCCGATGCTCAGGATCAGCATATAGTGAATATTGTCGACTGGCTGCTGCAGTCTGCTTTCGAACAGCGCGCCAGTGACATTCACCTCGAGCCCCGCCGTGGCAAGGGCAAGGTACGCTTTCGTATCGATGGTGTGCTGCATCTGGTCTATGAACTACCTGATAATGTAATGACCGCCATGATCAGCCGACTGAAAATCCTCGGGCGTATGGATGTGGCGGAAAAGCGCCGACCTCAAGATGGCCGCATAAAAACCAAAGCCCCTAATGCTCGAGAAGTAGAGCTGCGACTGTCTACCATGCCCACCGCCTTTGGCGAGAAGTTGGTGATGCGAATTTTTGATCCCGACGTACTGTTGCGCAGCTTTTCGCAGCTGGGTTTGGAGGCCGAGGACTATGATCGTTGGCAGTCGATGATTAAACGTGCCCACGGTATTGTCTTGGTTACCGGCCCCACAGGTTCAGGTAAAACCACCAGCCTCTATTCCACTCTCAAACAGCTGGCCACGGATTCGGTAAATGTCAGTACAGTTGAAGACCCCATCGAAATGGTGGTGGATGCCTTTAACCAAAGTCAGATTCAGCCAGCGATTGATTTTGATTTTGCCGCCGGCATCCGTACGCTGATGCGCCAGGACCCCGATATTATTATGGTTGGCGAGATTCGCGACCGTGCCACTGCCGAGATGGCAGTGCAGGCAGCGCTCACCGGACACTTGGTACTCTCGACTCTGCATACCAATGACGCACCGACGGCCATCAGCCGCTTGCTCGATCTCAAGCTCCCCGCTCACCTGATCAAAGCGACACTCAATGGCGTGATGGCTCAGCGTTTGGTACGCACCCTCTGTCCTGATTGCCGCAGTGAAGTGCCCTGCGATGCCGAAGCCTGGCAGGAGCTAGTGGGCTCATTGGCTCTGCCACTGCCGGCTAAAGTCTATCAACCGGCCGGTTGTCTCGAGTGTCGCAACACCGGCTATCTGGGTCGCGAAGGGATCTATGAAATTATGCCGTTGACGAATGCTCTGCTCACCTATATAAGTAATGAGTCTGATATCCAAGAAATTCGCCATGCGGCAATTTCTCAGGGCATGAAAACACTGCGTATGGCCGGAGCTGAAAAAGTAGTCGCCGGTATCACATCCATGGAGGAGGTGTTGCGGGTTACCCCTGAGCTTGGCCGCTAACTAATTGAGAAGATCTCTCTATGCCGAAAACGTTCCCGCAGCTGATCAGCGACAGCTATCAGCGTCGCCTTGAAGGTTTTCAGGCCGCCCACTCGGACCCCGATTGGCTCGCAAAGCGACTTGCTGAATTCCCGAATTACCCGCTATTTGCTGAGCATTTGAAGTTGCTCTGGGGTACCAGTGATTTTGTCGGCGAACAGAGTGAAACCTATCCCGAGATGTTTCAGCAGCTTGTCGATAACGGCGATCTGCAGCGCAGCTACTCGCGAGAAGACTTTCAACAGGCCATAAGTCAGCGTCTTTTACACTTAAAAGACGCTGTTAATGAGGATCAACTCGCCAGAGCTCTGCGGCAATTCCGTCGCCGTGAACAGTTGCGAATAATCTGGCGCGACTTTAGTCGTCAGGCGTCCATGCCCGAAACCACCAGAGAGCTGACCTGGATGGCTGAGGCCGCCATTACGGCCTCTCTGGATAGACTGTATCCGATAACCTGCGAGGAGCTGGGTACGCCCTTTAATGGCAGTGATCAAGGGGCTCTCGGGCAGAAAATGTTGGTTCTGGCGATGGGCAAAATGGGTGCCGAAGAGCTCAACCTATCATCTGATATAGATCTTATTTTTGCCTACCCAGAAAAAGGCGAGACCCGTCGAAGCGCTACTTCGCCGCGAGGCAAAACAGTCTCACATCAAGAGTTTTTTACCCGCCTCGGACAAAAGCTCATTGCTGCACTGGATCGACAGACCGCCGACGGCTTTGTTTTCCGCGTTGATATGCGCCTGCGGCCCTACGGTCAGAGCGGCGCTCTGGTGATGAGTTTTGATGCGCTGGAAGAATATTACTTAACTCAGGGGCGCGAGTGGGAGCGCTTTGCGATGGTTAAGGCGCGAGCTGTGGCCGGAGAGTCGCGGGATATTCAACAACTCGACGAGATTTTACGTCCCTTCGTCTATCGCAAATATCTCGATTTTGGCGCCATCGATGCCCTGCGCGATCTAAAACGCTCGATTAATCGCGAGTTAAAGCGCAAAGGTATGCAAACCGATATCAAGCTGGGTCCCGGCGGCATTCGCGAAATAGAATTTATTACCCAGGCCTTTCAGTTGGTTCGCGGTGGCCGCAATAGCGCGCTGCAAATTCCTTCTCTGTATCAAGCCCTACAGCAGCTTGGCGCAGATCAGATTATTGATAGCAGTGATCGCGATAGTCTCTGGAATGCCTATAGCTTTTTGCGCAATACAGAACATGCGCTGCAGGGCATAGCGGATAAACAGACCCAGCAGTTACCGGAAGATGAGCTGAGCCAGCAGAGAGTCGCCTTAATTGTTGGCTGTGACAGCTGGGCGGATTTTCAGCAGCAGTTGCAAGGTCATCGTGACTATGTAATGTCCGTGTTTGGGGATATGTTTGCCGATCCCGACACGCAAGCCGATGACAAAGACGCTGACGGAAAAGACCTAGATTACGAATCGTTTTGGCGTCAGACACCTGAACTCGCCGAACTGCTTGAGCATCTTCTGGCCGCTGGCTATGGAGAACCTCAGGCAGTCGCGGAGCAGCTCTATGGCATCTATCAGAGTAAAGCGGTATTAGGTTTGGATCTGGAGCCGCGCAGTCGCCTCGATAAACTTATGCCCAATATAGTCACCGCCTGTGCTGTAGTAGATAACAACAGCCTCACGCTCAGCCGAGTGGTGGGTCTTATTCAAGCGGTCTTGCGGCGCAGTGCCTACTTGGTACTGCTGGCAGAAAATCCCACCGCACTGCAGCAGCTGGTGTTGCTATGTCAGAGCAGTAGCTGGATTGCCGAACAGCTCACTGCTTATCCCGCCCTACTCGATGAACTTTTAGACAGCGACAGCCTGTTCACGGCTCAGAGTAAAGACTTACTTCAAGATCAGCTACGCCAGCAAATGCTGCGCGTGGCCGACGATGATCTGGAACAGCAGATGGACGTGATTCGCTATTTTGTGCGCTCTAACAGTCTGCGGGTGGCAGCTTGCGAAATCACTGAAGTGATACCCCTGATGCAAGTTAGCGACTTTTTGACCTGGATCGCCGAGGTAGTTGTTGAGCACAGCATGACCATTGCTTGGCAACAGCTGAGCCAACAGTACGGTCAGCCTTCTGGCAGCAGTTTTCAGACTCCGGGTTTTATTGTGCTGGGTTATGGCAAGTTAGGGGGTATCGAATTAGGCTATAAATCAGATCTCGACTTGGTCTTTCTTCACCGAGGCACAGCCGGGCAAACCGTTGGCGGACCGCGAAGTATTGATAGCAGCACATTCTATGCTCGTCTGGGTCAGCGCATTATCCATATTCTGTCTACCGTTACGCCCTCTGGTGCCGCCTATGAAATTGATATGCGCCTGCGACCCTCGGGCAACTCTGGAATGCTGGTCTCATCACTTACAGCTTTTGAGAAATATCAGCGTGAGAGTGCTTGGACTTGGGAGCAGCAGGCACTGGTTCGGGCCCGTGTGGTGGCTGGAGAAAAGGCTCTTGCAGATGACTTCAACCGCCTGCGTCGGGCGGTTCTTATGCAGCCGCGAGACAAGGAGGTTTTACGCGCTGAAGTAGAGCAAATGCGGGAAAAAATGCGCAAACATCTCGGCAGACCGTCAAAAGAGGGTAAATACTCCCTTAAGCAAGGCGCTGGAGGTATCGTCGATATTGAATTTATGGTTCAATTTGCGGTCTTGGCTTGGTCGCACAATCATCCCGAAATAAGCCGCTGGAGTGATAGCATCCGAATACTCGAGTCACTGGCTCAGAGCGGATTGATATCTGAGCAGCAATCCAGCTTGCTAATCGATGCTTACAAAAGATACCGCTCAGCAGGACACCGTCTACAGCTGCAAAATCAGTTGGCAGAGGTATCTAGCTCAGAGTTACTTCAGTGCCGGGAGTTGGTAGAGACCCAATGGAAGCAATTATTTAAAAAATAGATAGTTAAAGTGAGGAAAAGATTGATGTCGTTTTCGGATCGTGATGGTTTTATTTGGATGGATGGCAAGATGGTTGATTGGCGAGATGCACAGACGCATTTCCTAACCTCGTCTCTGCACTATGGCAACGCCGTTTTTGAAGGCATTCGCGCCTATGAAACAGAGCATTCGGGAACCTGTATTTTCCGCCTTGAAGACCATATTAAGCGTCTGTTTAACTCGGCGAAGATCATCCATATGGAGATTCCTTTCTCTCAGGAAGAAATTTGCCAGGCTCACCGTGACGTGGTCCGCTTAAATAACTTAGATGCGGCTTATATTCGCCCGCTAGTGTTTTTAGGATCCGAAGGAATGGGCCTGCGCGCCGAAGGGCTCAAAGTTCATGTCGGTATTGCCGGCTGGGACTGGCCTTCCTATATGTCTCCAGAAACCCTAGAGACCGGTCTAAAAGTTCGCACCTCTTCTTACACTAGGCACCATGTCAATATCACCATGGTTAAAGCCAAGGCCAGTGGTAACTACATCAACTCGATGTTGGCCCTGCGCGAAGCGCTGGACTCTGGCTGTGATGAAGCCATTATGCTCGACCCCGAAGGCTATGTTGCCGAGGGCAGTGCAGAAAACTTCTTTATCGTTCGCAATGGTGTTATTTACACGCCAGACCTGACTTCCTGCCTCGACGGAATTACCCGCGATACAGTGTTTAAGTTGGCGGAAGATCATGGCATTGAAGTGCGTGAAAAACGCATTACTCGCGATGAAGTCTATATCTGCGATGAAGCGTTCTTCACCGGCACTGCTGCCGAGATCGTGCCTATTCGTGAATACGATAGCCGCATTATTGGAGATGGCAAGCGCGGACCCATCGCAACTGTTTTGCAGGCCGCCTATTTTGATTTAGTGCGCGGTAAAAATAATAAGTATCAGAACTGGTTAGCGCCGGTAGCTGAGTAAATCTTAAATAGAGAATTTTTAGGCCTTATGGAAAAAGAAATCGTCAATGTGCTGTGTATGAAGTGGGGTACCAAGTACCCAGCTGACTACGTCAACAAACTCTACTCCATGGTCGCGCGCAATATGTCGCGTCCCTTCCGCTTTATCTGTCTCACAGAAGATGGCGTTGGCACCCATGAAAATGTCGAAGTTTTTCCGCTTCCCGAACTGTCGGTCGACCTCGCGGGTCCAGAGCGCGGATGGAACAAGCTGGCGGTATTTGCTGAGACACTCTATGACCTCAAAGGCAAAGTGCTGTGTCTCGATCTCGACTTAATTATTACCGGCAGCTTGGATGATCTTTTTGATTATCCCGGCGAAGTAATGATTATTAAAGACTGGATTAAAAAAGACGGCACCGGCAATTCATCGGTGTACCGTTTTGAGGTTGGCGCCCATCCAGAAATACTTAGCGAATTCGAGAAATCATTTCAGCAAATCAAAAAAACTCACCGCAATGAACAGGAATATTTGTCCGCCGCGCTGATGGCTAAAAATGCATTGGTCTACTGGCCCGATGAATGGTGCAGAAGTTTCAAGCGCCACTGCCTCAAGCCATTTTGGTTTTTAATCGCGCGTGAAACTCAGATTCCCGAAAATGCTCGAGTCATTGTGTTTCATGGCAAGCCAGATCCCCATGAGGCAATCGCGGGGGTGAGTGGCAAATGGTATCGGCGCTTTAAGCCGGCGACATGGATTACTCAGCACTGGGTTTAGCCTGATAACAGGAGGTTAGAGATGCGCGACCTACTAGGCCGAAAGGCGATATCCGGGCCAAGAGGTTTGTTGGTCTGGGTTACCGATGCGCTATCAGCAGACTCTGCTGCAACCATTATGGAGACTCTACCTGACCCCTCGTCAGAGGCAGTGCCTGAAACCGCCAAGCTATTAAAGCAAGCCCGCCAGCGACTGGTTTTACAGATTGACGCAGGGGTATTACCCAGCGGCAAGGCAGTGGCCAAACTGTTCCCCTTGAAGAGTCCTATCTCACGGCTGCGTTACCGCAAGTACGCGCGCAAAGAATTTATTAATTATCACGAAGCTGCGGCACGAAAAGTTTGCGTGCCTCAGGTCTACGCCTATTTAGAAAAACGTCATTTTGGATTTGTTGCCGGATCCGGAATTGTTATCGAATGGTTAGAAGGGCAGCGCGATCTTCTCGATATTGCCAGCAACTCGCCACAGGGTTATGCCCAAGCCGCACAGCTGGGTATCCCGGCGCTAGTCGCTATGTATGATGCAGGTGCTATGCATATAGATGCTCGCGATGAAAATATCTTTCTACCAGAGAAGGATCCGACCTCAGGTTACTGTGTGATTGATTGGCAGTACGCCAGCTTTCATGATCCGCGCAGCGAATGGATGCTAGAACATCTAGCCGCTTATTATATTCGCAACGCCCCCACTGATCAGCGCACTGCACTCTGCGATGCATGGCTGCTTGAACTGCATCGACAGGCTCACCACAGTGTCGATTTTGAATCCTTTTCTGCCCGTGTTCTAGCATTGCTAGGTGCTCGCCAATCTGTCCGCGCGCGCTTACAATTGCGCCCGGCCAAGTAATCAGAGGAATGGGGATGACGTTGCTGAATCAGGCGAAAACGGCGCTTACCAAGCTGGTATTTAATACTCGCCATGCTCATGCACGGATAAAGAAAGGCACAGTTCGATTTAAAACCACGGATCTAACCAATTTTTATCGCGAAATGGAAGCTGCTGGCGTTGTCTGTGTGGTACTGCGCTGGGCTGATGATGTGCCCATGAATGCCGCAGACGAACTCTCCAACGAGCATGATGTGGATCATTTGATCGCCGATTCACAGATAAAAATCGCCCTCAATTTAGCCGCCGTTCGCCCTGGTCGGGTCAAGTGTGATTACTACTCAGCGTCGGGACAGTCAGGCACTAGCTACAACGGTATGCCGTATTATATGCCGGCCCACGCCCATCGTATTCTCAGCCGCCGGGTCAAAGATCCACGAGGATTCTATCGGCCCTGCCCGGAAGATGAGTTTTTTGCCTTTGCCTACCACCTTTGTTATCACAAAGGTCATCGCTGCGGAATTCCCACTGGCCTCGATGCGCCCCATGATGAATTTCCACCGCGGAATTATTTAGCGGGCTTACAAAATCTAGCGGCGGTTGCAGGGTTTTCAATACCCGATAGCACGACCCTGGTTGAGCTTCATGATCGGTTATTTGAAAGTGGCTGGAGTATGTCTAACGATCTTATGCTGCGCTGGCCTGATCAGCATGCCTTTTTGACAGCACTGATTGAGCGCGATCGTGCTGCCTGCGAATCAGATATAGCCGCCGCTCGAGATCTAACCGTGTTTGTTTTGCGAGATGATTGCGACACCTCAGAGTTGCAAGAGATGGCTCGTCAAATGATTGCCGAGCGCTTTACGATTCTAGATGAGTTAATACTGGATACTGATGCAAGAAATCGCCTGATGAGCCAGACCCGAGGAGGCAACTGGATTGAAAAATATCGTCCAGAGCCCGTGCAGCCCATTATTGCGCTTATGTGTCGCGATGCTGTCGAGCAGGGGCCTCTGCCCATCGCCATGTCGGCAGCTAAATTAGCCAAGCGTTATCCGCACCTTAAGAAGACTGATGTCTTGATCAAAAGAGTGATTCGCGATCATATCAATAGCGTCGCGCCCTTAGACAATGACAGAGTAGTGCTCCATGCCACGGATAATCCCCTTGAGACTGTCGAAACATTGCGTGCTATTTTGGGTGACAAAAGCAGTGCTTTTTTGGCGCTACATGGCATTCGAGACTAAGAACCACTGCTATTTTTCGAGAATATGAAGCGTGGCTTGTAAGCCGTAATTCTGCTATTTTGACTGCAAACCTATAAACACTATTGCATCTGTTTAGGGCCTTTTTAAGCTTTTTATAACCTTAGCCTTTTATAACTATGCCAAGACACCTCTACTCAGTTTTCTTCTACTTACTGATGCCGCTTATCCTGCTGCGTCTGCTGTTTCGTGGAATGGCTGCGCCGAACTATCGCAAGCGTTGGCTACAGCGCTTTGGTTTTTTTACGCCACCTGAGTTGAACAAAGACACTATCTGGCTGCACGCCGTCTCTGTAGGTGAAACCCTCGCTGCAGTGCCTTTGGTAAAAGCCCTGCAGACAAAATACCCCGACCATCGCTTGCTGATTACCTGTATGACCCCCACCGGATCTGAGCGTATAACAGCCGCTTTTGGCGACTCTGTGGATCACAGTTATGCGCCCTATGATACGCCTGATGCAGTGGCGCGCTTTCTTCGACGAGTGCAGCCGAAAATGCTGATTATTATGGAAACCGAGCTCTGGCCAAATACGGTTGCCGGTTGTTATAAGCGGCAGATTCCAGTTATTCTGGCCAATGGTCGACTTTCCGAAAAGTCTGCTCGCGGCTATGGGCGAGTGCCCGGACTAAGCGCGCCTATGCTCGGCCAGCTGACTGCAGTTGCGGCCCAGCACGGAGATGATGGCGCGCGGTTTACAGAGCTTGGACTATCTGCCAAAAACCTCTATATAACCGGCAATATTAAATTTGATCTCGATTTAAGTGCCGAAGTTAGGCAGAGTGCAGAGGCTTTGAGGCAACAGTGGAGTGGCACCACGCAGCGGCCAATTCTGCTCGCTGCCAGCACTCATCGCGGTGAAGACGAAATTATTCTGCAAGCCTTTGGCTTGATCAAACAGTCTGTCGACAATCTGTTGCTGGTATTGGTACCACGGCATCCGGAACGGTTTAATCAGGTAGGTGATCTCTGTCGTGAGGCTGGCTACAGCCTCGCCCGGCGCAGCAGCAACGATTCTGTGGAGCAAGCGGATATACTTCTCGGCGACAGCATGGGTGAGTTGATGACGTTCTTTGGCGCCTGCGATATCGCCTTTGTCGGCGGCAGTCTGGTGACTAATGGCGGCCACAATATGATTGAGCCAGCTGCTTGGGGCAAGCCAACATTGAGTGGACTATCAGTATTTAACTTTGCTGAGGTATCAAGATTGCTGGCTGAGGCTGGAGGATTGTCCTTAGTTGAGGATGCGGCGGCATTGGCAGATGCAACAATAGAGCTAATTGAAAATCCAGAGCAAGCCCAGCAGATGGGGCAGCAAGCACAGAGAGTTGCCGAGGCGAACCGCGGCGCGCTGAAGAGATTGCTTACAGTGATTGATAACAGCCTGAGCCAATGAACAGCCTGAGCGAATCAACAGCCTGAGCCAATAAAGACCTCAGGCCGTTCGATGTCCCTGATTAATTAGCCGTCTTATTGATAATCAGCTGCGGATCAAGCCAAGCATTGAGTTCATAGACATCATCCGGCGATAGCTGGCCGGCGACTTCCTTCAAGCCCATCATCGATAAAATATAGTCATAGCGAGCATTGGCAAAATTGCGGCGCGCCTGAAAAACAGTGCGCTGAGCCACTAAAACATCAACAATATTCCTTGTGCCGACTTCATAACCCGCCTGA
>Ga0115008_10003555_pt1 | contig 12893 bp, 8 predicted proteins | sample FraStrMetagenome_FD_87164 | JGI IMG/M metagenome (GOLD analysis project Ga0115008, IMG submission 87164) | Marine eukaryotic phytoplankton communities from Arctic Ocean - Fram Strait ARC3M Metagenome | ecosystem: Environmental > Aquatic > Marine > Oceanic | place: Fram Strait | collected 2012-06-18
ATTAGCCAAACAAAAAACGTTTCTTATGTCCTAAATATAAGAAAAAACTTTTTAGGTCTAAAAGAGTTTAAAAAAAAAAAAAAAGTACATAGCTTTTACATACATATATCACTTATATCAAGGCGAATATCACTCCCGGTCTCCCGGTATATGTACATTCGTGTACATTTATCTCGACATACATTATATAATACATGAAGAGTAATACCATATTGTATTTTACACATATTTCAATATCATGATAGGTGTGTATACATTAACACACGTATTTAACCCAAGAATATGAATATTAATATTATGTATACTTATACCTAACAACTAAATAATCTCTCTTTATAAAAGCAATAAAATGTACTTTCGAATTTTTTATATATTATACTTCGAAGTACAATGTACACCAGAAGCCAGACGGGGTAGACATGCTTTCCCACTGTTCTCAACACATGTGAAAAATTTCGAGCAAGATCGCATGTCTTGCAACTTGGAACTCGCCGACTGTTGACGTGTACGAGGTACGCTCGTACCTGTTGTGATTTGTAAAATCTTTCTTTTTCACCTCTTTGGTACTAGAGAGAGGCAGGAGGCAGGTCAAAACTTAATAGGACTACTGACCAGAGGTTCAAGATTCACCCTTTGCCCACACTCTTAATCTTTCGCAGAGGCAGTATAGGACCCAACCGATATTTCATTGATTTGATTTGAATTGAAGTACATCGAAACTAACAGTTCCCATATCCGAAAGAGGTTTTTTTTATAATTTTTTACACCTCAAAATTAATTTTTATAATTTAAAACGCAATATTTGGCGCCATCGATTGAAACGATAATGACGGAAAACGTTAATTCCATGCCGGATATAACTGTTGGGGGAGACGAGACAGTATCGATGGTAACGGATTATACTGCATCAGGACTGGCAAAGTTGGCAAAGGATACTGAGGTTGCCGAAATTCTCAAGGACGATACCTCTGCCGGGCCCTCTAGTGGAGGCGACAGTAACGTTGGCGGCGGTGGATCTCAACAATCATATTTTCCCGTTTTACCAGAAACTGTGTCCTCGAGTTATGAAGATATTATGTCATCTTCAACTTTAAGAAAGAGGTCACCTTTTTTTGGTCGAAAGACCCGGCATAACGAATCTGCTAAAGCGCTGGATCATGATGCTGCTATATATAGCAGTGATGGGGGAACTGATGGTGAAATTGAAGCAGCAGCAATATATGCAGTCGCGACAAAGAAGAAGAAAAAAGGTGGGTTTTTTAGTCGCACATTCGGGGGAAAGGATAAAGGAATAAGTGGAGCTTCAACGGTGGCAACTAATGAAAGTAGCGGATCGAAGAAAAAGTATCGAAGTATGGACCATAAGTATTCCAAAAAACAGCTTCGGTCATTAGCTCAAGAGGCTGATCAGCTTGATGCCTTGGGAAACCAAAGTTACTACGCGAAGGACTTTAGGGATGCAGCAACACATTTCGCTCGGGCATACGAACACAAGAAAATAATATTTGGTGAGCAAGCCGTGCAGGTGGGGTATGCTGTGGAAAAGTTGGCTAAGGCTGAAGATATGCTTATATTAGATGGGAAAACGCAGAATGCTGAAGAAGACTCGGGTAAAGTAAGCGGTGAAGAAGATGCAAGTATTGATGGGGGGCCTAAACAAGTCGCCCTACGTTATAATGCTTGCACTCATTATCGAGATGCCCGTTACATTTATCAAATGCAAGGTATTGATACTCTTAGAATACTCACGGATATGGGAAACTTTTTCTTCCGTGAGGGCATGGATGATGAGGCACTTGAATGTTATGATACCTTGACTAAATCGACAAGAAATTATGAGGATTCTGAGGTTATTGAAGTTAGTAAAGCTTATTTTCAGATGGGTGAAATCTATCGCGGCCGCAGTCAGTTTTATGACGCTATAGTTTGCTACGAGAATGCGTTTTACCTTCAACGAGATGTCCTTGGTGAAGTGCATGCTTCAAACACCACTTTCCTCTACCACGGTGCACTTGCGCATATGGAAATCGGAGAACAATATCTTCAAAAGAAAGAAATGGATAAAGCTAACGAATCTTTTACCATTTCACTGGACTATGTTAAAAAAGCAATCGCAATAAGTAAGTCACAGCCAATGACTCAATCTGATGACGACCTACTAGACATGCTTCATTTGTCGTTGCGCGCATACACGCGGCTCGATGACTCGAATGGCGTATCCGAGGCGACTTCTGAAATTATTGATGAGTTAAAGAAAGTTGATGGAGACTCTAGCGATTCAATTGAGAAACTATTACGAAAACGTGCAGAGTTTTTCATAAAATCAGATGATTGTTCTTCGGCACTGGAAAATCTCAAAGAAGCTCTTGATTTAATGCAATTAAAGTCGGATTTCGAGAGTAGTGCTAAAGCTTACGATATTTACAAGCAGATTTCCGTTCTTTATGCAAAGAACGGTGATACTTACAACGCAATTAAGTACAACAATTTATTGATACCCTTAGCAAAAGTGCAGGACGTTCCATTAGAAGAAATTGGAATGATTTATTCAGATTTAGGTCGCTTGAACGTGTTGTCTGGGAATCAGGAAGCTGCATCGGAAGCTTATGCTGAAGCAAAGAAAAGCTTCGTAAGGCGGTATGGAGATGATAATGTTGAAGTCGGTATCATATCTCATAGGCTCGGAAATATATATTTCGATCTGGGCTATTGGGACGAATGTAAAAAGTGCTTTGATCAAGCCTTCGCAATATCGAAAGAACACCCTGATGTTTATTATGAAAATATGGATGCAATGTTAAACAACATGGGATACTTTGCTTATAGTTGTGGTAAGATCGATCACGACTTTTCTCATCATGGTTGCACCAATCTCATATATTTATTTTAGGCGAGTACGATAAAGCATGTGAGCTTTACAAAGATGCATTGGGAGCTTCACTAGAAAAAGTTGATGACAGTAGCGCTGCAGCCAACCTAGTATTTCAGAACAACTACGCGAACGTCTTAATGCAGTTGGGCAAGTTTGAGGAAGCTGTTGACGCTTATGAAGAAGTTTTGCAGGCCAAAAAGCTTATTTTGGGTGCAAGTGATACTGCGCTGACGGGATTATTGGTACGAAGTTACTTTTAAAAAATGACTTTTTCTTTATCGTTGCACTGATTAAATTTCGTCTTCAGTTTAATCTAGGGAGCTTGTATTTGAAAATGAATAATACCTCAAAGGCGCTTGAGCATTATGAAAAAGCTCGAGCAATAAGAATGAAAAACCTAGGGCCTGAACACGAAGATGTCCTCACTGTCTATAGCCAAATTGGAAACGTTTATTGTAGCATGGGTAAATATACCAAAGCTCACGAAATCTTTCGCAATGTCATTAGGACTCGCCATAGTACTCTGGGAGTTCGCCACGAGAAAACGCAATTTTCGATGGCCAACTTTGCTTTTGTTTTGTACAAGATGAACTTTTTTGATTTGGCGCTTAGTTTGTATCAAGAAGTGTTAGAGGCTGCGAAGAGTGGGGGTGATCTGGAGATACAAGCCAATGTTTATCACGCCATTGGTAATATCTACACGAAGAAACACGAATATCCGAATGCAGTAAGGAATTACTATGCCTCCCTGGAGCGGAAACGACAGACCCTCAAACAAGATAATCGATCTGTTGCTCGAACTCTTCGTAATTTAGGTTTGATTCATACAAGGCAAAAATTGTATGAAGAAGCCGAGCTTCGTTTGGTCGAAGCATTAAAAATTATGAAAGACATTTCAGACCCCCTTGATCCTCAGATAGGGGATGCTATGATTGATTTGGGAAAAGTGTACATGAAGACATCAAAGTTTCGAGAGGCGAGAGAATACTTTTTGAAGTCTAAGCAACTTTTTGAAGATGCGAATTTACCCGAAGAGCATATTTATGTGAAACAAGTAGAGTCTTATTTGTCAAAGATTGAAAAGTACATACCACATCAGTGAATATAACTTTCTCGGTAACGAAATCGACATAATCTTTTTCGGGTCGACAGGATATAGATTTTTGTTTATCTTTTGGAGTTGCAACCATTTTCTCTATACCTATCGTTGGGGCATGGACGAGGAGTTTTGCATTTGACTCGTTGTCTGAAATAAATAGCTTGACCTGCACACACGGCAACCAGTCCCCCTAGCATAATAGTGTATAATGATGAGATCGTTGGTAGTCTGCCCAATGGTTAGCTCTCGGCATCCCATCCATCCAATCATCTTTCTAATCTGGGCTTCAGTAAGGTTTTCATTTAGAATAATCATGTACCGGTGCGGTTTAGGGAAATAATCTTGATGATATTTCGCACTAATTAAAATCTATCTTTGGCGCCTACAGTGCAGGATAGGTACACGACAGAACGTTTTTCCGTGATCATTTCCAAAATTAAATATTGTAGACCATGTTTGAATGGTGGTTTGAGTGATGAGAATTTTTAAAAGTATCCAAGCTCACTTACATAACATCTTATTACTACACTTGTACAGCGGCATCCAAGAGAGACCTCCATCGTGCAGCCTTTTGTTTATCACCATTGCCATCTTCACCGTCTGAGTTACACGTATCACTTTTTTCAGTTGAAACTTCCAAAACGGTGACGTCGCTTGGTAGCGGAGTATCCAGTACAGACGATAGACTTTGGATGTCTTGCATTATGGGGTGATCGAAAGCTGCGGAGCTCTGGTGCTTATCATGTAACGAGTTTGCTGCGTTAGCCTCAACTGCTGATTGCTGTAAAATCCCGTCTCCCTCATGTATTTTACAAGTCACCTCGTTAACTTCATGATCTAGAGGCATGGCACCACTTGGTGGCATATTTAGTGAGCCTTCTGTTGGGTCGGGTATCATTCCTGAAAGAGAATCACTATGATCTTCGAGAATATCAGTGGTACCAATGTGTGGATTATCAGCAGTATCTACTGGATTTGGCATACATTCCATTTCAATGGAACTAATGTTGCTTTGTCGTAATCCCTTATCTGCGTAGGAGTGATCGTGAAAACCAGCAACCAATTCTTCTACTGCATCATTCATTGAACTCTTCGTGATATTACTCGTGCGTTCTGCATCACGAGCGCTCCACACAAACCCAATTTCCTCAAGCAACGAAATTCGATGTGTTGTCATGTTGGATGCTTTTCCTTCCTTAAGAAGTCTATAGTGACGCCGTTGTCGGGACACCCACTGCCCTAATGCTTTATCGGATTCATACCTATTTGGAACTAGGCAATGCCCAAATGTCGTCTTGAACTTCATTAGTCGTTCAAGCATGACGTACCACTGTTGATCATAAGACATATAGCAATTTCTATATTGTCCCTTAACGTCTGTCCCATCGTCATTTGCGTCCGTTTCCATTTCCGTCTTGGATGAATTGTCAATTTTTGGTGAGTCTTTGGCTAAGCATGCATCGCGACCCGGAAATTTGCGAATAATGCCATTATTTCTAGCACACCTTCCATCCCAAATAAACCCTATGCTTTCTAATTTCTTTACCCGCTCGTGTGTCATAGTAGATGGTTTCTTACATTCTTTCAATAGGCGATATAATTGTCGTTGACGACTGACCCACTGACCAAGAGGAGGATCCTCTTTGAAGCGATTCGGGACCACTACATGTCCAAATTTTTCTTTGTACTTCATGAGTCGAGCAAGCATGATGTCCCATTGCTGATCATACGACGGACGAATGGTAAACGGGGCATTAGAAAAGGTTTTGATTGTGGCTGCCGTGCTTCCATTGTTTAAACTGGCTACAGAATTTTCCACAGAAGCTGCTTCATTTGAATAAGGAACCTGGTGAATTCCATTTGATGCATGAAGCTGGTTTTCACAAGCTGATAAAGAAGTATGTTCATTAAACGAGGGTGCTGAAGGGTATGGACGCGCGTCCCATACCATACCAAGACTTTCAAGCATTGCCACACGCTCTGGCGTTATTTCACTTCTACCGATCGATTTCCCCTTCAACAGACCCTGGCGCATCATTCGATATCTTTGGCGTTGTTTACTTACCCATTGACCTAGCTGCTTGTCTTTGGTGTAGCGATTAGGGACAAGAATATCACCATGCTCATTTTTGTAATTTTTCAATCTCACGTACATATCTAACCAACGCGCATCATCCCAGGCGAAATTTAAGTCTTCTAGAATCTGTAATTTTTTTTCATCTAAATTCGTCGCCTTCCCTCGATAATACCAGCGCCGATGATCCCTAATCTCAAGGCACCATCGAACTAATTTTACATTCTCATGTGACAACGGCACAATGCAGTCGCCGTGCTCTGCCTTGTAAGCTTTCAGTTGCTCTAGCATCACATAGAAATTTTTGTCCTCAGCGTTTTGAGAAGCAGAGACATTTTCATCATTAACTGCCTTCAAAGACGTCCCGTCTGTTGCACAATCTGAATCCAACCCATCCAATATTGATTCATGCCCGATTTGTTCTGAAGATGGCGCGCGCGGCTCTTTCATTTGAAAAGGAAAGTTCGTTTCAGGTAAATCAGGTTGCTGCAACTGCTGCGAGCTGTCCACATCCATCGTCTTTCGTTTCCTACTTGAAACTAAGGTTTCACAATTTTGATTCTCGACAAGATCCGAATCGGTGGCAACAGCCACATCCACAGCAACAGGTGACTGATTTCTACGTTGCGGTTGAAAGTCGTTCATTTTAATCGTTAATTTGAAGCTTGTATTGGATCATTCAACAACTACGTGATCGATAGGTGCAAAGTTGGCATAAAACACGCTGTTCCACTTCACGACGTCTGCTTTGTGCTTCCTGCTGCATACGCATTTTTCTATGAGCCTACTCTAATACGCGACTCGTGCATGTAACGGTATATTCATACCGGTACATGTATTAATACATCTTCTCTACGGCGTCGAAAGAGAGCGAACTTTCATCATTTAAGATACGGACATACGGACCATCAGCAATCAAGAAGATCCTTCGGTTTCCTCACAAATTTTTTGGAGAGAGAGTATCTCACTTGTCATTTCGGCATTTCGCGTTTAGCACTTTTTTGCCGTCCCACAAAAGCACATCCCGTCGCCTCACGTCCATATTCCGTTCCTTCAAAGAGGAGAAGCACTCTAAACTAGGAGATAAAGAAGAAGATAAAGGGTATTGTAGAGGCGGCGGCGGCAGGTTCTACTGCTGACACAGGATCACTCTTTATCATTTATTTTCGTTTACTGTGTGTGAATGATATCTACTTAATTTTATACGAGGTGTAGCTTATGACTACTCCAGTCTTCAACGCTTTATTTACAAGTTGCTTTGCATTACTTGTCGCGTTGATTCAACAACAACAACAGCAGCAGCAGCAGAGAACCAGAGAAGAAAGCAGTTGCAATATGAAGAAAGGAAGCAATGGAAATGGGCTTGGTTGTCGACAAGGAAATGTCGTACCTTTATCTCCGGCAGTGACGGTGGATGAAACTGTGCACTCTTCTGCTACAATGGATGAAGATACGTCACAGATGTATGAAAATAGTCGAAGGTTGATGATGATTGAACTTCAAATATTATCCTCTGCTGTGGGAGTTTTGTCGTTGTTGTTTTTGAGTCGGACATTGTCGTGGGACCTTCAAGTAATTCTCGTTCTTTGGGTGATCTCGGTTGGTATGTTGCTTTATGTGGGTATGGTATTTATGCAGTCTGAGTATGATCGAATACGGCAAGAAAATGGTTTGATAGCGTACTTGCCTGATTTCGTTCGTCGTTTTTTACTTCAGACTTCGTTACATGAATGGATGATTGATCCGTCATTCATGCTCGAATATCGACACCTCGCATTATATTTTATTCCAGGTTTGAGTTCGGAGCAGTTGGATGCTGCCGTTGATAGATTACCCCGTAGACATCGAAATGGATTAAGACGTCCGGGCATGATGTGGATGCTACCAGATTCCATGCAGCAACTGATATTGCCATCTGAAAATTCCAGATCTCTTACAAATATGATGATGTACCATCGTTCTCACACGGAAATCTTCCCTCTACTAGAAAGTCGCTATGAAGATAATTATGACGCAAATGCATCACCATTTCATTTAAGGCAGCCCAGTTATAGTGATGGTATTCAGGGAATTTTCGCGTTGCTTATGTCCCCTTTAGTACTAAATGGTCCCTCAACCAACATTCATGATCGTACTTTCCATCATGTTTCAGAGTCTACTTCAATTCGTCTTTCATTACCAGAGACAGTACGCATCAACAATACATCCGTCACTGAAAACACGTTTGAAAGTGCTCTTCCGCAAAATGGGGTTTCGTCCGACGACGAGGGAAGTATGGACCTTGGCTTCGATTTAGTAGATGAGTTCGATGGTAACTTAAACGATCAGCAAGCGCAGGTTTTTGTCAGGGCGTTAACTTTGGGACAAGATGTAGTTCAAGAAACGCACGAAAGTAACATAAGAGAAAGTGAATCAACAGGAAATGACAATGTTACATCTGGAAGTAACTCCGATCAAGACTACTCGGAAGACTATTCGTTGGAGGGACAGATACTTTCGGATGCTTTCATGTCAACAGTTTCGAATATGACCAACGCTACCATTACTGCATCAGAATCGGCAATGGAGTACGTTGTTGATGCAACAACTCCCGCCGTGGGGATGTTGGGAATCGGATCAGTAATTGGGCTTGGTGTAGTTTATATTCAGCCTCTCCTTAGTCATCAACGAGCAAATTCTACTGTTTCTTCGGAACGTTCCATGCCGTTACCATCAATTGCACTTGGCTTGGCAGTATCAGCTGCGAGCGCCGGTGGATTTTTTTTCTTACGATCGCGAATAAAATATCGCCAAAGCGATGTAAGAGAGAGTACGCCGAAAAAGAGGATATGAAGTTCTGCAAAAACTATGCAAGTTATAGATCTTTAAGCCTAGATTTCTTGTCACTTTCTTTGGTTTCTACTCTTGTTTTTGAATCGTTTCCGGTCGTTTTCAAAAACAATCCGCTAGAATCCATCACTGTTCCAGCTGCATCTGATTCGAAAAAATAACTCGAACGCTTTCGATGTCCGATAGAGAGACTCGATCGAATATGCTTGCACGACAACACAATCCACCCCCATTTAATCCTGCTTTTATGTCAGGAGAGACTATAGAGCAAAATGGCACTTGTCAATCGATTGGTTTAGAAGGAAGAGTACCGGTAGAATGCTTACATCGAATCAAAACGAAGGTAGTCCAAAGCGATGATATAGAGGAGGATACCTGTCCATCTGCAGGAAAATCAAGAAAGAAGTATTCGATTGATGTTAATCGGGATACTTTAAGCCTTGTCATTGCCAAAATTACGAGGAAATTGTCACCGAAAAGCGCCAATAGTAAATCATTCTTCGGAGGATCGCTATCGACACCATATGATGTGTTTATAAAGTGTCGGTACATCTCTTATAACATCCGGTGGACGAAATCACGCACGATTACTCTCATTTTGCTATTGTTCCTTTTATTTTGTTCAGCTGCCATCTTTTTCGGTGCGTCCGTTGAAAGAAGTGCCTATGCTAAACTTGGGTCAGGTGTAGACATTATCAAGTCTAATGCCGTTTGTCGCATGCACTTGGATAGAAACAGTGAGTGGAATATTCCGCGTATAGCTTTCCATACCCACAATAAAAAAGACGAAAAGCAAAAAGGAATGATTGCACATTGTGGTCCATGTGGAGATTGTTCCACTGAAGCAGACATTCAGATATATCATAACACTGCTAAGACTTTCAAGAAGGACACAATGCAGTGTGCGATGAAAGCAATTTTTGGTGGAAAATCTTTAGTCAAGCAGTGTTTGGATGATAGACTTGGATTGACCCCTGCATGTCATTCGTGTTGGGTTGATAATGCTATTTGCGAAATAGAGAATTGTGCTTTCTCGTGTTTGAAATCTTTGTTTTTTGAAGAAGGGGGCTTATTTGGTGATTTAAAAAATGATATCATCGTGATTCCAGACGACAAGGATGTGGTTTATATCGACGACTTCATGTTAAATAGTTGCTTAAGTTGCACAGAAGCGATGTGTACATCTTCCCTTCTCGAATGCGCAGGTGTGAACAGAAGAAGGGCCGGGATAGCCACGAATATTGCACGTGATCATGAAGAAATTTGCTCACTCCCTACCAAAATAAACTCTAATTTCTAATAGGTCTCATGATTTTTGAAGAAATTATGAAATTGAACGCTCCTTTTCGCCGCCTTGAAAGGGAAACCATCCCCACTTATTTCCCTTCATTTTGTCATAATCAAGTCTTTGTTGTCTTCTCTGTGGTAATCCACATGAATTTATTTTAGTATCTTATTTTCTTTCAGAATACAACGAAAATCAATTCTCATCGATATGCCCAATTACCTAGGTAGTATTCTAAATGTAAAGTTGAGAAAAGCTGTTCAAATAATCCTTACTTATCGAAACTTTTAAATTGCTGTCATAGGATTTCAGCTTTCCACGTACTCTCACTGACTGTGTAAAAACATAGGAAATTCCTTCTAGTGTCATCATAGAGAAGAAAGATGTATCAATTGGTCGTCATACCCTTCAAAACTCCTTCGTTGAAGAAGGTTAAATCTGTTTGACAATCTCGCATAAACACGAACGTGTACGACCTTTTTCTGAGATCCTACTCAAAAGTCAATATGATATAATCTCAAGGAATAGCTTCGCCAATTTCCCCTTCACCGTTCCAGTCATGTCCTACACGACTACTGCTAAATATAGGCAATCGATTCTTCATATGTATTCTATCAATTTCCCACATGACCTTATCAGATAGAGGGTCTTTGATTGTGAAGTAATCCATTGAAGAACGAAGTTGTTTCAGATTGGAGTGTCCCACCAATGTGGTAGTAATTAAACTCCTCTGCCTGCACCAGCGAAGGCTCATCTCTGTGAATGACATATTATTATTGATTGCTATTTCCGCATATTCCCTAATGGCTTCCTGTGCAGCCTCTGATCTGTAGCGGTAAAGCGTACCTCCCCAGCCTCGTGTATCCATTCTACCTCTCGGATTTTCCAAACTTTTGATTGCAGCATCTCTATTAATTTCATCGAGAGCGGCAGGTTTGTCTATATATTTTCCAGTTAACATGCCTCCAGCCAAGGCATTATAAGACATGAAGCCTACATTTTCGTTGTAAGGTGATGCCGCCTCTGCTACCCCGTTTTCTTCACTCTTTCGGTCAATAAGCGAAAAATCCCCCTGGATCGAACAGGGAGGTGTCACTCCTAAAGCCTTGGCAGTTCTAGTGCATGCCGTTAGGCCATAAGCATTATCGTTGCAAAGCCCCCAACCCCTGATCTTGCCCTGCTGGATCAATTGTTCCATGGACAGGCAAAGGTCTTCAAACGATGTAGGGCCACCAAATTGACGCCAATATCCGCTCTGGTCACTCTCAATGTTGTACTTTAAACTCTGTCCCCAATTTGACTGTGGCGAATACCTCTGTGGCCAGTGAAGTTGATATACATCTATGTAATCAGTGCCTAACCGTCTCAGACTTCCTTCACAATCGGCTATGATATTTCTTGGCGTCACATTTCTCCCTCCAGTAATTTTCGAAGCGATAATTACCCGATCGCGAGGCACACGTCGTTCCTTCATCCATTTCCCAATCGCGATCTCAGTCGCTCCCTCCTGCGTATCACCCACATTTCCGCTTGGAATTGGATACTGCTCTGCCGTGTCAATCAAGTTCACACCTCCATTTAATATTGCTTCATCCATAAACTCGAAACATTCCTTCAAATCTGGAGCATTAAAATCCGTACTACACCAACGCTGTGTCCCCAACCCAAGTTCACTTACGATGATATCACTCCCACCCAATCGCCTCCACTTCATCCCCTTTACAACTTTCGCCACCTCGTTCGTCGCTCCTGCAGACCTAAAGTTACCAGAGCCCATCTCCTTTCCGTATGCATTTCTTCCGTCATTACCACCGCTGAAAGAATCCATCATATCAGCAAAGAAGGCACCCGCACCGGACGATGCCAACACAGCCCGTCGATTGGGATGGCGACTTGAAATCGATGACGAAAGAGTAGAAAGGAAGGATCCATTTGCCACCTGCTTGCTCAACGCAATTAGAAAAAGGTAACTAAGAAAGGGAACCAGCTGCAAAGCTTTACCGGATGTCATGATAATGGTGTTATGTCTTGGGATGTTCCAAATCATGAAATGGCAACGAGATAAGATATGATATATGACGAATGATGGTAATGATGGTGATGATGGTGATGATGGGTCACGTACGTATATTTTAAACAGCAAAAGATTTTGGAAGATCCGAGCAGAGATACAACTAATATCGATTTAGCTGAATAACCGAAACTAACGATAAAACCTCTTTCAACGTGTTTTACTCGAAGTAATTTTTTATACCGGTATATATAAATGTACACAAATGTACACGTACGTACGGGTATCGTTGGTTTTGGATTTTCTTAACATATTCGGAGCAAATGGCATACTTCGCATAAAAAGAATAATGACATACTTCGCAATTTCGTCTAAATGACATAGTTTGAAAGAATGTTAAAATGTGTTCGTGTGTAAATGTACAGAAAAAGTTTTAAACCCGAACTCAAACCCGTTCGTCTTCTCGTAATCGTTGTGCCCTCGTTTTTGGCTTTGGTCCAGGACGTCCATGTCCATGGTAGCTCCAACAGGAACCAGATTCATCAAAAAATTGTCAGCTGCTCATTTCATCCTTTTCCATACGTAAGCTTCAACCTATCAAAATAGATAAACTTTGCTGTACTTACGTGTACCGCGCGTACTCCGCCGGTCGTAGAGCAGTAGGATGATAAGTACCCTTTGTTCAGACGAAACTGCTGTCTAATCACTATACCATGTAGAAAG
>Ga0115008_10003557_pt1 | contig 12886 bp, 9 predicted proteins | sample FraStrMetagenome_FD_87164 | JGI IMG/M metagenome (GOLD analysis project Ga0115008, IMG submission 87164) | Marine eukaryotic phytoplankton communities from Arctic Ocean - Fram Strait ARC3M Metagenome | ecosystem: Environmental > Aquatic > Marine > Oceanic | place: Fram Strait | collected 2012-06-18
ATGATAATTCTTTATAAAAAACTTAAATAAATGAAATTCTAATGCCGGATCTTCATTTTTAAAACTCTCCTTTTCAAAATTCTTGAAATACGTAGCAAAGTTGGAGATAAAGAAATTCACTTCATTATTTGTTATCATTTGTAGCTCACGGTTGACTCCGGTGCACGTTTTTTGCTCGTTGGAGACAAAACGAAGTTCCTGTTCTGGCTAATTGTCTTCCTAATTAGCGGCAGTCGCGCTAAAAACACAGTTAATACGGTAATCGATCGAATTAAAAAAAAAGGAATATGATAAACGAGGTTTCAAAATTTATTCAAGCTGGAACAAAAAAGGGCGCTAATTCCTATTTTGAGGGTTGCAATGACAGAATTTATGAATTTGAAATTTTAAATGAACAAAAAGTCTAAAAACAAGAGCAAAAACTTTAAAAATGCTGAATTTTGTCGGTTTTTCTATTTCTTCATTATAAAAGGATTCGGCCGTCTAAATCGGCTGTACTTTGGGCTGAATTGAGTTGCGGCGCGTGAACTTGCAAAGAGGCTCGTTTCTGAGCTCGTCCGTCATCAGAAGTCGATTTTGAGATTCGCGGTCGGAACTGGCGAAAGGCTCGTTTTGAAAGCGCCGTTTCATTATTGCGAAATCGAGATAATTTCAAATTACAATTTGGAACTTTTGAACAAATTTTATTTTAAAAATTTAACGCGTTAGTGTTTCAAAAATAAGAAGATGCATGTTTATCGTTTTTTAATCGTTTTTAGACAAAGAAGATAAAAAATTTGGACACGCGCGCGATACACATTAAAATTTGTATGATAAAAAATATATCGCGGTTTTTTTCGTGGCTTTTCAAGATACTAAAATATTTTTTGAAAGAAGAATAAAATTTAAGACAGAAAAGACGATTAACAAGCTTGAAAGATTTATGTTTTTAAATTAATAATTTCAAATCGTTTCGAATCATTTCAGGATGTTGCGTTATGTTAAAAGATGTTCATTTTCGCGTCCTCCACGACGTCCGCCAAAATCGCCAATTTTCCGCTAAAAACACGTTTTTAAAATCTTCCTCAAGAATTAATTTATTAAGAGAAAAATGAAAATTTGGAAAAAAAAGTCGCGTTTTCGCATTTGATAGATTGCCGGAGACGAATTGGCGAGTCGTTATTTTTTGGCGAACACGTAAAAATTGAGCCGGATGGCGGTTTTCTCGACGAAGAAGGAAAACCGCAAGTTCTCTAACTTGAATAATATTACAAGATCGAGTTTGCTCAAGATCGACGTCGAACTCGATTGTTTAAATTTTAAACTTTAAAATAAAAAAAAAAGTTCAAATCCGAAATTGTGTTCTTGTCGATTTGACTATAATTTTTAAAAAAAATAGACGCTAGCTTGAAATCTGGCGTCTAATTAGTTTACCGCCGAATAAACCATTTTCGCAAAAAGCAGAAGCGCTCACTAAAACGAGCTCGTTTTTGAAAAGCTGGTCAAATTTGTAAGTCACTGTTGTTTTACATTTTTTATAAATATTTGAATTTCAAGAGCCGGCGGAATCCTTTTTCGAGCTGAAGAGATAGCTCTAAACGTCGCTAGACGGATTTATGTTTCAGAAATACTTTTCTGAAAAAAGTTGACTGAAATGTTTACAAAAAAAAGCTCAAAAAAACATTAAAAACGTCAGTCAAAGTGACGTAACGACAAAAATGTTAAATAAAGCCACGTCCAGATTCGATTCATTCTAGAACGAGCACGTGACGCATATGCATGATAATATATAAAAAGGGGCCGATAAAAATTCGCTTGTCAAGTAGCAATCTCGATTACGGCGCTCGTTTTCGGAATTGCACTTTGATCTCGATTCGACGAGAAAGCCGGAAAAGACAATGACCTGGCTGCCACGTTTAAGCAACGCCAATTCCATCCCAGCGCATAAAGGCCGTGTCTCTCAGCCGCTGTATTTTCAGGATATTCGCAATTTTCTTATCATTTCATTTCCTGTTTTTAGCAGGCGGAAAATTGGAAGACGCTCGAATTTAAAGGATTGAGCTTTGAGATTGCGCTCAAATCCGGGAAGAAGAAAATTGACTTTTTGATTACCATCGCCTACGCAGAAAAAAGCAACCGGTTAATAAATAATGTTTAGGCAACGAAAATCAAAATTCTTGAAGCGAAGCTTCGCTTCGCGCCTTAAGCTTCGCTTCGTTGAGCCATTTAAGCAAAATTATCAAATTAAACAACGATTTTTATTTTCTGCCAGCTTTTTGTAAAAAGTTAAAAATTTCAAGTTCAATTCCTCATTTTTTTTAAACTTTGAGAATGTCCGTTAGCATGAGCAAAAGTGCAATTCCAGAGCGCGGATCGCGACTGCTCCGCATTTTTGCGGTCGAGGGCAGCTTTCTTCTTCGAATTGGCGATATCTCGAGCGCTAGAATCGCCGATTGCGGTAACTCGAGAAGCGAACAGACGAGTATCTTTTTAACTGCTCTATTGTTTCAAAACATGAGCTCGAAAATGAGACAAGAAACGAGCGATTCTGCGATTTTGACTAATTTGCCAAAAACGCATGTAAGAAACATATTTTCTAATTCAAGATCAAATCTCGCTGCTTCGCGTAGAATCGTTCTTGCGTTAGAAAATTTATCGTGAAATCAGAAAGCCTGTTTTACCGCGAAAAAAATCAGACGAAAGGAATTTTTGCGATCCTTGTTTTCGTAAAACGCCGCTTTAAAGTTACGCTCACGAAGAGCTGGATCAGAATCCGCGATTTTGTAATTTTATGGAAGAATTTTTATTCGCAGAAAATGACGAAGCTTAATCCAAAATTAAAACTAAGTTTCACGTCAAAAATCAAAAAAAAATTAAACGCCTACGCACTATTTGTAAACCGGTCCAAAAAAGTGCGTTGGCGTTAAAAATTTTTACATGATTTTTCACGCCTATGCAATTTAAATAACCGGTTCTTTTTATTTGTTTAGGCGTGATATTTTAATAATTATAACTACCCGTTTGTTTGAAAAAAGCTGTTTTTCTTACTTCTCAAACTCGTCGAAAAGATTAACATGCTTTCTACACTCTTTGCACATTCCAAAGAGCGCCCGTTTTGACTGCTGACGAGATTTATGCATTCGATTAGCATCGCGTCGCGCTATTTTGACGCAGAATTTATGTAGCAATTAATTTAACTATTCAAAAATAGCATTTTCAACCCTTTACGGCGAAGAACGATAAATTATCGTCGATAATTATTCGAGCCTGAAATTATGAAAAACAAACGTCCTCCTCGCTTCAAAAATATGTGTTTTTGAAGCTTACGAGATTATAGCGGCTTGCGTGCGTTGAACAAACTCTTTTTCGAATATGTTTTCAAACTGACGTTTGAAATTCTAGAGCTTGATTTTACACGCGAAAATCCAGTAATTGCGTACAAGAATTAATCTTTTTTTTTCTTAGTCGTGTTCAACCTTATCAAAAATGTGTTCTCTTTTTATATCGCTTCGCTCGGCTCTTTTCGCCTTTCAGATTTGTATAGTCGTGGCGAGCAGATAAGAACGCGCTAGCTGATTTGAGCCACTAGAATACGTCGTGCCTTTGTTTAGACAGATTTTGGAAAAAAAAGTTGGAAAAACGCGCTGGGCAGTGTCCAGCTATCAAACACGTTCAAAAACAAAGCTGCCGCGCAAAAGAATTTGCAATTACAACGCGTGAACTCGAAATTTTATGCAATTTAAAAGAATAAATATAAAAATAAACATTAGTTAAAAAAATAATAATATTTAATTATAAGAAAACCACAAAAGTAAAAAAATTCTCAATTTTGAACCTGGAAAGTCGTTTCAGATTCTTTTCGTGACCGCAATTAAATCGAGAATTTATCACAATCAAGTTTTATTTCATTCTTAAAAACTTGAGCGAAACTCTTGAATTCGCGAGATGAATTTTTCATCATGTTCACCTTTTTTTGTCGTTTATTTTGGGCAGCCACGAGGCACTCGCATTTTTTTTCTCGAGTGTTCAAATATTTTCAAAGCGCCGTAGCTTTTCAAAAACGAGGCGAAATTGCTGGTTTTGAAATTTGATGGTAATTTTTGCAGCTTCCTAATTCGTGTTTTTTTTTTGGAAAATGCAGCTTAGTACAGCTTTGGAATCGTGTTTTGCGGATTGAACGATTCCGCAACGCAATCTAAAATATTTCACATAAATCTTTAAGAAATATATTTTTCATAATAAATGATCTTTTGCAAGAAATTGAGCGCACAAATCTTCAATTTTCTGCTTTTGAAATGCGCTCTAAGAATTTTTAAAATAAGCTTTATTGGCTGTGACGATCTCAAATTGGCGTGGATTATGAGATGACGGATAAGCTGACAAATCCGACATGTTCCGGAAGTGCCAATCGCCATCCGCTTTTGAGAATTTAGAAAACTCTGAAATTTAAAAAAATCAAAATTGAATTCGAATCGCGCATGAACTTTTGAATAACAAAAAAAGCCAGTTATCAATTTTAGGATTTGGTATATTTTGCTTGCAAGTGAATAAGCCGGCCTCGGTCGCGCTGCCGCCGATTTATTTCCAAGCGCGGATCAGCGACGTAGCGGGCTCCAGCTTTGCAAGTTAATCGCCGACCGCGTGTTTTCAATTCGCACGTTTCCAACTTTTGTTGCCATTTTTAACCAAATCAGAAAATATGAACTTTGATAAAAAAAAAAGAAATTTCTAAAATTTATTTCAAATTATCCAAAAATTGAGTAGGCGCTTTTAAAATTCATGAAAAAACTGTCTATTTTGAAGTTTGTACTTCATTGTTTGAATAAAAATCTCCAGACGCGCAATTTTGATGAAATTCAAGTGAAAACAACAACCAAGACAATTTGTCGTTTGTTCTTTTTGACCACAATCCAGTTAGTGACGAGCTAACTACGCCTTCTTCGACGAATAATTCGGCGCTGGCGACGTTTTCTTCCGCCGCGATTTGCTTTTGATTTGTCAGCAAGAAAAGTGAGAGAAACAACAAATCTTTTTTTTCTTTACTTCAAATAAGAAAGATAGAGAGCTTTAACTTTTTGTGTGTGAAATGCTTTGCAAAAGTTAAAATAAGGCAACTGCCTTGATCATAATCATGCGGCTCGGAGATGGTGATTTCTTTTCCTCTTCTTGTTACTGATTTTGCTTGAAGTTTAGCCTTCTTAAAATCACCTTGGAAAAGTTTTCAATCATTTAACATTTTTCCTTTACCTGACAATAAAATATGTGAACGTGGTGGACTAGGTAAAAGTGGGTCTGATTCAAGCAATTTGTATTCAAATGACCAGCTTCCTTCCATCATTGTTACATTTTCTTTTCTTTCTAACTATAATTAGTTTTTCTTTTGATATCTACAAATAATAAACTACCTCAAGATCGTACGATTTTGATCCGTTTTGAAAGGCCTTGAGCATGTGAAGCGAATTCAAAACATTAATTTTGTCCTTTGGACTTTCATTCTTCATTTTTGAAATTTCGCTTTCAAGAATATTATATTTTCGTAAAAGTGTTCCCATATTTATTTCGAGGTGGTACACTTTCTCTTTTAGTGCCGATATTTCCATGTTTAGAAGAGTATTTCTTGAGTCTGTTGTTGCCGAACCATTTGTTGTGAACAATGTGAAGAAGCTTTCGCTTTCAGCTCCATCGATTAGTGTCTGACTATCGCTGTGATCAGATAACTCTCCTCGATCGTGAATTTGACGATCAGGTATATCATCAAGGTCTGTTAAATTAGCCACGTCACTCAATCTTCCTTCGGTAGCAGTTGCAAAAGTAACAATCGTTAAATCGTCTCTATCATCCTCCATTGTTGCCATTTTATCAAGAGAAACATATTTTTGTCTCGTAGATGAAGCTCATTTATTTGTCCATCGCACCTTTGGGTCAATATTATCGGAAAATTTGTAGTCGAGAATTAAACTGTTTCTTCTCATAACACCTCTGATCATATTTCTTGAGTGCTATTCGAGTACAAAAAAGACATCGTTTTTTACTGTCACTTACAGTCAGCTTATCTAAGCGCCTTAAAAAAGCGCGTTAACCTTATTCGGAAGTTTTATCCTTCGTTCCGTGTCAATTTTAATTAAAGATAATTCTTCTATCTCCTGCTCGGAGCTCGCTTTCTAAATTTTTCGTTATTTTCGCAGAAAATAAGGAAAAAAAAATAAAATTCAGTAATTGATTCGCGTGACTCAACCAAACTTGACCGCGATTTATCGTAAAGTACGTGCACTGACTCAGCGCGGTAAATGCGGCAAGTTGAGGTGAGATTTTATCAAGTGCGAAAAATCCGGCAAAAGAAGTCGAATTACCGCTCTCCAAAATCGGGTCAAGAAATTAGAAGAAAAACTTCCGCAGTTTCTAAAAAAGAACTATAATTGCACGTTGGAATATTTGAACCGCGCGAAAGTTCAGCGCTAAATTGAATTTGAGAATCGAAAGAAAAATTCGTGTATCAAACTTTTATCGCCAATTCTACGTCGCGTAAAAAACTAAGTAATCTTGTTATTTTTTTCGATAAGAAACGTGAGTTCACAATTTGCTCGAGCTCGTCTGGTACAATCTTGTTTGCTGGTTTTTGGACGAAACAGAAGCGCCGTTCCGCGCTGTGGTCAGCCACTCCTCGACAGCTGAAGCAATTCTGTTGCGGACTCGTTTTTCCGAACAATTTGCAAAATGCAGATTTTGCGCAACCAGAAAATGAATATTGAATTTAGAAAAATCGCAGAAAATTTAGTTCACGACTTATTCAAAAAGAAAATTGGTTGATTCGAATCTTCTGCATTTTTCTTAGTCGGCGCGCGGAGGATGAAGGATAAGGCGATAAGTGCAAGAGTGCTGCTCCGGATTTTTGTCTCGGGACAGCTGCTTCCGAGTACGTAGAGCACTCCTTTTTTTAAAAACTCTGAAATACTCGCCGATAAGCCAAAATTAAAATGAACAGCTTTGCAGCAAATCCAGAGTTGGTTTATCAGCTTATCAAAAATCCAACCGGGCTCGCGTCACCAAACACATTTTCAATGAGCTTTGAGAACCTGAAAAGACTTTCATCTCGATTCAAAGGAAAAAAGGCCTTTGAAATGGGCAAACTTCGAAGGAGAGGAAGTCCCTCTTCCCCCTTTTAGCAGCAATGTACTTTAAAATATGAGTACAACGATGAGTACAGCCGGTAAAATAATGCGAGGAACGGACAAAAACTTTTATTTTTCTAACATTCTTTTTTTTTTATTTTAATTTTCGATTAAAGTCGTGATTAAAATTGTGCTTTACCAAATTTTGAGATTTGATATTTTTTGACTACATTTAGAAGGTCCTCGATAAATTTTAAGACGACCAAGTGTGTATCACGTGAAAATTAAATATTTTTTTCGGAGTTAAATATTTATTTAAAGAATTTCAACAAGATAACAGAAAATGAAGTTCAGATACTTTCAAATTTTCATCCACAATCACTTCTCAATCATGAAACCTCCGCGGGCTCCTCTCGGCTCTCGCGCGCCCTCATTCTTCTCCCGTATCATTTTTTCTTCAACTTGACGATTTGCTAGTCCTTTTTTGTGCTCCTGACAACCACGAGATTTCGATTTTAAATTTCAAAAAAAGAGAAAATTTTCAATTTACGAAAAAAAGAGTGAAAAATGAAGCTTCTTGCGTTGTTTGCCGGATTTTCAAGCAGTTGCAACAAATTTCTTGAGATTCGCTCGTCGAGCATTTACGGAAACAAATCGCCGAACAAATTCGGAATGGGCGAAAAAGAAGCGCATCCGATGCAGCGCGCGATCGGCGAAGAATTGATGCAAAACTTCACGACGGGCGTGCTCAAATGTCTTCGCGAAAAAAAGCGAACTCCGCTTCGCGCGAAACAGCAAGAAGCGATGATGAGCTCGCAGTGGGCGAGCGACTGGCAAAGTCATTGTGGAAGTGTCGTTGATCCATTTTGTCCGGCTGAAATTGGAGAATGCTGGGCAATGGCAGTTCTTGTTTGCAGAGAATCTTGTGATGCAAAATTTGAATTAAGAGGTAATCAAAAAAATTAATTTGACTTTTTTACTCGAAAATTTAAGCGAAATAATTCGACCAAAACTCAATTAAGAGTATTCCCGAAAACACTTTTTTATCTTAAAAGCATGAAAATTGCTTTTATCGCTTAACAGCCAAATCCGCTTTTGTCAGACGAAACTCGTCCCAAAATCCTTTTTACGAAAACGCTTAAGTACCATCTCCAGAAAAGCTTTAACTGAAAATCCGCCCTTAAAAGTTTTACAGTAACTCTGTTTTTCTCGAATTATTCGGACTTATTTGCACGCGTAATTGACTTTAAAAAACTAAACCGACATGATCGTGTTTCAAAAATAATTTCAGGAAATCGAAAAAAGTTCAAACGCTGCATTTACAAAGAATTGAAGATCTACGAGCGGGAATACCCGGAAACTGTCAAACAGGAGTGCACAGTGAAAGGCACTTATTATTGAATCAAGATTCAGGTTCACAAAGAAATTCAACTATTCACGAAAGATTGAAAATGAGGGTTGAACCTTAAAAAAGACAAATCAAATCCGACGATCAAATTATGCTGCTTTTTATTTTATTTAAAATTTATTTTCAGACGCGAGTTATTAGAAAAATAATTTTAAAAGTATTTTTTTTAAATATTATCTTGTGAAATTCTGCATTCGCCTTTTATTTTAAAAATATCAACAAAAATGTAAAATTCGAAAAATTTCGCGAGAAAAAATCTAATTCAAATTTGAAGAAATATGTAAATAAGCTTTTTATTTTCCATCGAAAAAATTACCGCTGCTTTTTTGGATCACGCGAAATCTGCGAGGATCACGGTTTCAGGTCAGTAAAATTCCGATTTTCCAGAAACTGGCTGAGAAGGAATCAACGTCGACAAAGAAAACAACAACGCCTTGTATATAAAAAAACTGCAGAATAAACTTTTAAACACATATTTCGATTAATTTGTCAAATTCAAAAGAAAGGGGGGTCGGGATTTTTGAAGCTTCTCGATTCACCTTCATTTGCCTTTTTGTAAGATTTGGCGATTTATGCGTTTTTTCGTAGAAGTCGGTGTTTTTTCTCGAAAAATTAATATTTATTGAAATTTTTAAATTTTCAACTTGATTTTTGCTCAATACGTTGGCCCTAAAAAAACGTCGAAATCGTATATTCATTTATTTATTTACATTCCGACTAATAAATTAATTCTGCACAGGTTTGAGCGTAAATCCAGTTCGGATTTGAGAGAGCAAAAAGTCACGCGGGTCTTCTTGTGTCGCTGGCTGAGGCTTTCGACTAATATTTTTGGGAACAGGCTTTAAATTTGCAACTGGCGCTGGTGGAGGTCCTGATGCAAGTTTTTCCTTTTTAGAGCCGTCATAAACGTGTTCTGATGATTTATTTGCTCGTGCTCGGATTTCGCTCAGCAAAGCTTCTTGAGGCGTTAGTTGTTCAACTTTTGGTAGTTGCTTAATTTAGAGTTAAATTTTTTTTCAGAAAAAAAAATGAAAAGAAGAAAGAATTCAAAAAAAATATTATGGCGGTACCTTAACGTTGACTTTTTTGAGCTGAGGTGGAGCAATCGGAGCTGGTGGTGGCGGAGGAGCAGCATTCTCTTTAACCGTTCCATCCGCAATAAACTGCTCCGGCACCGTTCTTGATTGACTTATTTGACGCATAAGGACTTCGTGAGTGCTCAACTCTTCTTTTTTCTCTTTAAGTTTTCGCTCAGTCGCTGGTTTCAGAAAAACCGGAGCAACCGAAGTAGGTTGTGGCATTATTTCAGAATTGCTGTTCTGCGACAGTTGCTTGACAAAGCCGGTTGGGATTGAGGACGCTGTGTCGTTTCGGGCGTGTGCAATACTTTGCACTTCGTTTAATAACTGCTCTCGTGGCGTCTGCGTGACAATTCGCTCTCTAAAAAGACAACTCATTTTTAAAAAGATCAAAGAAAACTGACCGCGGCTGAGGCTTCTTGAGTGATAATTTTTTCCCAAAAGGAAATGCCGGGTTTGTTTTGCTTTCCTGAGCAGCTCCCTCTTCAGAACTCATTGACGGCGAAGGGCTCGACATTGACGAGTTAACAGACGTTTTCATGTTTCTCGAGTTGTTTTGGCTCGCGGGAAAATAGCCCCGAGCGAGTGAGCTGCTCTCGGAAATGCTTCTTGATGGTCCATAAACCGATTCAATTGGCGCCGCGCCTAAAATAATTGAAATGAATAAAGTGAAAATTAATCAAGAGCTGTTTTTAAAATCAAAAAATCACGACTTTACAGTAAATACTACAACTCTGTAATTGCACTGTTCGGAATTGTAACAGTTAAAACGAAGAATGATCGAACAAGTTACCAATCTCCAGTTGATCGGGAATTTCTAGTTTTGTTTTTTTAGACCTGCTTTTATTTTTTTACCTCTACCTTGTTGTTGTTGTTGAATCACGCTTTGCTGCGCCATAATTGGTTGAAATTTTGGTTGTTGATGATTTTGAAAAGCTTGTTGTTGATTTTGTTGTTGCTGATAAGCCCCAAACGCTGAAGCTGCTTGAGCTTGAGCTGGATAGCCTTGTTGTTGCTGGAGTTGTGCCTGTTGTTGTTGATATTGCATCATTCGCTGATGCTGCTGGACGTATTGCTGGTACTGTTGCGCGTCCATCGATTGGCTTTGATTATAATGGGGATGCTGGGGAGCGGTCGATTGCTGATACTGAGGTATGAACTGATAAGACATTCGGGGATCCATTTGCGGGTAGTTTGGGCTAATCTGCTGCGGAAACGCTGGATGCGACGGTTGTTGAGTTTGAAGCTTTTTCTGTTTTTCTATGATGCCTCGATTTTAATGAATTTCAAATTGAAAATAAAGAAAAACATTCCTGATTGATTTGAGGAATTTGTTGAAATTGCTGGCTGGAATAAACCGGTTTTAATTTTGGAATCTGAAAAACGATAATTATTTCTTCAAACATAATTTCTCTTTTAATTTAAAATCCTGAAACTCCGCTGAAAAGCAAATTCCTCACCTCGAATGCGTGCGCGTCAGTTCGATTTTTGTCAACGATGCGAATATTGCCGTTTTGATCGAGCGGCATTGTTGTCACTTGCTTTGGCGCTGTTAAAACGGGCGAGGGCGATTTTGTGCTTGAAACTGATCCGCCGCGGACAATGTTTCCTTGTTCGTCGAGCTGTAAACTCGCGCTTCCTTGTCTGCTAAAATACCGATAAAAAATTCTCCATTTTGGATTATTTTTTATAAATTTTTGTGATTTAAATTTCGAACCTTTTCGGTTTCGCTGCAATAGGCGGTTTTTGGGAAGGAGTAGGTCGCTCATTTTGATTTCGAAACTTGTGAACGGCCTTCGTGACTGTGTACTAAAAAGACTGTATCAAACGATAAGAAGACAGCAAAGTCAGTACCGGAACTTGAGCCTTTGAATTTTTGTTTTTAAAAGCTGCTATTTGTTCCTTGAGCGAGCTCAGCTCGCTCAATATTGCTGCGTGGCCTTTTGCAGAGCTCGTCTTACAATAGGTTAAAGATTTTTCAAAAAAAATATTTTTTTTTTTGAAATCAACGAAGATTTTATTGTTAAATTTAAGTAATTTTAACCTTTCCTGTTCCATAATTTGCGCCTTACTCACACTTTCATAAATACTCTTTTTCTGATCTCTATTCGCTGCTGTTAACTGTTCTTTTCGAGGCACAATAGTGAACGAAGTTTTTCTTTCTTCTTGAATCTCGACTTTTTGTTCCGCGACGGGGCTAAACAAATCGTAAACGCAAACGGAAAAGCAGTTAATGCATCATCGGGAGCTCGTTTACTTTTAAAGTTCGCTTCTGCAGCTTTTACTATTTTACGCAAAAGGTTAAAGACATTTTTCAAATTACAAATTTCTTAATAATTTGAAATTCGCAAATTTTAAAAACCTACTTAATTTTTACAACAGTTTCTTTTTCTTCCATGATTTCAGATTTTGCATCACACTCCGATTTTGTGCTTCCTTCAAAAAATCCAGTATCTGCTTCTTTTTCGCCAGATCTGTCCGAAACTAAAAACGAAAATCATGAAAGAAAATTCATTTTTTTTCTTACAATCTTCCGTTTCAGTAAATTCGCTATCGCTCCCAAAAAGATCGTCAAAATTTGTTTCTTCTTCAATCTGAATTTTCGGATTTGTTTCAGTTTGTTGCTTTTGTTGCTCTTTATCTGCTTCTTTTTGTTTGTTTTTGGGTTCTTCGAGAATTTCTTTTTGATCATCTTCGATATCGGATACGTAGTCCACTGTTGACCCGTCCTCTGATAACGCGTCTTCTGGCTCTGGCTCTGGTTCTGGTTCAGGCTCTGGTTCAACTTCTGGTTCGAAAGCGATTTCTTCTTCCGGTTCGAAAACAGGTTCAGGCGTTGGCAAACGGTCCTTGTTGTCTTCATTTTTTTGGTCAGATAATCCAAAAACAGGATCGCTGAAAAAATCCCCGTCATCGTCCATCATATGCTCCGAGAACGTAATTCTTCATATCGGATCAATTTTGAGAACACTTTACAAAAAGTTAACCCATCGCTGATCCTGTAGCCACTTACTGTGCACAAGCAGGGTTTTTAGACTCTCATTTCCACATTTCTTATCAGAATCCGAAAATTTTATAAAAGTTAGAATCATAATTCAATTCTACATTCAGAATTATTAATTTTAGCGAAAAATATTTTTTTCTATTAATTTATTCTTTGGTTAATATAAAAAAATATTTTTAGCTCAAATTAAAAATTTCGAATGTAGAATTGAATTATGACTCTAACTTTTTTAAAAATTTTCGGATTCTGATAAGAAATGTGGAAATGAAAGCCAAAAAACCCTCCTTGTGCACAGTAAGTGGCTACA
>Ga0115008_10003558_pt1 | contig 12885 bp, 10 predicted proteins | sample FraStrMetagenome_FD_87164 | JGI IMG/M metagenome (GOLD analysis project Ga0115008, IMG submission 87164) | Marine eukaryotic phytoplankton communities from Arctic Ocean - Fram Strait ARC3M Metagenome | ecosystem: Environmental > Aquatic > Marine > Oceanic | place: Fram Strait | collected...
ATATCGTTGGGCGCACGGAGGGAAGGAGAGGTGGGCTCCTGCCCGAGAAGGTCGCGGGACCTGCGCAGAGCTCGCTCTGCGTGATGCCGCTCGAGCTTGGGCGTGCACGCAAGAGGTGAGGGAGGCGGCGGCGAGGGCGGCGGCGGGGAGGGAGGGGGCGGGGACGGGGGCGGCGGAACGCGCAAGCAAGAGCAAACAACTGGGAAGTTCACAGCTTAGCTTACCCAGCGCGGCCAAAGGATATCCACCTCGAGAACCTCGAGAACCCAGAGAACGCCGTCTCACGCATACCCGGGTATCACCACTTCTCCCGGTCGACACCGAGCAGCGACGCACACCGAGCAGCGACTCGGTTCCCAGACCGCGCGAGTTGTGGCGCTCGACTGTTCCGCGGTGGTGTCGTCCAAATGCAACATTCTCACCTCCGCATCGCCGCCGCTCGGCTCGAGCTCTCCGACGTTGCGTCCTTCGCCGCGTCGGCGTACCTCACGCGCTATGCGACCTCTCCGCCGCCGCCGATGCCTGCGGCAGCCACGGCGGGCTCACGAGACGGCGGCGCAGAGGCGGCGGCGGGCGCTGACGCCGAGGAGGAGGCTGCAGCGCGGGTGGGAGCGTGCCTATTCGCCGCTTGCAAGGCGTGCGAGCAGCCACGCCGCGCACGCGACGTGGTCAACGCCGTCCACCTCGCTGCACGCGGCGAGGTGCTCCGCGACTCGCGCACCTACTGGCGACGAAAGGACGCGCTGCTTCAGCACGAGCAGTCGTTGCTCCGCGCGCTCGGCTTTGAGCCCGCCGTCCACCCTCCACACCGGCTCCTGTACAACTACCTCCACGCACTGCGAGCTCCACCGCAGCTCTGCACGCTCGCCGCTGCAATCGCCAACGACGCCGCCGCCTCCGCCGACTGCGTGCGGCGGCGGCCTTCCCTGATCGCCGCCGCCGCCATCGCGCTTGCCGCTGCGCTGCTCGGCCCTGCCCTACCGGTGGTCTCCTGCCGCGGGGTGGGAGGGCGGCCCGAAGACATGGGCGGGACCGAGACCTCGTCTGAGACTGCCTCTAGGCGGGCTGCCTGCCGCCCCGCTGGTGGGTCGCGCTGGGCGAGGAGGAGGCGAGCCTCCACGCCGCGTGCACCGACCTGATGGCGGTCTACGAGGGCTGAGGGCCACAGCGTGCTGTCGTGTGTGCGTAGTTGCTGCCTTTCGTGCATTTCTGCTCGATGATAGTCTATAGATGACATTTTGGATTTTCCGGAGATCCTTTCTAAAAAAGGATTAAAATCAAAAAAAGGGAGCGGACGGAGCTGAGGTGTGAGGATGCCTTTCGCGGCGAAGAATTTGAACAACCAAGACAAGCAGCCTTCACAAACATCACCTCGGCACGCCCCCCCGGCCCCGGGCCCCGCCCACCCCGCCTCTACGCATTTGGCCATCTCGTGAGAAGGTGAAGCGAGAGCGCCGGTATCTCAAGCCTTGCCGACCTTCGCCTCGAGTGCCTCAATGCGTTGCTGGAGTAGTGCCTCCTGGGCTGCCTGTCTCGCCTACCAAGGCCAAACGCGCAATGTCTCCACAGACCACACGCGTCATAGCGAAACCTCGCCCAAAGCTATCTATCTCTAACAATCTCACCTCCATTGCAGCCGTAAGCTCGCTCAGATAGGCCTCCACAGATTTGCCCAGAGCCTCGCTAGCGGGTGGCGGCGTAGGTGACGCATCGGCTGGTGTCTGCGCCTCCTCCTCACTCGTCTGCTCAGGCGCAGGTAGATCGAGCTCGGCGCTGCTAGTGTCGGCGGCAGTCTCCTCAGCGGCGGAGTCGGCTGGAGGTGACACGCAAAGATCAAGGGCATCTTCTGTCTCAAAAGACTCCACCTGTGTTGCGGCAAGACACTTCTGACGTTGACAGGTGAGATGGCAGAGGCACGCGCTGTCACCTGCTCGGCATCCGCCAAAGGCTCCGGTGCTGTGGGTCGCTGCACCAAGTAGGTTGCCTCGGAGAGACGGACGTCCTACGGCGCCAAATACCTCATGGGCTGTCGGCAACTTGCATGCGACGTGGGCCGTGCATGCCAAATTGAGCGCGCCTGCCCAACGGTGAACACTGTGCGTATCAGCCAAGGATGGTCGATGACTGCGGCGCGTGCATGCGCCATCAGCGCCTCGACGTCGACCTGCAAAGTGAGGCGAAAGTGACCCAGAAGAGGTTCGGCGTGGGTGGCTCATCTGCTGGCATGTGTGCTTGCCAGCGAAAAGCGTTCGCTGGGTGCCATTGCCTTGGTCGACTCGAGTACCGCTGAGGAGAAGAAGCTTAGGCAGGAAGCAGGCAGCTCTCCTATAGCAGCGCAAGGAGCATTCAAGTACCACGGCGCAGAGGAACGTGTGTTTAAACCATCGGCCACAACACCCTCGTTTGCGACCAAGGCGTTGACCGCATGGCTTGCGAGCGACTGGATGAGGTCGAACGAAGCCAGCGCCTTGAGCGATGGAGCGGTTCGTTGTTTTGCGTCGCGACTTAGCGTCTGGGGAGTGATGTGTGGGGACCTTGGCTGCAGAAAAGCGCTGCTCCTTTGCAAACACGAGGGTCGCATGGAGAAAATCGAGCCAGAGCGAGATCCTGCAAGTCGGTATGGTGGGGTGAGCGCGACTGGGAGCGCGACTGGGAGCCCGGGCGGTGTGACTTGGAGGCACCTTGGCTCCTCCTCAGCATCTCCGAGGTCCGCGATGCGAGCCAGAAGCGAAATACTCTCGGCGCTGTCCGCAGGCCGCCACACCTCGGCCAGCTGCTCCGGCGTGATGCGCAGGGCCTCGGGCAAGCTTGCAGGCATGGGCCCCGGACGCGCAGCACAGTTGTCAGTTACAGGATTGCGCCTCTTAGTTTCTTTTGATGCACCTGCTAATGCTTTCTTACCGGAGTCGCTTAAGCGACTCCGGTGGTTTGCCTGTGTTAGATCTAGCACGCGCCAGTCCGCACCTGTGTCGAGCCTGTCTGAGAATTGTTATTTATGTTAAATTCTTTTGATGTTCGAGCGTGAGAGGGGAGGGCGAAACATGGAGCCTGTATGAGAGGTTGAGGTGCGAGCCCTGGAGGCCCTGGGGATGGGGGGGAGACTACCCGCAGGCCTGGAAGGCCCGGCAGGGGGGGTGGTAGATTCACAATCTTGGGATCATGTTCGCAAAGTCGCGCCGTCCAAACTTACCGCAACCGCGGGAGCATTATGGCGGAGCTTTGCCCCCCGTCCCGGTCCCGGTGTGGGCTCCTTCTCGTCTGTCTTGCGGTGGCAAACGCCTTTGGAGGGCTCTCGGACGACCTCGGCCTGCACGCGGTCCCCCTGTTTCGCAAGCCCGCCGTGAGCACCGGCCAGCTCGAGCTGGTCGAGGACGGACTCAACGTGCTGCGGGCGCAGACGGAGCCGTTTGCCATTGTGAGTGCAGTCGGACCCACGCGCACCGGGAAGAGCTCCATCCTCGGCCGCTCCTTCTTCCGTGGCGAGCACGAGAACATTTTCGAGTCCGGCAGCGGCGTCACCTCCCACACAGGCGGAGTGTGGATAGCGAGTCAACCGATCACGATGCAGCTGGCGGACGGCAGCTCCTTGCGCGTGCTCTTCATCGACACTGAAGGTTTCAGCGGTGTTGGCGGCATCACCTCCAAGACGTACGAGGCAAACCTGTTTGGGCTCGTTTACCTCCTCTCCTCCGTCGTCATATTCAACACCATGTTCCCCGTTGACGCCTCGACAGTCGCCAGCCTCAACGCACATGCGAGCCACGCGCTGTCGATGCTGCAGGCGCTCACGGACAGCGGCCAGGCGGTCCAGAAGAGCAAGCCGCGACTGGTCTGGGCCATCCAGAGCTTCAACATCTTTAACCTTCATAACAGCGGCATGGCGGCGGAGGACCTGCTCGCGGCACTCCGCAACGCCTCGCGCGCCACTGGGCAAGAGCACGCCCTCGCGGTGCTGGGCGATGCCGCCTCGAACTCAGCTTGGCTGGTTGAGAAGCTCTTTGAGGAGCAAGAACTCGTGACTGTGCGGCGGCCGCATCCTTCCGACGAGATCGTTGCCAATCTTGCAAAGTACAACAGCTCGTTGCTGTCTGCGGATTACCTGCACGACGCAGACCAACTTCAGCTAGCGACGAAGCACAACCTGAAGCCTGTGCACCGCTGCAAGGAGGACGGCACAATCCTAACTATCACCAAGTGCACCGCCGAGCCCTTGGTCGGGGCAGACTTTGTGAAGCAGCTCGCTCTGTGGCTGAAGCACGGCTTCATTCTGGACAGGAGCGACCTCGAGGTTGACTACGCGAGCGAGACGGAGACCCTCAACAACCTGCGTGAGCGCAACCGCGTGTGGTTCGATTCGCAGTGCAAGTCGCTGAACGAGGAGCTGCGCACCAAGTTCTACTGGTACCGCGATGACTCGACAATGAACCAGGGTCTGAGGCAGGAGGCGGTGGCGGCAGTCGAGAAGATGATGAAGGGATTCCACGGCGCGGCCCTCTCGAAGCTGGTCGAGAGCGGCGTGTTCTGGAAGTTTCCGGGGAAGGGGGCGATGCTGGTGGAGGCTCAGGCAGAGCAAGCCATGCAGCGCTGCAAGGAGACGCTCGACGGCACCCGCAGGCACATGGAAGACTGGGTGGCCCAGAGAGGCAAAGGGGAGAAGCTGCCGCAAGAGCTGCAGAAAGAGGCCGATTCGATCGCGAAAAAGGGGCTCTACCAGCTCGTGGCTACAGACAGCTCCTGCTTTAGCAGGACAGACGCCCACCGCATCAGCCTCGGCAGCCGTTTCACCCTAGCCTCGTGCGCCGAAGCAGTCTCCCAAAAGTGCGAGTGTGGACGTGGCTTCGAGTTCCATGAAGGCAACGACGGCTATTGCGGCTGCGGCACTGCTGGCACGCCCAACTCCGACTGCACCGAGCACCAGGAGGACTTCACCTACGGGAACTCGCGCTACGTCATGTACAATCCGGCTTGCATGGACGAAAAACGAGGCCGGGCGATGGCGGAGGCTGCCGCCAGTGCCGAAAGCCACAGCACCGGCGACGGCGATCACGACGGCACGGTCTCCGCATCCAGTGTTGACAAAAGCCCCGCTGCCTATGCCCCCACTCCGCAAAAGGCAAGGCGGGTCTGCTTTGACGTCTACGATTGAGTGCGACCCCACTCGGGTTCTTGGAATTTGACCCTCGTGACTTTTGCAACGCGAGTGGCAGTTGGATGGGATTGCGGAGGCAGCAACGCTGAGACCGAGACAGTCCGAGAATGATGTGCGAATTATCTGACTACTGTGGGGTTGATTGGGCGGAGAGTAAAAACACATGCGTTTTGTTTGTAAGAAAAGCTACAGCCCGCAAACTGACATGATTTGCTTATACAGACAAATAAAGGAGAACGTCGTTGTCGCACAAATTCTGTGACGAGATGAACTCCCCCTCGCTCTCTCTGCGCGGCGCTCACAATGGCGTCATGGGGCTCGGCCCTCGCAATACCCTCGTCTACGCGTACTGTTGCCTCTCATAACCGGCCTTATTTCTCCCGCCCATCCCAGTCCGGTGCACGCCTGCGTGTTGAGCGAACTCGTCCGGCGCGACGCCCACCTAGTAGCAAAAGCGCTCACTAGTAGATGGGCTCAGAACTGCTCGGATGCCGCAAATGCCTGGAGCCCTGCTCAGCAGGGCGTCTGCAAATCGCGAGTCCGACACGCAAGTGGCGTTACGGTAGCCTCGTAGTAGCGCATGGTAAGAACGTTGCATCGCCTCCTCGCAGAAGTCATGTGTGTTGTTTCGCACGCCTGGATCATCGAGCGCTGACGGATACGTTATTTCGTTGACGAGTAAGGAGGGCGAGCCGTTGAGCTTTGTGCCCATATTAGCAAACAGATCCAGGCGAAACCAATCCGCGCCCATTTCAGTGGCCAGTCGGCTGGCCATGGACCGTATATGAGCGTGCCACTGTGTAAGGTGGGAAGTCACCCGTTCGCATGAGGCCGAGTCCCGTGCCGCGTCACTGTTGCAGCATGTGTACACTCCGTCGGCGCCAACCTCAGTGACGAAGAAGTCGACCAGCGAGGGCCCGTCCCAGCCGATCTGATGCAGTAGCTTGCTCCTCAGCTGCATCGCACGCCCGGAGCTGACTTTGCCAAACACGACGTGCAGCTTCACCTCCCAAACGTCTGAAAACTCCCTCGAGGCTTGAGGGAGGATCGCTCTCTGCAACATGACCCCACGCCGGGCCCACTTCTGCCCCCATTTTGCTCGTACATCCGCATTTGCGCGATCTGCCGCATACCTGATGGAAAGGAGTAGAGTGACATGATACTCACTGAGGGGGGGTGAGCCTCAGAGCACACTTGCGCAGCCTCTCCACCTAAAGGACACAAGGGCTCACTGCGAGAGTGGGACAACCTCTGTGGCAGAAGGTGGCCGTGCGCTCGGCACTGCACACCGTCCAGCCCTGCTCTCGCCAGCGGCGGTCCGTCATGGCTAGCACGCCCGAGCCCATGCCATCGTTGGTGCTCTTGACGACGAAGTCACGCGGCGAGGGTGTCGCACTCACCAATACGTTGGGGTCAAACTGCGGCCACCCACCAAGTGGACCCTCGATGAAGCCTCCGTAGAACACCTGTCGCGCTTTCACCGCGCGTGTACGATGAGGCTCATAGTAGCATGTATGCCTGCTGGGATGCTAGTCACAATGCTGGGACAGTGCCAGCGTCTTCCAGTTCTCCCCTTCCACGCAGGCGCCTCTGCCGTTGGGATGCCGAGCGTTCGCAGCAGAGAGTGGCACAGGAGCTTGTTCTCGATGATCCCGAACCTGCGGCGGAAGTGTGATTTAACTGTTAGATGCCATCCTCTAGTAGCGCCCTCTCACCTCGGTAACGAGCTTGCTTTGACCGAGGTAATATACCGGGGCGCGCATTTGCTGGGCTCACGTTTTGCCGTGGCGGTAGTGAAACAGCATGACTGCCGCGCGGTCTGACGACGAGAGCCGCCAGCGCAGCCGTCCTCGTAGCTCCTTGAGAATACAGAAGTCGGCATTAACCACGTGCTGGTACGACTTCAGGTCGCGGCCCGTGCGCATGCCGAGCGTCCGGAATTCTCACTCCAAGTGCACTCCAAGTTCTCCCACCAACACCGAGCCTGCCCTCGCTTGCGTGACGAGATTAATTAATTCTTCCGCTCAGACTGTTTCTAACCACCTGTACCTCGTCTACAAATTTCCCGAAAGAGCGCATCAAACATCCCGGCAACTCCGGAGCCGTCTAGAGCGGAAGTCTCAGCGTACATTGCGCCATGTTGTGAGGCCCAGCGTCGCCCGTCTGCCTCGGAGACCACGCGCCTGCATAGTCCAGAATATTCATAGCGTTTGCGGGAGAGGTTCTCTCTCGTTCAGGCAGTGCCTCTCTATTTCAGGCAGCGCCTGCGGGTATGGTCGACCTTGTTCGCGCAGACAGCAATGCACATGCCCGCGGGCGCACCCTGCCCGCGCGCCTACCGCAATTTCGACCTGGTGGTCGTGGGTGCGTGGGTGCGTGCGTGTGCGCACGTGCCTGCCTGCGTGGCTGCGTGCGTGCGTGCGTGCGTGCGTGCGTGTGCCAGTGCGTGCGTGTGTTAGTATGCCTCCTGCAGCCAACCATCCAGCCGCTCAAAGGACGCCTGAACTCGAATGCGCGGTTCTGATTTCTAAGCCCTTGCTTGGTCCAGCTGAGGGTGGTCCTCCGGCTGCCTGCGCGCAGACGTCGAAGACGAGCAGACAACCTTGCGCGTCGGAGTAGAACTCACGCCGCACCTCACAGAGCCAAATCAGTTCGCTAGTATCCCGAGCCAGCGGCCCCAACGCTCGAAGCAGGTGTGTGCGCACTAACCTCGTAGTACTCTGCCCCACCGGCCATGTCCCAGAAGTTGACGCGAACCTGCACGAGGATCGGTCTGGTTCAGGATCGCAAGTCAATAGCGGTGCAAAGGGAAGGATCGCCGCCGCCGGTGCTGGTGTAGAACCAGTGTGAGAATGGGAATCTAAGCGCAGCCTGGCGGCTCCCAACCATGACAGGCTTGACTCCAAAGTCGATGCCAATCGTTGGAACATGCCGGTCAATAAATTTCTGCGCCGTCAGTCGGCGGGCCGCTCGGCAGGGGTGTTTGGAGGCAGGCGGGCTGGTGCTTGCGTGCGTGTGCCTCCTCACAGTAGCGCTTGATTAAGCACGACTTGCCACAGCCCTCGTCGCCCGCCGATATGACCTTGATCCTGCACGGCCGCATATACATGTTGTGGGGCCGGCGCACCACCGGACGTTACGTGCGTTCGGCGACCATGGGCGCGGCAGGGTCGATGCACGATCTGGGATCGGTGTACGACCATGACGAGGTTCTGGACGACCAGCGGGCCACTAAGCCCCCACCGCCGATGCCACCGGCGGTTGCGCTCGGAATCGCTCTCAGCCGCGAAACTGCACTCCCGGCCACCACGAGAGGCGACGTACTCCTTGGGCGCGACAGCAGCACCTCGCTGGCCACCCCTCCACCGCCAATGCCACCGCACGTCAAGCGGGCATTCATCGCAGCAGGTCGTGCACCCCTTGCTTCTGGCGGGCTCGATAACCTGATGGGGTTCGAGCAGACGGAGGATGCGCTCTTTTGGAGGTCGCGCAACGGAAGCGCGGCTGCGCCAATCAAGAGCCTTCCAAAGCCAGCCTCGGTGAGCGCCTTGGCGGCGGAGGTGGAGCGGCTGTCTCAAGAAAACACGCAGCTAAAGACCAGAGCCAGAGAGATGGAGGCCGCTGCGTCCCGCGTCAACCATAGCGGGGACTCACAGCTGAAAGCTCTCGAGGCTCGAGTCAGAGAGCTTGAAGCTTCAGTCAGCAGCGCAGCAGCGCCGCCTCCCAAGCGGCCGGCCATCACACGCACGGCGCCGTCGCTGCTCAAGTCCAAAGCCAGTCCTCCGACCGGCGCCATAGTCGTCGAGGACTCTTATGAGACAGCAGACAAAACGAAGTGGGCATTCAAAGAGAGCTCTTACGGAGGAGCATACAGCTTTGTCTCGTGCGGTAAGAAGGAGAATATCAAGGGCGCTATCGCTGACGGGATCGCGAAGCTGCGGTCTGACCCATCAGCATATGTGGCCATATGGTACCAGGCCAACATGGTCAGCTGGCCAGTGGAACAGCAACGATACACGCTGCTTCAGCGCAAAGGCACGCGAGGCTTCAAGCCGCTTGACGTCTCGTCAAGCGGCGCCTTCAAGGTCGTCGTGGCAGCCTACCAGGCGTTACCACCACTGAAGGGGCTGGGCGCAACGGCAGACAGGCACACTGACACCTTCAGCTACGAGGGCTACGCCTGCGCGCCCGCGGTGTGCCCGGGCCGCGGCGATGGCGTCGGCGACGTGCCAGGACTGAAGATCATTGGCGACGTCGACCCGTCCGACATCGCCCAAGGCGGAGTTGGCGACTGCTGGCTCCTTTCCGGAATCAGCTCCCTCGCTGAGTTTGACGGCGCCATCGCTCGCCTCTTCCGCAAGACCTCCAACCTAGCCAGTTTGCCGGCGGACACCCCCAATAGCTACACGGTGACCCTCTGGGACCTTGCGACCTGGACGGAGGTCGACGTCACTATCGACGAGAGGCTCGCCCGCAAACCCGACGGCACCGGCCTCCTCGGCTGCGAGCCTTCCAAGGATGGAGAGCTGTGGGGTTGCTATCTCGAGAAGGCTGTCGCGGCGCATTGCGGCGGTTTCGACAAGATCGACGGAGGACAATGCACGCACGCCTGGGCGCTGCTTACCGGCTGCAAGGAACAGTACACTATCAGGCGGAGTGGTGAGAAGTTCTCTTGCTACGGCGCCTACAATCCGAACGAGCAGCGGTGGGAAACGCTTGCAAACAGCCCTCACGACGGCTTTCGCGGGCTATGGCCGATGGCGTGGCCGGCAAAGGGGGGCGGCGGCTCGCTCGACCTGCAGCTGACCGAGGATCAGCTATTTGAGCGCATGTGCGCCTGGGATGATGCGAACTTTATTCTCGGCGCTGGCACCAAGAGCGGCTCCGACCAGAACACCACGGACGGCATTCACGACGGGCACGCCTACAGCGTCCTTACGTGCCTCAACGACGTGGCCGGGACGGACGTCGACTTGATCAAGATGCGCAACCCGCACGGCCGGGGCGAGATCACCACTGGCGAGTGGGACGATGACGGGCCGGGCTGGGAACGCTACCCTCAGATCAAGGCCGAACTCAAGCCGGTGGCGGCCGACGACGGCATCTTCTGGGTCAGCCGACAAGAGTTCTTTCGCTATTTCGAGACGCTCTACTTGTGCGCGAAGGACATGACGGGCTTCCTTCAGGACTAATGTGTAATGAGTACCTTTACTACTTCTGGACTACTGTCGCATGTGTCTCGAGGCACACGATAAAGTGTACAGTGAATGCCACAGAACGCGCGAGACTCCGAGACACCTAAAAAATATATCTCTAGATATGAATCAACCGTCCGTATCAACACAGCAGTCAGGGAAGAACCGTAGCAGATTCTTCTGAAGCTTCGGCATATTCCGAACCCTTTGCCTCGGTGGGCAGATGCCTGCCGACATGTTGCGAATGATCTTGCGCCAGTTGGAGCAACTCGGATTATCCTGCATCATCCTCGCAACGCACTTGAGCGGTTGCATGTTGGCATGCAGGATGCCGCAGGAACGAGGACATTCGTGCACGGTGGCGTTGTCGAGTCCAAAGTGGAAGGCGATCTGCCGGTTCCACTCACACCCGATGTCGTGCACGAGATGCGGGGCCTATGCGTGCGATCGAAACGCGGGGTGTTGTTCGCTCTCTCGGCGTGCTGCGCCAGAGGCCATGCCACCTCTCTTCCCATGAAAGTGTAGAGCGTCTGGTCTCCTAGAAACCCGATGTAGTAGCCGGCGCGACCAGCGGCCACGCGGTCGAGGTAGCGCACATACGTAGCGGAAGCGCGAGCCGCGTCGAGTTTCATCAGCTGGACGCCGCCGTTCCTTCCAATCTGTTTGCAGAGAGGGGAGGCGACGGCAACGATAAAAAGCCGATGGAACGCACTGTATTGTGTCTCTTTCCCGGCGCACCTTGTTTGTGTAGAGCTTGCTTTGCTCCTTGGCGAGGCCAATCACAGCATCGCCAAAGCTTTCAAAGACCGACCAGAGTTGGACGATGGGGCGCACGACGACCGTGTCGGTGTCCAGCAGGATGATGCGAGGCACCTACCCACCAAACCGCGACATTCAGCGTCACGTGATCGTCGTGTTTTCGCACTGCCGGCACCTCGGGCGGCAGGATCCATGGCAACAAAGTCTTAATCAGGTACGCCTGCGAGAAAGAGTTGAAGTTGGAAATGGTAGCGTGCGATTGGGCCATTGCGAGTGAGTCGAGCGCCGGGCCGGGTCCGTGTGAATTGTGCGCAAAGTTGTCGTATATGCACGCGAGCCGCTTCGTCATCTTCATCATGGTGACACGGATCCCTGGCGGCACAGCCTCAGCACTTGGCTTATGCGCTAGCAGCGCATGCACCACCACATGGGAGTGTTTGAAGATCGCCGCGGCCTGCCCCATCTCCCGCAGGCTCGGACTCGGCCGCGTGTCGAAGAAAGCGACGTGGATGAGCTCTTTGCTATTGTCGGGCAACGGTGGGCCAAATTCTGGATTGTCCCACACGATGTGGTTCCACTCGTCCAGCATCACGTCTGCAGAATCGCTTCCTGCGGGCAGGCAAGTCTTCCGTACTCTGGGGCAGTTGGTTGGACGCGTCTTCTTGCTGTCGCACGAGTGCAGCAGCAGCGGAGCAAGAAGCGGCAGCGGCATCCGAGCCACGCACCGCTAGACGTGGCGGGCGGTGGTGTGACGCGATTTTACGGCGGGTCCCCAGAACGTCCGAGAGCCGCCACACGCTCGACCACACGCAAATCCTATGAGTATCGAGAAACGCCTGCGCTCGACGTCACCTCGATCCGCGAGGCGCTCGAGCTGGCGTCACCACACTGAATGCGGATCGGAGCCTGTCGGTCGCCGCCTACCTACCTACCTACCTACGTACGGGCAGCGACCTCGCGCACGCACGGACGGCGTCGTCCGTCGATCGATCGACTGGATCCAGTCGATTGCGTTTGTATCTAGTTCTAGATATATCGTGTGCCTCGCGCCTTGCGGACATCCCAGTAGGAGAGAAAGAAAAGAGACGTTGGGAGGGATGGGAGGACGGCACGAATCCGCAAACAATATTATTGTACAATATTCTTGTGTTAGTTAGTGCCAGTGCGCGCCACACTAGGGTTTTGAGATTTTATTTTGAGCTAGCCTTCGATGTTATGAAACAAACGCAAGGCGGACACACACATTTGCACATCGCTCTCGGGCCCACAGACATCCCGCACACCCGCCGCCCCCGCCCCACCTCGGTCCTCGCGCCGGGAGAAAGGGGAAGAGTGACAGTTTTTGGGACGGCAACAGTCGAGATACCTCGCACTCCATGTGCGAGAACGCAGAGAGAAATGTCAAATGAAAGCCGACCGGCCCACAAGTCCGGCTCACGCGCCCCGAGCCCACCCTCTACCGCACTGATCGCTTCCGCCCCCTCGCTCCCAACCCATCCGGGGGATGCCCCGCGCGCCTGACCCAGGCGCGAGAACAGAAACGAATCTGCGAGGCGCGGCCGCTCATGCGGCCCGATGGGGAGGAGTGGCGCGGACTACGGGGATCGGCTTCTTACACCGCCCTTCCCTGCAGCGAGCCCCTCCAACCCACCCGCGCTAGCTAGGTCTCAGGTTTGACGCATGGGGTCACTCCCGCGAAACTCGTGAACTAGCCGGGGCAGTCGGAGAAGGGGCAACTCCGTGCACTGACGGTCGGCCGCCAGAAAACACGCCTGCGTGGAT
>Ga0115008_10003561_pt1 | contig 12879 bp, 10 predicted proteins | sample FraStrMetagenome_FD_87164 | JGI IMG/M metagenome (GOLD analysis project Ga0115008, IMG submission 87164) | Marine eukaryotic phytoplankton communities from Arctic Ocean - Fram Strait ARC3M Metagenome | ecosystem: Environmental > Aquatic > Marine > Oceanic | place: Fram Strait | collected...
CGGGAAAGACAAATTTGCCTGTTTTTTTCTGAAAACAGCTACATTGTTCTTTTTTGTTCAAAGAAAAAAAGGTCAAACGTTTTGGGAGCAGGTCAGAAAAACATAAACTGAAAATATAAATACGGAAAAGTAAACTCGTTACATGCTCAAAATGCTTTGTTTAGTGGTTGCTTCGGGTCGCACCGCAGGTTAGCTTTTGGTGGATTAGGGTGAATCCTATTCGCTCGTAAATACTTTTTCTCATAAGTAAACTTTTTTGTTACACAATATTTTTGTTTGGATTATCCTTCCTTTGAAATGGCTATTTACCAGTCAGCAGTTTTCGAGTATAATTGTTCCAAGAAAAGCCCTTTAAAAAAAAACCCTTCATTTGTCGAAATGCTTGCTTGGTAATCTAAGAGGAAGTTGCCTTCTTAGAAGATGGCGCAGAATCAAAGAATGAACCGAGTTTTCCCGGTTCGCGCATTTCTACGAGATTCCTCAAAATGTGAACCGAAATCGTTGCGGGCGGATCTGAGACGCTTCAATAATATTTTGGAGAAGCTTTGTTCGATCTAGTTTTTGGAAGGAACGTGGGAACCCAAAAGCAATAAAAAATCGTTTCACAACTTTTAATACGTAATTAATTCTACGTGGCTTCAACCATTTTCTTATCCTTTTCGACCAAGATAAGCCGAATGTGGACTATAGTTCTGAAAGGGCAATTAAGCTCGTTAGCGAAGCTTTGCGGGCGGCAGATACTAATCGTACAGTCGCTTAATTTAGTCGCGCGACTGATTTAATGAATATTCTAACTCAAGATACTATTCAGACTCAGGAACCCGGAAACGAACACGATAAGCTAATCAATTAAGTTTCCCGCAAGTACTTCAATTTTACGTCTCAGCAGCTTCGTTTTAATCTGGAAATAACACTGACAGAGTTTTCTCTTTAAAAATTCTTGGGCGAAGAACGCCGCATCTTAGCCATTATTGTCATGATAGCAAAACCACAAGGCGCTCATTTTGCACCGAGCAGTTCACATTACACTGGTTTGCTATTTGGAACTGGAATCAGGGTATTTCAAATCGTGAATTTTCACTTTTAGAGTCTTCAAAAAATCAAGTACTTTTTTTGGCGGATGTTTTAATTTTGCATGAGAAGATTGATATGCAATTGATATGTTATCTTCATGAATAACGATGAAAGATTGGTAGTCACGTTTCTGTTGTGCATCGGGTTCTCTGTTTCCTGCGCGGAAATTCTTTTGACTTATCGATTTCTGATAGTTTACTTTTTGCTAAATAAATGCTGGCTGGTTTACCGAAAATACTAGTAAAATTTTGAGTATTTGGTTAATAAATTAGTTTCCTTTTCCGAACGGTCACCTTATCAGATGGAAATTATAGCGAAAATGCGGACGAAGGGGGAGGTGTCTCTTCCGGGATCATCTTGCTTCGTAAATAGCTTCGCTATGAATTTATTCCTGAAATTAACGCTCATCCAAGCTATTTTTTATCTTATTAGTCACGAGTTATTCTCCACGTTCATCCTCTAAACAATCTTGGCGTGCATTCGGACTAAGTCTACGATTCAGAGGATCATCGAGGATTATCTAAGCGTCTGCGACAAGCTGTTTGACATTCTAAACAGCGAAAAAACAACGGTTCTCCGTTTTTTATTGCGGGTTTGTTTTACCTGCGAAATGAACGGTAAAATAGAAATGGAGGATTTGGCTTTCCGATAAGACCCCAAATATGCCCATCACCGGGCTATTTCGTGATAAGTGTGAGAAAGTATTTTCTACGGCGACTTGAAGGAATTTAGCTGAATCGGATTCTAGAGGACTGGAGGAATTTCTCACCACCACAAAATTCAAACGATTGCTACAGAAGAAACAAGCTAATTATCTTGCAGCTCGTCATATGATATGTTGCCCACGTGAGGCGTTCTTATCACGCAAGATTCGTGTGTGTGTGTTTTTACGCAGATTCGTCTTGTTGCTTCAAAATGCGTGTCAAAATCAATCTTACGTGTTAAACAACATCTCGGACAATTTATGACGTGGGATTTAATCGCCGCTATTCTCATATTCTTGCAAATCTTCGATCATTAGCAATGAATCATTGCGCTTGTTGCTCGAATTCTTTGAAAGATTGATTTGACAGTGTGACGGACGAAAGTTGAACATTTTTCGGACCTATAATTACTGTCAGCGCTCAGACTTTTCTTTTGAACTATCAATTTTCTACTTGTTGAAAATTACAGTTCAGTTTTTTTTTTATCGAATTGAAGATATACATTTTTTATCAGAAAGCAGCGTGTTGTGTTTTGTGCAAAATTCAGCAGGGAACGTCTTCTTGAATACCGCATGCTCCAGGCTTTCAATCAGATTAGCCGTTGTAAAATACTGTATTGACGTTTTGCGGCTTATCAGTTTATGTTCTGACGGGTTATTGTTTTAGCGTTTACCTTGTTGAAAATATGCCTTACTTGCCATCTTGCATGCTCAAGAACTACAAGACTCGAGAAAATACGGTCTTCATTTTTCTTGAAGCATTCCAAGCTTAAGAAAAACAAGTTGTTGAGATGAACCCGCCTGGAATATTCATCCGATAAGTAGGTCCACTCTTGCGAAACTTAATCTCGCGAAAATTTCAATTTTTAAAGTCATTTTATTTTTCTTAAAATTCGCGGTGATTTCTTTGCTGAAAACTCACGTGCGCCCAGGTTCGAACATCGACTTAATAAGTCTTACGTGTTTGATGCTTGAATTCATGCGTGGAGTTCCCCCGGACAACGGAGATCCACTTGGGCATCTCAATTACGCTGGAATATTGTGGAATGAGTTTCAGTAAAGAATGCACCTCAATCAAGCCGGATTTGCAGCCGTTCAAACCTCTCAACGTGCGATCAGGCTAATAGCCCTGCGTTAATTGACCGGTCGGCTTTCCATTTCGTGAACTTCTTATTCTGCATTCTCTCAATTTCAAACTCGTTTGCTTATTTCATCACTTCTGTGGTTGCTTTTTTGGAGCGCGCTATCTCCAGAATTGCACAAAGAGGATAAATAAACGTGACGTCTCTAAAAAATAGGATCGGCGGTGGTCGTGCAAACGCGCTCCGTCTCGCTAGTTACGAAATCTTCCAAAAGCGAATTAAGTGCGCTGCTCTTCCTCGACCGGCCGGTTCACACTCAATTTCAACTTGATCGCTTTTCGTCTGACTCATGCACTTATCGCTCCACGATAGCAAGATCGCTGATATTATCAAAATCGACGACTCCAGGGTCCTGCGTGGAATGCTACAAACGCGGCTAACCACGAAGGTTAGTTACTTTCCGCATTCTTGTTTCGGGCGAAAACAACAATTCTTCTAAGAAAGAACTTGCCTCTTGAAAGTGACCTTTTCGAGAACTATTTGAGCGATTTTCATTTCAAAAACTAATCATAATTTTTTCAGTCAACGGTATGATTCTAATCGACAAACCTGAACTCAAAAAATAGCGGATAAAATTGCGGCGGTGAGCCCTTACGCTCCGATGCGCGTCGCAGAAATCCACAATTTCAAGGTTTAATCGTTGGGTGAGCGTTTTTTCCATAATTTCGTGAATGTCAGACAAATTCAATTCCATCGTTATGAAAAACGTTTTAAAAGCTTGCAAAATTATAATTCATTATAAGACTTTTGTAAAAAGCTCTGCAGTTCTGAGAGTCGTCGTAAGAAATTGCGAAAAACAGTGTACGCAGAGATTTAATGAAACGTTTGGCCGAAGTGGTTCTTCGTGTGAAGCTCCCGGTTGAACAATTTCACAAGTGGGACTCTTTCATTGTTGATCCGATCGTGCAATTTTCGGTGAATAAGGTGCGCGGCCGCACGTGACTATTCTTTTCTGTCGATTTACCTGCAATGTTTAGAGAGCTGATCCACTCGTCTCATTTGCAAGAGTGCGTTCTGATTGCTGAAATTAATTTCTTGAAAACAAGGAAATTCAACAAATGTTATTTCAAGCTTTGTAGCTGGACGTCCCTCCGCAGCGGAAAGTAAAAGCGACCCGTTTTGTTTCGCACTCAAGCATGTATTTTTATGCGTGTACCGGCAGTATTTATTCTGTTATCATCACATTATGCCATTTGGCTGAAAACTCTAGCTTATCACTGTGAGATCAGTTTTAGAAGGGCCTTCAGTTTATTTTGATTTTTTTTTGAGTTTTACAAAATATTAATTTATTAGAACTATCAAAAGAAAAATTATAAAAACGGGGTAATCGGTAATTCCATGCATAACCTACGGCTCATTTTCGCACCGCAATAGCGGTCGACTAACTGGTAACCACCTGTCGGTTATATTTTGTATTACGCAGGGATAACAACCTTACACTTGAGCTCATTGACGTTTATCAGTGCTTTATGTAAGCTTTTTGGAATTGAGCATCATCATTTTATGCAGATTGATATAGAATTACGCTACAAATTTGAAAATCAAATTGCCAGCTGCCACATCCGGAATCGGTCGTTTAGTATGCTCCATCCGGTTTCCGTCGTGTCGATGAAGTGGCCACGTTCCCGCCATTCGCTCTCCTAAATCCCAAAGTACTTTGCCGCTCTTGAGTGAGCCCACTCTTAACATTCATCAAGATCAAATCAAACAAAGATAGATGGAGATTTATACTGAGAAGCTGCGTTTCTTTACAAACCAAAGCTTTTCCTGATGGCACTTTCTATTAAAGTTCTGCACTCAAACTGAGAGTATTTAATGACTGCTCAAAGTCGAGCCACGTGCAGCGTAATGGATGAAATTGATCCACTCATTTCTAACCGTCTTGATCGAGCTTTGCTCATTTCTAAAATGAAAAAAAAAGTTCAAAATTTGTAATCAGCTTGGGAATGCGTTCAAAATGTTGAAAAATGCGCGTCGAATAGCAATAGGAAACGATAAGCGGGCGTCTCGTTTGTGAGGTTATCACCAATAGTTAGAGGATACTTTTTTGCATAGACCGTTAAAATAATTGAAGATGAACTTTTTGTTTATTTTGCGATTTTTCAGAATATCTTCCTTATCAAAATTAGATGATTTACAACCTTGGTTTAGAGTTGTTTTCCAATTCTAGCGCTGACTTGACTTTATTCCCGTCTTGTTCCCCGTTCCGGACGAGAATGACATCAATCAGTTCCGCTTTTTTGGGTCCTTTATTTTCCAAGTGATGGCCCAGATTCACGTTTGTAAAAGACAGGTACACTTTTGCAACTCAAAAGAAGGGCAACAAAATGAAGCAATGGTTCGCCTTATTGACCACTACACGGTCATTTGCGGAAATATCTGCTGCCAGACTTTTTCCGCTAAAATAACCACTAATCATTCTTCAACTTTTTGCAAGTCTGCGAAAACTTTTGCTTAAAAATATCGTCTGAAAATTCTTACTTTCTAAGAAATTATACCGAAAAACATAATTTCTTGGAGCTAGAAATCTTTACCGACCGCTAGAGTCATTAATATTAATTCAATGAAATTATCGGTTGCGAGGCATGAAATTTTACCACCTCACGCTGTTCATTTTCTTCTTATTCCTGTTTTTTTCGAAATAAATTCGTCCATTTTTGAAATAAAGAGACTGTTTTTGTTTAGCACAGAACTCGTCGATCTCATGTTTGAGATCTCGACGATTCAAATTTTATTAATTTTCTGTTTAAATGGAGCAGGAGGTTATCTTACATGAAGAAACGTTTTTATCGAAGACTGAAAAATCTTCTTTTGTTTTAACTTTTTTCGTTTTATTTTCTTCACAAATTGTCCACTTTTGGCTCAGGTTGTTTTTATATTATTGCTTTATCTCTTAATAAATAAGTAAAATTCTATAAAATAGTTTATACCTACATTTACATGTCTCGATTTTCGAGCTGTGGAAGAGAATTGAGAGGTCGAGTGCCAATTTCAAAAATGTAAGAAATCCATTTTCAATTTGGCACTGCGACTTGCACTTCTTCCGTTGAAGAAGCGTCTGGATGAATTGAAAGCGGAAAAGAGCGGAAATTCAAGCGCACAAAGTTCTCATTGCGCCTCATCACGTGATCCTGCTCGCGTACGCGCTCAGTCCTGTAGGTACCTGTATACTTCCTTTTATTGCGTTTGTTATACGCAGAACACGAAAAATAAATAAAAATCACGACGACGATCGCGGCGCTCGTGGCTGCGGCGATCACTGCCGCTAAATAACGCCACTTATCGCACGAAAGCGGCTGGCTCTGTTCCGACCACGTTCCGTCGGACTGACATTGTCGGTAAGCCGTCTTTGCTTTTGAATCTTTGCACATAAAAACGACTTGCGTGTCGACCGGAGCTCCTGCGTCGTAGATGTCAACTATTTTGCCATTTCCGTCTCGAAAGTAGTAAATCGAGTCCAAAGGCTGCATGAAGTCTTCTGACAACGAGCAAGTCGCGTTGGAAACAATTTTTGGAGACTCGCCCGCAGGCGCGTCTAAACGAAGCTGCCCAGTTTCAGGCTCAACCATTTTGATTGTTTTAGGGATTTTTGTTTCTTTTTTTTAGTAACAATCTTTTAATGACATCTTCGTAAGAAAGCGCTGAGGATGGGTTAAAGAAAAAAAAAAGAAATATTAATCGAAATTAATCGAAGTTTAATAATGATTAAAATAGATTAAAAATTAGCTGGATGGCTGAGCTTCGCGTCAAAATATCTCCATTTTGATATTTGACACTTCGCTTCGCGCTTTTTGCATCGCTTAAATAAACTGTGTTCTATTTTCTCTAGTATTCTCGCAAACCCGATCCCTGAAAGCTTTTAATTTTCTGCTGCCATTATCTTATCTTCTTATTCAAAATCTCTTGTAAAATGAGCAACTGTTAAGTTGAGGTTGAAAAAAATGTAATAAAATTCTCCCGTTTATATTTTAACAAAAATATTATGCACAAAGGTTGGAAAGACTCTTTTTCGCGGCCCGGGGCAAAAGGGGGACACAGGGTGCAGCATCCGAGGCGCCACAACGCCATTTTAGCGGTGCTAAAGAGCTCCCTGGCGTCGGGAAAATACGGTTGTTATGAAAGCTTGTAAGAAGAATAAGTAGACTTTATAATTTTTTTGTTGTTGACATCGAAGTTATTGAGTTTATTGATAATGATCAGCAGATATTATCGGATATAATAGGAATTCCTATTCCAAAAAAGAAGGCGGAAAAGAGTTCTGCTATCAATTCTGGAATTGATATTCCAGCTTAGACGGGCATTCCGCGGAACGTTACAAGAAACTTAATTTGAAAATGATAAGTTTTCAAGGAGGAGAAACCTGAGCAGAAAACGATGCTCAATCAGCATTCGAAATGATTTTCCTCGCTCCAGTTCTTGTTCAAATCATAACAATTAGATTCTCTTCAGCTTGAAATAAGATACAAAGTCAATGACGTCTAAGTTAGACGGTCTAACTAATTTTTATGATTTTGTGAAAGTGGGCAATCTTTTCGAAGTAATTCGAATTTTCCATGAAAATAACAAGCTGCTTGTTATTATACCGCCGACAGAGCCCTTTATTTCATCAAAGAAACGGCAATTTTATGATAATCTGGGCATATTCATTCACTTATTGCAAAAAATAAGCCAATTTATCGGCCACTTTCCCAAGAAGGGTTAATAACACGTAAAAGGCACATTTTCACTTCACTTCCGCTGTATTTTTTCAAAAAAAAAATTTGTGAGTTTCTGCAGCATTTATCGCCTCTAGCACAATTTTTTGCAGCGCGCAAATGAATGCGCAGCGCAATGAGTCAGCATTGGAGCGTCACTCGGCGCGCCCTGCGATTGGCCCGCGGCTCCTACGCGCGCCAAGTAGTCTTTCGTTTCAGTTTTTCCCAAAAAAGGCGCGTATTTTTCTTCGAGAAGGGAAAATCGAGAAAGGCAAAAACCATAAATTGGCAGGAAATATCGGGAAATCAAAATTTTGTACATTACGTAATCGGCGTTAACATGGGACAATGGAGGACAATATAAAGGAGGAGGCCGACTTTACGCTAGCCAAACAGTACAAAGGCCGAGATCTCAATCCAGATATAGATGTACAGGTAGATAAAATTATTTATTTTTATCGCGCTCTTAAAAAAAGAAATCAGCGCGCCTTATCAGTAATAAAATATCTTAATTATCAGACAATTCTTTATTTACATAATTTGCAGTCGATCTTGAATGAAATTTACTTATTTTGAAAGCAAATTTATAAAAAAATTAAGTTTTACTAATATTCTACAATTTAAAACAATTTTTCATGAATATAATTGCAAAAAACAGTTTAAATTGTCATTTTTTAACAAAAAACTAATTTGAATCAAATTAAGACAAACAAATTAGTTAATCTTATTCAATATCAATCGATTTTGATCTAAATTTTTCTAAATGATTTAGATTTTTTACGAAATTACATTGTACTTTGTCCAGTGATTAAAAAGTAACTTTTCCAAATCGATAATTTCCATTTTCAGTCATATATTAACAAAATCGACGCTGAGAGCGCTGTCTACCCTTACGTTTGTCCCAAATGCGGTCGTCCCTACAAAGATGAGGTGATGCTAGAAGTCCACCTGGACAGTTTCGACCACAACAATCCGCCAGACGATTATGATCCCTGTGATCTCCGTAAGTTTTAAAGTCTCAAAGTCAGAAACTAATATCATTTTTTTAAAAAGACTGGAAGCCGAAAAAACGAGTCGAGCGTTTGAAGGAAGAATTCGAGCGTGAATCTCGCGATTCAGGATCAGACACGAACGGGCCAAGCACGCCGAAGAATACGCGCACGCCTGGAACGCGCGGTTTCGGAAGCCACAAGCGCAAAAGAAACACGTGGTCGCGGAAGAGAAAGGCAAACTTTCGCCGCGGCTCTGATGTGTCGGATACGCCAAGGACGAAGACGCGGGTGCGCGTGGACGAGCATGGGCGCATCACGACCGAGAATCTGACATGGTCTGAAGCGCAGAGGCTCGTCGAGTTCGAGGACGACAACACAAACAAGATCTACCGCGTGTCGATCTACGAGGACGTCGAAGTAGTCAAATCAGATGGAAGCGAGCTTCCAGCGTTGCACAAAGGCGCACGCGTGCCCGTGCCAGATACTGTCGTTACAGAAATGGAAGTGCCAAAACTGCAAATTCGTAAAATCTCAAGCGAGTACATTGACTACAAAGCTCAACCAACAGAAAACACAATCGAGTACGAAATGGACGAAGAAGATCACGTCATGCTCGAGCACATCAACGACGTCAGGGAAAGCGACGGGCTAAAGCCGCTTTCGTGCGAGACGCTAGAAAAATTCATCGACGCGATCGAGAAGGAATCTATGTGGGACACGGGCAACAAGCCCAGGACGTCGACGAGGGATATTGAAGATGAGGATGTAGTTTGCTGCGTTTGCAATGATGGAGAGGTAGTTCTCATTTTAAAATTTCAAATTTTTACGCGAAGCTTCGCTTCGCGCCTTTAGCTGTGCTTCGCTCAGCCATTTTTAGCACAAAACTTATTGATAACTTTCCCGGCACGGGCTTAACACGGTGTGTTCTAGTGTACGAATACGAACGCGATCCTGTTCTGCGACCTGTGCAATCTTGCCGTCCACCAAGAATGCTACGGCGTTCCTTACATCCCCGAGGGCCAGTGGCTCTGTCGTCGCTGCCAGTTTTCACCCTCGAGGCCGGTTGATTGCGTGCTGTGCCCTTCGCTAAACGGCGCGTTCAAGCAGACGCACGACAACCGCTGGTGCCACGTGGTTTGCGCTCTCTGGGTGCCCGAAGTTTCCTTTCAGAATCCAGTCTTCCTCGAGCCTATCGACGGCTTTTCAAAAGTGCCAAAAGCTCGCTGGAATCTCAAGTGCTACATTTGTAAGAAAGCGGGCGCATGTATTCAATGCAACAAAAACGCTTGCTATACTGCTTTTCACGTGACCTGCGCGCAACAAGCTGGGCTCTACATGGAAATGAAAGTTCAAAAATCTGACGGAATAAATGGAATCACCAGTAATAAAGTAACACAGGTACAGTAACTCTGTTTTCGCACGATCATTGAGTTTCAGACTGCATTCTGTCACAATCACACGCCAAAAGATTGGAGTCCGCGGCCACTTAAGTCGTCAGAAAAACTGCCAAAAGCTGCCAACCGTGCTGATCAATTTCAGGCAAAAGGTAAATAACACCGTAGCCAACTCTGTTCTAACTTATAAAAATAGTTGATGAAACAAGAGAAGCTGTGGAAGGACGCAATTCGAGCCGCTCTGTGAATATCCCGTACATTCCATCTGATAAACTCGGCGTCCTTCGTGCTATACTGAGCGACAATGTGACTTCGAAAGTCAGTCCGCTGTTTAAGCAGCTTCTGACGTTTTGGAATGAGAAAAGAATGGTCCGCAACGGTGTTCCTCTTATACGACGGCTGCTCTCTGTTCAAAAGGCTGAAAAAGATAACCATGCTACTGAAGATGATAAGAAAAAGATCAAGGTTAAATTCAATCAATTTTCTTTTATTCAACCCGTTTTAAGGAACAACTACGAGTTTGGCAACGACTTCGCCATGATCTTGAGCGTGCTCGGCTACTCGTGGAGCAAATCAAAAAGCGTGAACGATTAAAAGCACATGAAATTCAGAAACAGATACAACTTATGAGACTGAGGATAAACCCATGGTCCTACTTCCTGCGGGATATTATCGATAAATTGAAAGAACTAGACGAATCACAGGTTTGTTAACGCGTTTTTCCTTATTCTTGAATTTATTTTTAAGATATTTTACCATCCAGTAACAGATGCAATCGCTCCGTTATATTCTAAAATCATCACCTCTCCGATGGCTTTTGCAACAATGGAGCGGAAAGTCACCAATTCTGAGTATAAGTGCTTTGCTGCTTTCGAATACGACGTAAACCTCATTCTCCGGAACTGCATGCACTACAATGGCAATTCCACGATATTCTACAAACTCGCAAAAGATATGGAGACGAAGGCTCAGCCGATGCTGCGCGACGCTAGAAAACTGGCAAAGAAGTACAACACTGTTACAGGTAGGCCCTTCGGTATCAACTGTAACCAACTTAATTGTCAGGGCAACATCTGCAGCCTGGCGATAAATTCGACCAGAAAGAAGCGGAAGTAGAACACATCCGCGGCGTTCTTGGTGATCTCCGAAAATGCCTTCGAAAAGCGCAAAAGAGCCCAAGTTCAAAACACCAAAAGAAAACTGTTCAAAAACTAACAGCTGATATAAAAATCTTCGAACGCAGACTGCGGACGATGGGAGTTGAAGAGTTTGAAACTTCTTCGCCGAAAAAAGCCAAATTAGAAGAAAATAAAAATGAGGAAGAAGATGACGAGTTTAAAAACGAGCCAGACACGGAAACAGAAGAACCTCAAGAAGAAACTGTCGAAGATGGGCAAGCCGTTGATGATGAGACTAAAGACGAGGTTGAGTCCGCCGACGACGACGTCAAAGAGGAGCCCGATGAATCTCCACCTGTTGAGAATGGCGAGACAACCCCGCTCACCGAAGTTCACGAAAACGGCCAGGAGCTCAAGGACCCCGAAGAACCGACTCTAAAGAAAGAGCTCGCCAACGGTACTGTAAAAGAACCAGCCGAAAACGAGTTGAGCCAGTTCATCGAGGAGGACTCAAACGACTCCCAGGAAGAAATTAAATCTTCAAATAAGAAAATAGACCTAAGAAATTTTCAGCCTCTTGACACAGTATGGGCTAAATGTAAGGGTTGTGGTTGAGCAATATAATTTTTACAAAGATTCATTACCAGATGATGTTGGGTGATTATTGAATTCTGCGGTGTGCTCGCGCTCAATCTACTGTCCGAGATTAATAGTAAACCCCCCTGGCCGCGCTAGCCAGAAGGGGAAAATTCGCGCATTTTTTCATTTTATCTTTCATGACGTGATCGGAATGTCGCATGATCTCCAATTCTTGAAAAAGCGAACGATAACTGAATAATGCGCATGCTCTTCTCCCTTCTGGCTAGCGCGGCCAGGGGGGTTTACTATTAATCTCGGAGAGTAGCTTTGGTGAAAAGTAGGACTCATCATCCTGGTGCGTTAAAACATGCTTGAAATCACAAATTAGTCCTCCCCGTCGCCCAAATCGATGAAACAACTATCAATGAAAGAATTCCTAGTCAAGCAAAAACTCACCAAACTGCCAACCTAAACAAATAACACTTTAATAAAGAGCTTATCTATTTATCCCCCGGTCTCTCTTGATTTTTTATAAAAATGCAAATGCAAGAAATTGACATTTCTTGTTTGTGAATCGCGCTTGAAATAATGTTAAATGCTGCTCAACCCGTAATAAGGGCTACCCCTGGTACCCGGCGCGAATAATCAACCCCGAGCTGACAACTGGGGAGCCCCTGTTGCTCGGGGACGAGGAGATCCCTCAGCCGTCCGTCGACATCATAAAGGCTGGCAACAGGCTTAACCTCGAGGGTGACTCCCAACATCATTTGGTCCTTTTCTTCGATCAGAAGCGCACATGGTGATTATCCGTTCATTTAATTTCTCTCAAAAGTTAAAAAGCTCTTTTGGTGGTTACATCGTTTTGAGGCGCGCTTCTTTTTTTCTAAAATTGATCCTAAGAACGGTGTCGCTCCATCAAGCCCTATTTACATAAATTTCTTAATAAATATTTTAGGATGTGGCTTCCGAGTAACAAAATCGCGCTTCTTGGCAAGGATAACAAGTTCGATAACACTAAACTTCGCGAAGGAAAAACTAACGCACAGAAAAAATCGATTTCGCGCGCATTCAAATGCGCGCTAGAACCACTGAGCCCAGATTAAACCAACTTATTAAAGACTTTTCAAACATGTTCAACAAATAAACTTTATTCAAATTCACAAAAAATAGTTGTTTTTATACA
>Ga0115008_10003567_pt1 | contig 12873 bp, 12 predicted proteins | sample FraStrMetagenome_FD_87164 | JGI IMG/M metagenome (GOLD analysis project Ga0115008, IMG submission 87164) | Marine eukaryotic phytoplankton communities from Arctic Ocean - Fram Strait ARC3M Metagenome | ecosystem: Environmental > Aquatic > Marine > Oceanic | place: Fram Strait | collected...
AAATGTTGGTGAAGGTATAGGCCTCGGTTTACATATGGCTCAGAATTCAGCGCAAAGTCATGGTGGCGCTCTAACCGTTAGTAGTAAAGAAGGGGTAGGTACGGTATTAACAATGATACTGCCTGTGAGTGACTGCGGTGCGGCTATTTCTGATTGGCCTATAGATACACAGTTATCATTGTAATAAACTAAATGCTGAGTAGACTGTCGCTAGGGTATGCGTGTTAGATTATAAATGCGGTACTAGTTTGCTAGAATGGCGACTCTGGATTGACGACGCGAACAAGTAAAAAAACTGAGCTATACATATTGAGCTTAAAAGGGAGAGCTGCACGTGAAAGGCGTTATATTTACGCATCTTCAAGAGATGATTGAATCACAGCAAGGTTTTCAAGCTTGGGATGCCATTCTTAAACACTGTGATTTAGCGAGTGGTGGCGTGTTTGTTTCAACTGAGCGCTATCCTGATGAAGAATTGTTCGCTATTGTGACTGAGTTGTCTATTGTCACAGACACTGCTATTAATGATCTTTTAGCTTCTTTCGGCGAATATCTGTTTATCAATTTACATAAGTCGATGTCGCCAGAAGTCTTTGCCCCCTCATCATTGTGGGACTTACTCAAAGGCCTAGATTCTATTATCCATATGGAAGTTAAAAAATTAGATAAAAAAGCACAGCCTCCTACTTTAACGGTAAAGCATGCAAGTGAAAAGCAAATGGTCTTAGAGTATCGCTCGACAAAAAAACTCTGCCACTTAGCGATGGGTATGCTTAGCAGTGCGGCAAAAATGTTTAAAGAAGACGTTACTTTGAGTATGCCTATTTGTATACATGATGGGCATGATCATTGTGAACTGGTGATTACCCGTCATGTCTGAACAAGATCTCATTGCCGAAAACACAGCATTAACTAATGCATTGCTTCGTGAGCGCAAGGCAAGAAAGTTAGCCGAGAGTTTACTTGAAGAACGAGCAGTTGAGTTGTTTCTTGCCAATCGTGATTTAGAAGAATCGATCAAAACCTTAAAATCATCTAATTTACAGTTACTGCAATCTGAAAAAATGGCTTCTGTGGGGCAATTAGCTGCCGGTGTTGCGCATGAAATCAATAATCCTGTCGGTTTTATTTCCAGCAACTTAGGTACGTTGCGCGATTATATTGAAGATGTGCGCCAAGTTATCGATGCTCAGGGTTTTGCTGTTAAGGCAGGAGGCGAGTGTCAAGATGTCGAGCAATACTCTGAAGTTAATGCTAAGGCAATTGCAAATTTGGAAGCGCTGTTAGAGAAAGTTGATCTTGATTTTTTAATGTTAGATATAAATGATTTGTTAGACGAATCTATCGATGGTGTGAGTCGTATAAAAAAAATTGTAGCTGATTTGTTAGATTTTTCTCGTACTAATTCTTCTGATTATAAAAATTCTGATATCAACGCTTTATTAGAGCAGGCGTTAAGTGTTGCTTGGAATGAATTAAAGTATAAAGCGGAAATCAATAAAGATTTTGGTGAATTGCCTCTCGTATATTGTAATAGCGGCAAATTGGCGCAGGTGTTCCTCAATTTATTACTGAATGCTTCTCATGCAATTGAAGAGCGAGGCTCGATAACGATTACGACTAAACACGTAGGCGTCAATGTCCGTATTGTCGTTACAGACTCAGGCGTAGGGATTCCCAAAAATATCTTAGCGAATATTTTTGATCCTTTTTTTACGACAAAGACTGTGAGTGAAGGGACCGGTTTAGGTTTGCATATTGTACGCAGCGTTATTGATGCGCATGGAGGGGTGATCTCAGTAGATAGTCAGGTAGGTAGCGGAACAAGCTTTATTATTTTGTTACCTGTTGCAGGTCTTGATTCATAGTCAATACGGCTTCAGTGTTATACCTTTAGATAAGTCCCTGTTAGTGAGGGTTATATTTTGACTAGATAAGGGAATAAGTTGATGAGTACACAACAGAATTTACTGTGTGTTGATGATGAGCTTGGGATATTAAAATCACTGGTTCGTGCTTTACGTAATGAGCCATTTAACGTGTTAACGGCTAGTAATAGTGACGAGGCCTTAACGTTGCTGTCTGAGAATGATATACAAGTAGTTTTAGTTGATCAGCATATGCCGGATATTAATGGCCTTAATTTAATAAAAAAAATAAAGGCGCAGCATCCAACAGTTGTTCCAGTAATTTTATCGGGCTTGGTCGATATGGAATATGTTTTGGCAGCAATTAATCGTGGTGATGTGCAGCGTTTTTTAGCAAAGCCATGGCATGATGATGAGCTTAAAACTGTTTTGAGACAATGTTTTCACTATTTTGATTTGGCTCATTCCAACAGTGTTTTAAATGATTTAGTAAGTCAGCAAAAAAAACAATTAGAAAATTTGACAAAGTTATTGAAAGGGCAGGGATGATATGGGTGATTTAGATTTTTTAAATTTTGATACTCAATCGAGGAAAAAAGTATTATTTGTCGATGATGAAAAATCAATATTGGTGGCATTACGCCGTTTATGCCGCAATACAGGTTGGGATATTTACACTGCAGAAAGTGGTGATGAAGGCTTATCTATAATTGATGAACATGCCATTGACCTTGTGGTTTCTGACATGCGCATGCCAAAAATGAACGGTGCAGAATTTCTTGAGCAAGTCGTTGAGAAATCGCCATCAACCGTTAGAATACTATTAACGGGTTATTCAGAAGTAACGGCTACGTTGGCAGCTATTGATAAGGGTAAGATTTTTTGCCATTGCACTAAGCCATGGGATAACGATGAGTTTAGAGAAATACTTAACCAAGCCATTGCTTCACGTTAGTTTTTTACCTGAAGCGTTAACTCTTACACATAAAAAATTACGATATCTTAAGGTTGTTTTTTGAACTGGCTGGGCTGCAAAGATAATAAAATAATAGTGATTTCAACAATATACTTATGGTGTATAAGACTTAGATCTAAATGATCTAATCGATATGCTTCTTTTTTTTCCCTTTTCGCGTAACTATTAGACTCACAGAATCCTTAACATTTTGTAGTCTGTTTTTATTGCTAATAATGATTATCAACATTATAAAAGGGCTTTATTATGAAACGATTATATTATTTAACGCATGATATTGATGTTGCTGAATCGGTATCGAAGTTGTTACATGCCAATGGCATCAGCGATTGGAATTTTCATGTTCTAAGTAAAGATGAGGCGGGTATTCAAAAGCATCATTTGCATGCTGCCACACCGATTCATCAGTTAGATATTCTGCGCTCTGGTGAGAGAGGCTTCTTTTTCGGCGTGATGTTGGCGGTTGTCATGATTGTTCTTGTTAGTCAGCTAACATCTTGGTTTGATATGTTTGGTTTAGTTGGCGTCTTAGGCATAGGCGCGATTACGGTTGGCTTTTCAACATGGATAGGTGGCTTTGTAGGCATGCAAACTGAGAATTATAAAATTCGACGCTTTCATGATGTCATTGAACATGGCGGCTATTTGTTAATGATTGATGTTATGCCTAAACAAAAAGCGCCTATTGAAATCTTACTAATGGATAAGCACGGTGTGAGTAAGGCGGGTGAAGACACAACACTGGTTACCCCCTTTCATCATGCTTAAAAGATGATGCTAGACATCACAATGTTAATAAAGCCGGGTATATACCCGGTTTTTTTTGTCCCAAGCAAAGGGTAATATGAGATCTGAGAATACGAAGCCTGAGCGATGCTAAAGGTGCTACGATAGCGATGGCTTCAGCCTTTATCGCTTAACTTTGCCGCTTTTATGTTTACGTCATATTCATATTGCTGTTTATGGCCATTAAATTATATTTTCTTGCATAAAACCGCGTTTCTAATTCACGTATTTATCCTGAATGTAATTACCTATTGATCACCTATTAATGATTTACTTTATAGAGATTCATCATGTCAGCAGTTGATATTAAGCCGGTCGATGACGCCGAAGAAAAAAAGGAAATACCCCCTAAAAAACTATCTTCCCTTGTTCATCTTCTTAGCTATTTAAAGCCCTATAAATTTCGCTGGATTACAGCAATGGCAGCGTTGCTATTTACTGCATCGCTAACCTTGCTTATGGGGCAGGGCGTTAAGTTATTAATTGATAGCGGATTTGGTGAGGGCTCGTTAGCGCTGCTTAATCAGGCTGTCTTAGTGCTTTTAGTGTTGGCCTTTTTAATGTCGCTGGGCACATTTACTCGTTTTTATTTGGTTTCATGGTTGGGGGAGCGTGTGAGTGCCGATATACGTACTGCCGTTTTTAATCATATTGTTACCCTGCATCCTAGTTATTTTGAAACTAACCGTAGTGGTGAGATTACCTCTAGGCTGACCACCGACACTACGCTTCTGCAAACTATTATTGGTAGTTCTTTTTCTTTGGCATTACGTAGCTCACTGACAACAGTGGGTGCGCTAATTATGCTTTTTATTACTAATGCTAAGTTGATGATAATTGTTGTTGGCTGTGTGCCTTTAGTGATGCTACCTATGCTTTTTTATGGCAAAAAAGTTAAACGATTGTCTAGAGCCAGCCAGGATTCGATTGCCAATGTAGGGAGCTATGCTGGTGAGATTATCCAGAATATCAAAGCGGTACAAAGCTACACACAAGAGCAGCAAGAAAAAAAGGTGTTTGGCTCTCATGTTGAAGAGGCTTTTGGCATAGCGAAAAGTCGCGTTACACAACGTGCTTTTTTGATGTCTGCCGTTATTTTGATGGTGTTTACTGCGCTATCAGTTATGTTGTGGGTGGGCGGCAGCGATGTGATTAATGGATCAATGACGGCAGGTGATCTCGCGGCCTTTATCTTTTATGCCCTCATGGTTGCTATGGGTGTAGCAACGGTGTCAGAGGTGTTTGGTGATTTACAGCGAGCTGCCGGTGCAACCGAGCGCTTGGTTGAGCTGTTAGAGGTTGACAGTCTTATCGCCGAGCCCTTAATCGCGGCAGATGCAAAAGCTTTGCCAGCTGAATTAGCCTTTAAACAGGTGAGTTTTAATTACCCTTCAAGACCTGATGAGCCCGCCTTAAAAGAATTTTCTTTAGTATTGCCTGAAGGTCAATGCGTTGCCTTAGTAGGGCCGTCTGGCGCTGGAAAATCAACTGTGTTTGAATTGATCCAACGCTTTTATGATCCTCAGTCTGGCTTGGTAACACTCGGTAATACAGATATTCGTGAGTTAAGCCCGCAGGCGCTTCGTCAACAGTTAGCGGTGGTTGCTCAGCAGCCAACATTGTTTACCAATGATGTTGTCACCAATATTCGTTATGGTAGGCCCGATGCCACCGATGAAGAGGTAATAGAGGCCGCTAAAGCCGCTTATGCGCATGAGTTTATTAGTCAGCTGCCTAATGGTTATAATAGTTTTTTGGGTGAGCAGGGTGTACGTTTATCGGGTGGGCAGAAGCAACGAATCGCGATTGCGCGGGCTATATTAAAAGATCCGCGTATTTTAATGTTAGATGAAGCAACCAGTGCGTTAGATACCGAAAGCGAGTTTAAAGTTCAAAAAGCGTTAGAGCGACTCATGGAAAATCGAACCACGTTAATTATTGCGCATCGTATGTCTACTATTTTGCATGCAGATACTATTGCGGTGTTAGACCATGGAAAGTTAGTTGCACAAGGCTCTCATGAGAGCTTGTTAAAAGAGTCTGCTTTATACGCCAAATTAGCGAGTTACCAGTTTAAAGAGCAGTCTGCTTAATTGTTGTTGTTGTAATTGTTATAGTCATAGTCAAGATCGTCTTAAACGAGTTTGGATAACGAGGGTTTAATGGATACTTTATATTGGCACGATTACGAGACATGGGGCATTAACCCTGCCGAAGATATGCCCTCACAGTTTGCGGGCGTACGAACGGACATTGACTTTAATATTGTTGGCGAGCCATTAAATATTTTATGCCGGCCTGCTTTAGATGTTATACCTCATGCTGAGGCTTGCTTGGTTACTGGCATGACACCGCAGCAAGTTGATAAGCAAGGTGTGAGTGAGCGTGATTTTTTTGCGGCCATTCATGCTGAGTTGGCAGAACCTAATACCTGCAGTGTTGGTTATAATAGTTTGCGCTTTGATGATGAAGTAACACGCTATGGTTTGTACCGTAATTTTTATGATCCCTATGGCCGCGAATGGCAAAATGGTAATACGCGCTGGGATATTATTGATATGTTGCGCCTTTGCTACGCGGTTAGGCCGGAAGGTATTAACTGGCCGCAGCGCGATGATGGCGTAGTGAGCTTTCGCTTAGAGCAATTAACCGAGGCAAACGGTTTGTCGCACGAGGCGGCCCATGATGCGCTCTCAGATGTCTATGCGACCATTGCTGTAGCTAAGCTGATTAAAGATACGCATCCGCAGTTATTTGATCATGTTTTTTCGTTACGTCAAAAGCAGAAAGCACAAGAGGCATTAGCCTTAGGTAGCGGTAAACCGGTACTGCATATTTCTTCACGTTTTGGCTCTGAGTTTTGCTGCGGCTCATTAGTATTACCGATTGCACAGCACCCTAAAAACAAAAATGAAATTATTTGTGTTGATTTACGTTATTCACCTAAGCCGTTGTTTGACTTAGATGCACAACAAATTGCCGACCTATTATTTACTCGAGTGGCAGATTTGCCTGCAGGTATTGATCGTATTCCGCTTAAGTCAATTCATATAAACCGCTGTCCTATCGTGCTAACACCTAAGTTAGTGGATGATAAAGTAGCTGAGCGTTTGTCGTTAGATTGGCCGACTTGTGAGGCTCATAGAGAACAATTACTCGCTTTTTCTGGTTTGGCTAAAAAGCTGCAAGCAGTGGCTACTGCGAATAAATTTGATAATAGTGATCGTGACGCTGAGGCATTATTGTATGACGGGTTTATTCCTAATAGGGACAAACCTTTGATGCAAAGAATTCCAGATGCGGATGCATCATTGTTGGCGAGCAGTGTGTTTCCTTTTGAAGATGCTCGCTTACCCGATTTGTTATTTCGTTATAGAGCGCGTAATTTCCCTGATAGTTTGTCAGCGGATGAGCGTGAAGAGTGGCTGCAGTTTTGTCGTGATAAATGTTTGTCAGGTGAGTCGAGTCGTCTGGATAAAGAATTGGATAATATTGAATCGCTCCTAGTAAGCAAGTCGGAAAGTAGTGATGTGCTTAATGGTTTAGCAGACTTTCTTAAGCAGAAAAGGCAGTTGTTGACGGATACTTAGATGTCATCTAGGTCTTAACTGTTGCCTTCTACGCAATAGCAAGACGATGGCCGTGCTGTTTTAGCCAGTTTTCAGCATGGTTTCTTTGCGGATAAACCTTGTCGACTAAGTTCCAAAATTGTTTGGAGTGATTGGCATGTCTTAAATGACAAACCTCATGGGCAATAATGTAATCGACAACAAACTGTGGTGCTAACATCAATAGAGGGTTGTACTGTATGTTACCTTCACTTGTGCAGTGGCCCCATTTACTGGTCGTGCGTCTATAGCTGATTTTGTTTAGCTTATCTAAATCCATTTTTTTGGCTAGCGCTTGTGTCGTTTCTGACATATAGCTTTCGGCTTGTGTCTTTATCCATTTTAAGAAAATCTGCGTAGCTTTCTCTTCTTGTAATTGCTCTACCGACAAACCTGCTTTATTTAAGTTGTTCGGTGGAATGTCAATCCATAGCATTGAGTCGTCAGCATTAATACTGGCGCGTTTAACGACTTTACCGCTTTGACGGGAGTAGTTGCTAATGCGGATGGAGAATGTATCACCTAATAAAGGCAGAATCGCGCCATCAGTAATACGGTAGATGTCCTGCAATTGCAGTTTTTGCAAAGAGATTTGCTTGGTAATCCAAGATCGCTTTTCTTCAAGACAATTGTTAATCCAGTAATTAGGTGCTTTAAGTGGTGCCCGAACCTCGACTATCCCACGGCGAACTGAAATACCTAAGGTACGACGGCGTGTTCGAATGAGCTTGAAGTTAAGTGTTTTCTCAAGACTATTATGGAGTGTTACTTCAGTCATAATTGTTATGGTTTAAAGTCTTTGTTAAAAGGCGATTGGTTATTACACGGTTTATGAATAGGCGCTTTTTCGCTAGGCACTTTTGCAAAAGGCACTTTATGAACCTGCAGCTGAACTGTTTCTACCTGTTCGCCAAGGGTAATAACGTGGCCCTTGTAGCGCTCATCGCCCGTTGAGGTGAATTCAAATTGATAGTTACGCCAAATATGCAGACGATTGTCACGTCCACGTTTAAGCCAAACACGATGAATGCCCACGCTTTGATCCAGTAATTGCACACTCAATTCATCGGAGTGTAACCTTGCGGCTTTTAAAGCGATTTCTCTGACATGAAGTTCAGAGAAAAAATACATAGCGACAGCCAGGCAGGCTAATAAGATAAAAATATGCGATAGCGTTATTGTCATGACTAACTCATTAATTAATTCGGGCTAATGGCTGCTTCTAGGTGTTTTTAGCGAGGCAGAAAGCACCTTAATTCAATTGATCTGTAGTGTATTTAAGCTGGCTATGAACAGCAAGTATTGATTCAAATGTTAATGGTGGAGCGTTAAATATACCCAATAGAAAAAAGGGACGCTGGTCTAAACTGGTTTATCATTGGGGGAATCACTATAGAGACGTTATAGAGGATGAAGTAATGGCTAATGATATTTTTACCACCGTAGACGACGGCGTACTAACGGTCTCATTTAACCGTGCAAATAAGAAGAATTCGGTGACTGCCGCCATGTATGAGGCTCTAACGAGCGCTATTCATCGTGCTGAAGATGATGCTGATATAAAATTACTGCTCTTTACAGGTGTTGGTGAGGTGTTCTGTGCCGGCAATGATATTAATGATTTTCTCGAAAACCCCGCTAATGGAGAAGAATCGGCAGTCGTTCAGTTTTTACTGGCTTTGTCCGCCACTGATATGCCTATGATGGCGGCGGTGAATGGCCAAGCTATTGGCGTTGGTACGACGATGCTCATGTATTGTGATAAAGTCTATGCCGTAGATACCGCTACGTTTAGTACGCCCTTTATCAATTTGGCGGTTGTGCCCGAAGCCGGTTCATCATTATTAATGCCGAAATACCTTGGTTATCAACTGGCAAGCAGAATGCTCATTTTTGGTGAGACGATTGATGCCAATGAAGCTAAAGCCTGTGGTTTGGTGAGTGTGTTGTGTGAATACGATGATTTAATGCCATTGGTGATGCAGGATGCAAAGCGTGTGGCGGGTTTATCAAAAAAAGCGATGCGCAATGTTAAGCAATTAATTAAGCGTGATGAAGAAGCGATTGAAGACAGAGTGAGGTTTGAAATGCAAAAATTCGGAGCAGCACTTCGATCGCCAGAAGCCCGAGAGGCCATGACGGCTTTCTTAGAAAAGCGGCCGGCTGATTATTCAGCCATCAATGATCAGTCAACTATTAAAGGTCAGTCAACTATCAATGATTAAGCTCTTAGTAGCCAACTTAGCTGGAGACTTTTCGTGAGTGATCAGCACGGCGATATTCGTTTTGCATCGATGGAGAGTGGCGCTGCGTTACTGCTAAAAACGGCAGAGCGATTATTTGCAGAGCATGGCTTAGAAGCAGTTTCTACGCGGATGATTGCGCGAGAAGCTGGCCAGAAAAACCCTTCGGCGTTGCAGTACCACTTTGGCAATCGAGATGGTTTAATTGAGGCAATATTAAATTACCGCTTAACGCCAATTAATCAAGAGCGTTTAAGACGTTTAGATGCTCTGCAGCATCGTGGTGATGTGGTTACGGTAAAAAAGCTGACAGAGGTTTTTGTTGAACCCTTTGCTGAAGAGCTACTAAAACCTATTGAAGATACAAGCTATGTTTCGTTGTTAGCGCAGCTTTATGCTTATCAGCCGGGTCGTGATTTGTTTCAAAAAAATCGTGAAAGAAATCGGGCAATGTTTGAAATTACATCGTTAATGATTAAAGCATTAAGACCTTTGCCATTAGCGGTAGTGCATTTGCGGTTACAGTTAATGGGGCGTCAGTCGATGACAGCAATTGCTGAGTGGGATGAGGCGCGAAGAAATCAATCCATCGACTTAGATGCAAAATCATTGCGTTGGCGCACAGATAATTTAATCGACTTTATTGTTGGTGGCTTACAAGCTCAAACTTCTACACGATATTGAGTTTTTTTATTTGAAGTAATTATAAGACTATTTTTTTAGATCGCTGTTTTTAGATATTGTTTAAACCATTATTTTTAAACTGTTTTTTAAAATAGTCATTGTCTACTTATTGTTTGGAGTATTTTTTGAAAATAGCATTGTTGTTAACGGGTAATGAATTAATGACCGGCGATACGGTCGATTCTAACTCCGCTATGATTGCTCAATCACTTGCTGTGCAGGGCTTTGATGTCGCACATAAAGTGACAGTAGGTGATGATATCGACTTAATTATTGCCGAGCTCGATAAGTTGGCGGCATTATATCCAGCCATTATTATTAACGGTGGCTTAGGCCCAACGGTTGATGACCTTACTTCAGAGGCGTTGTCTTTACTTGCAGGCGAGCCATTAGTTGAAAACCCACAAGCCTTGGCCCATGTTAATGAGTGGTGTGAGCGGCGGGGTGTTCCTGCTAATGCTGCAAATTTAAAGCAAACGATGCTTCCGGCTAGTGCCTGCGTACTGGCTAACCCTGTTGGCAGTGCTGTTGGTATTGCTCTGCAATATCGAGATTGTTTGTTGCTATGCACCCCAGGTGTACCGCCAGAACTAGCGGCTATGTTAGAGGGGTCTGTATTGTCAGCTTTGCAATTGGGCTTTCCTGATGCCTCTGCACGTTTGGTGCGTCGCTTAAAATTATTTGGTATGGGTGAATCGTCCCTCCAACAAATCATTGCTGATCAATGCCCTCATTGGCCAAAAGAAGTCGTTGTCGGTTTTCGTGCCGGCGTGCCGTTGTTAGAGCTTAAGCTAGAAATAGAAGATGAAGCCCACTTACCGTTACGTGATCAATGCGAGGCAGAATTAAGACAAGTGGTGGGTGACTTTATTGTCGGTGAGAATGATGACACATTAGGCGCTATTGTCATTGAGTTATTGCAGCAGCAGAATAAACAGCTCACGCTGGCTGAATCTTGTACTGGCGGCATGATAGCTTCAAATATTACAGCTATTAGTGGGGCTTCATCGGTATTTGGTGCCGGTTTTGTTTCTTATTCTAATGTGGTTAAAACGAATGTTCTCGGTGTTGATGCAGCATTAATTGAGCAGTATGGTGCTGTGAGCGAGCCGGTTGTAAAAGCCATGGCAGAAGGCGCCCTAAAATGTTCTGAGGCTAATTGTGTTATTGCAGTATCAGGTGTTGCGGGGCCGGATGGCGGAACAGACGATAAGCCTGTTGGTTCAGTATGGGTGGCATGGGGTGGGGTAGGAGCTATTAATGCTCACCTTTTCTATTATCCTGTTGGTCGTAAAATGTTTCAAACTATAGTGAGTGCCTTGGCGTTAGATTTACTGCGACGTTATCTTTTAGGCTCAACTGAAGTACCTAACTATTATCAGCGTAAACGTTTAAAGTAGGTGTTTATCGCCTACTTTAAACGCCTTTCTTAAACACCTATTTTTAAAACCTACTTTAATAACTTAACTTAGAAGGTTAAGCGTTCAAGGTTTACCATAAAGATTTTATTGAATCGTTAACGCAACAGGGTTAATAAATTCGCTTGCGATACCAGCAGTATCAACGGTAGCTATTGAGAAGTAGTATTCACCAATTGGTAATGCATTTATTTCATAGTCATTGACGAGTTGGTTGCTGCTGTTAGTTGCGGCAACTGAAACAGTACTTTCATTATTGCTGCCTTCACTTGTTGAAGAATAATAAATTTCATAATGATCAATTTCATTAACCGATAATGGGCTGCCATCTGTACGAGTGGTTGGCGTTCCCCAATTCAATGCCACATCACGTACCACAGGTTCGCCACCACCATTAGGTCTTGATGCAATATTAATACTAGCAATAGTTGATGCGCTTAAGTCAGTTGTGTCGACGCATTCTGCGGTTAGGCTATGACTGCCGGCAGATATAGCATTCAGTTGGTTATCATTAAAGCCAGAGTTGCTGCCATATTGATAAGGGGCGACGCTGTCTCTTCGAACAAATTCACCGTCAATCGTTAAGTCGCAATAGGCAATGTTGTTGTCTTCGTCGCTGGCAATAAGTTCTACGCTAATGTTATCGCCTTCGATGGCTGCTGTTTGTAAAGTAGCAGATGTAAAGATAACCGTTGGCGTTGCAGGGTTATTGTTAGGTGGCGTTGGCTTAGGGTTTTCTTCGCTGTACAGTGACGCCAACGGTGCTGCTATATCAGGACTCTCGAGAGAAACGACGGGTAATTCTGGCGATAGGGTTTCTGCTTCTTCAGCCAGTAGTTCATTTATTTGGCTAATGGTCTTATCGCTATTTGGAACCTCAAGTAACGCTGGATTCTGGGTTAAGACAGCAGCAATATCATCGATAGTGTTTAACGCTGTAATAGGGTTGCTGCCATTTTGTTTATTAAAGCTGCCATCAGCAAAGTCAGAGGCTAAGGCTGCAACTAGGCTCACACCGCTTGCGGTTGAACCATCATCAATTATTTCGTCTTTTAAGGTACTAACAATAGCGGCAAACACTTCATTTGCGGTTCTTATAGCGAGAGTATCTTCGGTGTCTGTATCGGCATTAATAAGCGGCGAGGTGGTAAATAAATTCATTTCTTCTGTTAATAAGCCTAGGCCAAGTGTCGCTTTAATGTTACTTGACGTTGTTTCTAGTGCTGCCATGAGTTCTGTGATGCTAACACTACCATTATTGTTTCCTAATAAGCCTTCGGTTAATGGGTC
>Ga0115008_10003568_pt1 | contig 12873 bp, 8 predicted proteins | sample FraStrMetagenome_FD_87164 | JGI IMG/M metagenome (GOLD analysis project Ga0115008, IMG submission 87164) | Marine eukaryotic phytoplankton communities from Arctic Ocean - Fram Strait ARC3M Metagenome | ecosystem: Environmental > Aquatic > Marine > Oceanic | place: Fram Strait | collected 2012-06-18
ATTCGGTATTTTGCCGTTCTTAAATGAATTCCATATGAGGTGCTAAGAAAAATATCTGTACCACATGAAGTTGTTTCTTATTTGCTTAAATAACAAAGGTTATTATTATATTACAAAATAGTAGTCTGCATTCTCTCTACACTTCCTTCATTCTTTATTACTTTCGTTTACAAGTTCTCGACGGAATACGATATGACAGCCAAAAAACAGATGACGCTCCGAGTTTTCCTTTTCCTCATTGTAGCAGTGGTGGCAATCTCGGCTCAAGTAGATCCTCACAATGGGCCTGTGTCTTCGAACAAAAACCTCCGTTCTGTGGCAACTTCATCTAGTCATGCTCAATTCCAAGATAAGAAGACCGATGGATTAACTGTATCAAAGCGTCATTTGCAAGAAGAGATTATCTCCTGCCTCCAAAAACTTTACGACGATTTCAAGTATTGGTTCATCGACACACGTTGATATTCTAGCATTCAAGATGTCTGAGAAATTTGTTAGGGGCATATTTTGAACTACACGGACAACTTGTGATAACAGAGGGAACAGATATTGAAGAGATAGATTACCGTGTAATTGATATTATGAGAAGAAGCGTTGATGTTGTTTTGTGGTAAACTTATTTTGATAAAGCTACTTAGTACTTATTTATGTGAACTCTGTATGTGCTGTAAAGAGAACTTGTTCGATTGCGAACCTATCACTCATATAAACCTTTAAAATTATGTAAAAACTACCTAACGAAGTATCATCTCACTATTCAACAAGATAATATTTGAGCTTTTTGGATTGTAATATTTTAGAAACAAAGTGGCATTGTAAAGTGCCTTCATTCTGTTGGACTCAAATACTCCTCCCATATCAAAACAGAATACAAACAGAAAATTCATAATTTTTTTCGATGTTTCTCCTACCACCATGAAAACAAATCATATCAAATGCTAACGAAACTTTCGAACTAAGATACATCGCAAAATAAATTTAAGATTCTGAAACATCATACAATAAAAATCAGTGAAAAAGAATATAAAACTCATCCCTGTATAAATGTCTTAATTACATAGTTTTTGCTTCGTTTCAAGTCAACATCTAAAAGTTATGCTGCATGCACATATCAAGAAGTAATGTAAAGATAAATCAACCCATTCTAAATGTATCATAGTACTATCCCCAACATGTTGGCAATCAAAAATCTCTAAATATCTTAGTCGAAAAAGCCACCTGTTCCTGCTGGGGCATTGGAATCCCCATTGTCATTATCAGATCCACCACCACCACCACCACGATTATTATTATTATTATTATTATTATAATTTGAATTATAATTTCCTTTACCAGAGTTGTTACGACGCAATTCAGATTCAGCACGTGTTTCTAAAATATCAAAATGTTTGACAACAATTCTGGCGGATGTTCTAGGTTCCCCTGACATTTTATCCGTATATCTGAAAATGAAAGACACAAATATAAAGATACAAATATGAACAATGATCAAGGCAATGTGAAAATTATGGAATCAAAACTTACGAATCAATCACCAAACTTCCTGTGACACCAACTCTCATACCCTTACTAACAAACTTGGTTGCATATTCGGCATCTCTTCCCCATAATTCCAAACCAAACCAATCCGTCTCCTCTTCTCCACTCGAAATACCGCGTACCTGACGTTCCAAGGGATGATATTTTCGTTTGCAGGCTAGACTTAAATTCAGAACAACCTTGCCATCATCAAAGTAACGTGGATTGGGATCTTGTCCTAAGCGACCTTGTAATGTAACGATATTTAATTTAGGTATGAAATCATCCATGGGCGTTGTAGCTATTTGCATTATATCAATATCTTCTTCATCATCTGGTTTGAGTGTCTTACCACCTCCAGTGTTTGTGGTTGTGAATGGATTGTCGTCGCTCTTGGAATTGGCAAAGGGATCTGGATAGCTAGGTGGTGAAGGTTTTGGAGAGACAGAAAAAGGATCATCCTCATCTTCGTCTTCATCGAATTCTTCGTCAAAAAAATCAGCCATTCTAATACTGGTTTTGAAACTTTTTTTAGGGACATCTTTTAGTTGTGTGGTGGACAGGGGATGAAAAGTAGAACTTAGTGGAGAAAGAAAACCTGCAGCTAACATTACCTGACTTGACATGAGCAAAGTTGAGATAATCATATTTGTGGAGTATGTGATATTCAAACGATTCATTTTGTTGATTCTTTGCAATTTTAAGAAGATGAGAATTATCCAACAGCCATCTATCACTTGAAAAAGTGTGAAACGCTGGTTAATAATTGGATTTGATTTGAACGTTTAATAATAATAACATGTAATTAGGTAATTGTTTTTTTCAGGTGAGGTTCTTCGTTCAGAATGTATCTTTCATGTAGATATCGTAGACTCATATGAGTTGTCGAAACGAACACATCATACTATTGGTGTACAGTACACAGGTAACACATGGTGTACAACATGGAGGAGTACACCCAAGGAAGTAAAGTAAGCTCCATTTAAAAGATGGTTCAGCAGCAGCAGCAGATATGAAAATGTTCGCTAAAAATCAAGTTGTAATAATTCAATTGATACTTTAATGATGACAAAAAATGCCCTCCCAACCGTTTCTTGAACCATACTTATTTCATAAATAGGATGTTGTTGATTTGCCCACGCTCAATTCAACCTCCTGGTTCGTGTTGCTAAATTCGATGTTTTCTAATTTACTAAGTGCGTGGCATTGTAGGATACTGTACGACCAATAATCTATGACGATTGGAGTGGAAGTGATGTCATGTTATCCATGTCTGTTGAAAATACGTCATTGAATTTAGCTAGTACGAACCTTCCACAACCTTCATTCTCACTTTTTGTTCTCTGTAAAGAGGAGATCACAACCAACCTTCTTTTCGTGCTTGTCTTTCTCATCCTTCCAAGAGAAAAAGGTCGGAACTAAAATGGTCAATTACTCCACCAAGTTACTAGGATTAGCAATCCTATCTTCCTGTAGTCATTTACTCTTTGCATTCACAACATCCTTTCATTCATCCACAACTGCTTTTTCCAACTCTTTCTCTCATAAGCCAGTTTCTCACAATACTCCATCATCACAATTAAATGCTCAATCTTTCCCCGTTCGATTCGATGAAAGTGACAATGAAGATGATTCTTCCACCAATATGGATTCTTCCCAGCTACCTCAAGTCTTTGCGACAGGATATAGTCAAAATCCAGATCTTCTCTTGGCTATCACAGAAGCAGTCACAAAAGCTACACTAAATCTTCCACCACCACCACCTCATTTGGCAAAAAATGACAATCAAATCGATGTTGCCTTTTTAACCATTTCTTCTTTATATGACAATCAATCCATTCCAATGACGACTGTTGTTCCTACCTTATTGACCACATCGATGAATCTGTATGGAACTGTGAAGAATGTGATTGGGAGTACTGCTGCTGGTCTCATTAGTTGGAAGGAAGGTGAAAATATGGAGGTTGAAAACAATGAAGCAGACGATAATGTCAACAAAAATGTGGAAATTGTGGAGTCAGATGGTACATTGGGTGTAAGTGTAACACTTGCATTACTACCAGATGTAGAATTACAGGCTTTTCACGTCGAGGAAGAAGATGTTCCTGATGATGTTGGACGTGTTCCCACGAACGTTTGGAAATCAGCGGTCAATCTAAAAGGCTGGGATTTAGAAAATGAGGATGATGATGAGGAGTCAAATGGGGATGGAGCATTCTTCCTATTACCGTCTCCTTCATTCCAACCCACTATTGACGATTTATTGGAAGGTTTTAAATATGCGTACCCCAAAGCAACTATTTTTGGAGGTCTTGCATCTACCGTTTCTTCCTTATCTCGGGCTCGTCTATTTTTATATAAGGATGGCGATTCTACGGCCGATCCAACAATTTATATGAGTGGCTGTATTGGTCTTGGATTAAAAGGAGACATTCAAGTACAGACACTAGTAGCACAAGGAGCCAAACCAGTCGGAGGTGTTTACCGCATTGTAGACGGAGAAGAAAGTACCATCCGTATTATTGTGGCTGATGAAGACAGCCAACCAGCATCGTCAAATGATGATCAAGACAATGAAGAAGAGATGGATGAGAAAGCGAAATGGAAAGCTATGTATGCCAAAGCTTTAGTACCTAAGCCACCTCTTGCTGAAGCTAATCAAATCATTAAAATTCTAAGCGATGATAATGCTAATTTTATGCGAAAAGCCATTTTGATTGGACTTGAAAAAGGTGGAAGTCTGGGAAGGACACCTAATGAACTTTTACGTTTACAGGAAGGAGAAGGCCATTCATACCTCGTAAGGCAAGTTGCTAGCGCAGGAATGAAAGATGGGAGTATTACTATGCCACTGGAAAGTGTGAAAGTTGAAAACGGAGGACGTATGCGATTCTTTGTAAGAGAAGGGGAATGGTGCAAGAAAGAAATCAAAGCCATTTGGTCAGGATACAACACTTTGCAGGAAAATGGATCACAACCACCCTTCACTCCATCAGCATGCTTCATGCTTTCTACCATGGATCGTGGAAGTAAATTGTTAGGTTCTGGAAAGGGGTCTGTAAGTAAGGACCGAGGGTATGAAGGAAATGAGATTCTAAAATCATTGCCGTCAGTAAATTCTATCTCAGGTTTTTACGGTAATGGTGTTTTGGCTGGCTTAGATGGTTCATTCAATGATGCAAATATAGATGATGATGTAATGTTACATGGAAGTGGCTCTTGCTATGCTATCATCGGGAGTAGTGAGTATTGAAGAAAACATGAATTCATGCAGTATTTTTTATTTCCTTATCGTTTCTCATCAATTTGCAACGATCAATTGTTATCTAGAAACAAATCGACCAGTTTTCAATGCTGCAGCTCGTAAGTCGAAGCAGTCGAAATCAAAAGCTGAAAAAACAACTGTTTCTGAAGAAATCGATGGAGCTAGTCCCCGAAAAGAAAATGGAGAGCTACTTCTCAAACGTCGCGAGGTGCATTCTGGACGCGCACTTACAGTGTCTACTGTTGAATGGAGTGTTGCTGAAAACTTAGCAAAACCAAACTCTGTTTTGGAAGGATTCATGTGGGACAAGGAAACAGAAGTGGATCGATTACGTGAACGTGTTCCTTTACCAAATTTATTAAGTCAGGTTAAATTGGCTATGACTGATCCGAGTAAGCCTAAACCTAGAGATTGGATCAGTAAGGTAAAAGAAATGGAAGAAGACGGTTTTATTATTATTCCTGAATGCAAACGTACAGAGGTGATTGGAGGTAGCTTGAGGGAACGGTATGATGTTGCCACATTAGCTCGTCAATATGTAAAAGAAGGTGACGCAAAAGCATTGAGTGTGAATTGTGATGCTGTATTATTTGGAGGAGCCCTTGAAGATATTGAGACTGTGAGAAATACGTGTGGAGAGGATGTGCCAATTTTGGCCTCTGATTTACTGCTATACCCATATCAATTGTATAAATTACGTTTGGCGGGAGCTGATGCTGTATATTTAGTAGCAGCCGTTCTAGAAGGAAAGGATTTCTTATACCTTGCCAAGATTGCAAATAGTTTGAATTTACAAACTGTAGTAACAGTTACCTCAGAAGTGCAAATCGAGGCACTTACAGAGTTGCTCAGTCCTGGTAATGTCAATTGTCTCGTTTTATCCAACCGAGATTTAGAAACATTTGGATACGATGAAAGTGGAGAACAAGCATTAAATCTTCTCAAGAGTTCAGCATTGGATTCATTTAAAGAAAAGCATGGGAGTGAAGTCTTAATATTAGTTGAAGGTCGTATTGGTGTAGGAGATTTGGGGCGAAGCTACATTGACAGCTTAAAAGATGCTGGTGCAAAAGGCGCAGTCATAGGACAGGGATTGGCTGAAATAAATGGAGAGAATGGGGGGCAGGCATTGAAGAGTTTTTATGAGGAAGCTACCATTATGGATTGAGCAAAAAATATTGAAGTCATTAAAAATAATATATAAAATAGTTCTACCACTAGAGAGAGTTGCTCTATTTCGATCACACAATCGAAATAAAGCAAATGTGTACTAAATAAAGTAATGATCGGAATATGAGATGATCATAATTTGGATACTATGTGCTTACTTTTATTGCAACTATTAACACATATGTAATCATTTGATACGTTTAACGTGTGATTTGCTTCTAAGATGTTTATCAGGAGGCTCACCTGTCTTTTTACTCTCGGTTTCATGAAATGTTTATATTTAGTGTTAATATTTTTTTTTATTCATTTACTATTTAATGTTTACCTATTTGAAGCGTCTTCTTGTTAATGGATAGCAAAGTATTTAAATCTCATTTATCATTTTGCATACTCATTATTCAGCAGTATCTTACAGTCTTCATTGATAAATAATGAAGTCATTAGGATCTTTATGTCTGCCTGTATTTTTTTTCATCTTAATCTATACTCTTACAGAACTCACACAACAACGTATTTGTTCCAATCTTTTTTGTTTACGTTATTTGGTTTGAAACGTTTATGGAATTGAGAATAAAACACTAATGTCTCACTTTTTCGCGATTACCCCTTAATCCTAGTAGATAAGTACGTTATCAGGTTGCTTAATCACACATGTAAAACGTTCCTGAGCTTTTCTATTCACAAATTTCTATTTTGTGCGTTAAATTTAGTATATAAGACATAATAGCACTAATTTAGCTTTTACATTGAAAAATATACAGCTCAATCAATATCAACATTGTCTTTAAATGTAAATACTACACAGTTGAAAAGCTAAATTTACAAATGTCTGATCGCTACAATGCATATTAATGATATCTATGACAAATAATTTGCGTTTTAATTTAACATTATGATAACGTAGTTTTAGGTCGTTGGCAATTCTACAATAGTTCACGAAATTGAAAAAGAAAGTTGCTATCGACTACATCAAGCGTTCAAAGACTCACCCAAAAAGATCCACTCTCACCATCCAATATAGAAAATATCAAAGATGAAATGGAAGCTCCCAGGGAGACGGGGGCAAGGCAATGGAAACGAGCAGGAAGCCCTTATCAATGATGAGGGCGCGGATATGGAAAAGGGTCCAGCTCATGGAAACAGCATGTTTGGCAATTTTCGACAACGAGTTAAGAAAGCAATACCTGGAATGTCAAGAGAAGATCCACCACCAGATGAAATACCGTCTGAAGAAGAAAAAGGGAAAAGAAAAAAGAAAAGGAGAAAATCTAGTAAATTACCTGAAGACTCCGAGTCTCAGCAAGACATAGATGAGGGCAATGAGTCAAGTAAAAAAACTCCGAGGAAGAAAAAGAAGAAAAAGCAAGGATCTATAGTTGAAATAACACCTATCTTAGAAGAATCATCCATAGCAACAACAGACTTCGAAGAGGGCTCAATAGATGAAGAACCTGGCATCATAGAAACCAAAAAGAGTTCAGTAAAATTTAAAGAGAGCATCCAGAATATACTGGGCATCATGCAACTTGACAGAAAAAGGAAGCCAGCTATAAAAGCTTCACCACCTGAGTTTCAAACAATATGGGAAAAGATCTATCTTCGGCTCGTATACCCGGTGCAAACCTTTGCAACGGATATCGTCGATGCCAAATGGTTCCAATTTTTCATTCTCGCTCTCATTATAATAAACTCTCTCTTGATGAGTCTAGCTACATATCGTTGGGTGAAAGAGAGAAAAGGGCTGGATGATTTATTGGTGAATATTGACAACTCTTTCTTAGTGATCTTCACAGTGGAGTTGGCTTTTCAGTTCTTATCTAAAGGAATATATTTATTCACTGATGGATGGCTTGTCTTTGATTTTATTACAGTTATATCATCCTGGGCATTCAAATCTTTCCAAGTCATCCGTGCTTTTCGAATATTCCGTGCCTTACGGCTGATTACAAAGATCCAAACCCTCAAAAATCTTGTTACAGCATTGATAGAAGTCCTCCCAGACATGGGAGCAATCTTCTCGCTCCTTGTTCTTGTCTTATATATATTTGCAGTTGTGTTCACATCGTTGTTCAAGGGAACGTTGGAAGATGAGTACTTCGACTCCTTAGGGAAATCACTATTTACATTGTTTCAGTTTCTTACGTTAGACTGGGTGGAAGTCACACGAGAACTTATGGTGATAAAGAACTGGTCTAAATACGTGGTTGTTGTTTTCATATTAATATCGGGATTCATCGTGTATAATCTTTTTGTGGCCGTTCTTTGTGACGCCATTACTGATTTAAGGAAAAAAGATGAAGAAATGGAAGAGCTGAAGGAACTGACACCGGAAGATGACGGTATGAGACTGAAGAAAAGAATACGAGATTTAAATAAAGAAATAGAGGATTTACGAAAAGAAAACAATAATATAAAGGCTAAGATGGAAGATGCATTCATGGCAATAGGTACTCTGGAAGATCAATTGCGGAAGAAGAGAGAGTTTGGTATGGGAGTACAGCCAATGGAAAATAGATAGACTTTATAGGATTTTTTGTTTAAATGTTACAATACTAAGTAATAAAACCAATTTTGTTGTTATGCTACCATGACGAATCTTCTTTTTTTATTGTTTGATCATTCCACAATCAAATGATCATATGACTTCAACAAACTTTGTAGCCATGAGAGCTTACTACTCAGACTATATAAATATCAAACGTATCATTTATGGGAGCGTAAAGAGTTTCTTAAAATTTATGAGCTTACAAGAAGTAATCTGGGGTCCTTCGATTAACATGTGGTTCTCCTCTCCTTGGTGCTGGGTCAAACTGCAAAAAGTTTTTATTCAAATGCTCGTCGACCTCCATAATAGCAGCTTGATTACCGCATCGGTAGCAATAGTTAGGAGCTGAAAAAATGGTTACTACATTCATTTCGTGACTCCAATTATACCCATCCATAACCAACTGGTGCGCTCTCGAAACCAAAGTTAACCCATTTTTATGATTATACTGTTCTGAAATATCTTGCCCAAAAGTAAAACCAGCTCCCCGAGGTGATATACCCCAGCCAGATCTTTCATCTGGATCACTCCATAATAAATCACACATTGGACCCTCATGTGGTACCTCCTGTACTCGGTCTAATTGACGAATATGATCGAGAGTATCAATACTTGGACTCAAACCTCCATGCAGACAAAATATATGATTTTCTACTAAAGCTGTCAAAGGAAAGTAATCAAATAAATCTGTAAACATTTTCCACACATTAGCACTCCCATACTTTCTTACACATTCGTCATAAAAGCCATATACTTGTGTGATTTGTCGACTTTCATGGTTTCCTCTCAAAATATAAACCCGATCAGGATACCGCACCTTTAGACAAACTAACATACTCACAGTCTCCACACTATAATATCCCCTATCAACGTAATCACCCATGAATAGATAATTCGTATCTGGAGCACTTCCACCAATGCGATATAACTCCATCAAATCATGCCATTGTCCGTGAATATCACCACAAACGGTCACCGGGGCGGGGACCGGTTGAACATTGGATTCATTCATGAGGCATTCACGAGCTTTGTCACAGAGGATTTTTACTTCTTGTTCAGAGAGTGGTGTACCCCGAGTTAGCTTCGATAGAAAGCCTTCAAGGTCGCTGTAGTGTTGATCGGTGGGGATTATGGTAGGATTATTGTTAGCGTTGCTAGGAGGGGAAGATGAAGTTGTGGTGGCGTTAGAGTTTGATAAGCTTGTTTGGTTTGAACTGTTATCAGCGCTTGATGGAGTTGATTCATTTGAATCCTCCATATTTATTAGCTTGAGAATATATCCGAATCAATAAGAAGGGAAACGGGTCCAAGAGAAATACCTTCCACTATTATTTTCTAGTTCTCAGCAGAGTTAGTGCAGGTTGAATGAACTCAGGGTTTTTATCACTAATAGGCGCAGACTTTTCCACCTTTGTGATATGTACGACTTCTACGTTGTTTAATTTCGAATATTTAATTAGGATAGACGGTCATATTGTAGAGTCCTAAAACAAATTAGCTATGCTGTCGTTCAATACAAATAATATTCGTTCACCCTCGTCTTGAAAAATGACTTGCTCATATCCATTTACATACGTTAGAATACATGCTGTAATACGATTTCTCACTGCTGCTGGTTTAATCGCATGAGTTTCCAATAGGTTAATTGCTACCAAGCTTTTGAAAATGATATGACGTCAGCATACAAAATTGTAATTTGCATGCAACACTAATGAGATGTGACAAAGAGAATCATGAACAATGAAGAACCAATAATACAACTCCCGCGCATCTCCAAAAAATGGAAACGAAAGATTACCTCACAAGATATCTCGCCAAATATCCATAAGCTTGATTCTTCGGATCAAAAGAATTTTCAGAATCAAAGTGCCACGTGTGAAATTTGTGAAAAGAATGAGGCTCGATATACGTGCCCTCGATGCCAGGTGCCATATTGCTCGGTTGCTTGCTACAAAAATCATAATGCAAAGGATTCAGATCAATTATGCACAGAAGCATTTTATAGAGATCGCGTTTTTGATATGATGAGGAATGAATACAAAGATCCTGAAAACACAAAAACCATGAAGAGAATTTTACAGCGGACGCATGCCGAAAGAGATAATGCAACATCTATACTAGAGAAACAATATGGGGAGAACGATTCGATAACAGCATTCCAAGATGAAAAGTTGGAGGAAGATTTTATGGATTTAGCTCAGCATTTGCTTAGTTTACGTATTAATCCAGGACATGATAATAGGAATAATAACCATCCAGATATGAAAGAAGTTGACTTGGAACTAAAACAAGAAAGTGAAATTGATGAACAAACAGAAGAATTACTATATCAGACTCTCCAATCAAAACCTCTTCTTTTGAAACGTTTTGAAGAGGCTGTAGCAAAAGGTGAATTAAGCCATTACATAACAATTTGGCAACCTTGGTGGATGCCATCAAATCCTGTTTATAATACAGAAAAAAATCATTCACAACCACTCCCATTTGAATCAGATAACAAATCAACCAAACAAGTCAAAACTTTAGATGAGCAAATAATAGCAACTCCAAAGTTTCACAGTTTGATTTCGTCTAACCAGAAGTTGCAACAAAATATACCAAAGTTACAATTCAACGCTCTACATCTTTTGTACACAATTTCACAAACACTCCGATTGTGTAATGGGAATGATGATAAAAAATCTCAAAAAAGTCTCGAAATCGTTACTGTATTTTTCTCTATATCGACAGTTTTGAATCAAGATGCCCGATATGCAACTGTTGAAGAAGTTCTTTTAGATTGTATCACTGAATCAACAAAAGAATTTAAACGCTTCTCGAATGGGACTAAAGGTACTTCATCTGGTAATTGCAATGTGACTTGGAATGTATTAGTTCAGGATCTATTATGTCTAGTATCAAATAAAAGATTTGTGTTCAAAGCACTTTTCACTGCGAAGGATATAATTCAAAATGGTGTTCGGGCACTTCGTCAAATACTCAAGCAAAGCTCAAAAACAACACTAACCCAAGGATCAAATGAAATAAATAATAAAGCTTGCGCAGATCATTTAGAATCTGATCTACGAGTAAAGTCGAAAGAATCATTCTTGAAAGATTTGCGCCATGCTAAGAAAAAAATCGAATTTTACACATCATGGTGCATAGCAAATTGGTCAGTATTTAATTTAGAAGAATCTTTGTCTAAAGATATTCAAGATTGGATCGACCATTGTGAAAAATATAAAGGCACAGATACTTTAGATCCGATAAACGTGTTGTCTCGTTTATCATTAAAATCCAATTCAATAAAAACAGGAAAAATGAATCGAGATGTCAAAATAAGTCGTGTTGGATCTAGTAATCAAACCTCCAACACTTTATTTCATGAAGTCAAAACCATAAGAAAGTCACAAAAGAAATCCGAATAAAGTTGTTCTGAAGAGGTAAAATACACCTATATCCTAATTGTATTTATATTATAAAGATATGTTATGATCACTACATCATTCTCTCTATTTTCAAGCTTCCCAAACGAAGCTTTATTCTGACAAAGTCCAAAAATATAAGCTGTAACCAACAAAGGATGTCATACCTAAAAATCCCTCTGAATTAAGCTTATTTTGTCTTTTTTATCAAGCACCTTTCATATATTTCATATATTCCGTAAAGCGCTGTCATTCCAAGAATCTATTGCTTCATTTTTCAACTAAGAGCTAGTGTCAAATTATCCTCACCTGCGTCGAACGAAAAAAATTAGCTTTCTACAGCTACATTTATTTCAATAAGGAAGATATTGAATTGGTCATATTTAGAGGATTTTCACCAGGTGAGTATCGAGCGATGGGATTACCGTCGCGGTCTATCAAGAACTTTTCAAAATTCCAGCTAATATCGCTGTTGCGATTTCGCCCAGAAAGACATTTCTTGAGATAGGAATATACATCCCTTGTTTTGGGTCCATTGACGTCACCTTTTTCAAAGAAAGTGAATTTATCTTTTGCACCAAAATGATATTCAACAAATGAAAGTATTTCTTCATGGGAACCCTAAATTTAAGTGTCAAGAAAGAATAGAATAAATGAGAAACCATAAAACTGACACTTTTTAATCAATAACGTCATATACTTACTGGTTCTTCATTTGCAAATTGATTACATGGAAAGGCCAACACTTTCAAGCCTTCACTTCCAAATCTATCAACTAAGGTACTGAGTTCGGTATATTGTGACGTATAACCTCATGCGGAAGCAACGTTCACAACGCAAAGAACAGATCCTTTGAAGGAAGACATGGAAACTTGATTTCCATCCATATCGCGATCAACGATGTCATAGAAAGATTCAGTCGGCATAGTTTTTAGTAACGTCGAAAATTAGAAATGATAGTTTTCTTC
>Ga0115008_10003570_pt1 | contig 12866 bp, 13 predicted proteins | sample FraStrMetagenome_FD_87164 | JGI IMG/M metagenome (GOLD analysis project Ga0115008, IMG submission 87164) | Marine eukaryotic phytoplankton communities from Arctic Ocean - Fram Strait ARC3M Metagenome | ecosystem: Environmental > Aquatic > Marine > Oceanic | place: Fram Strait | collected...
AAAATATAGATTATTGGATTAGCTATTCATACTTGGATACAGAACGCGATTTTAGAAACTACCCAACGCAAGCACAACCTAACTTTGCAAATACCCATAACTTCTCTGCGGTTGCAAAATACTGGGTTGAAGATTGGAAAAGTTTGTTTGGCTTTAGTTACTTGCATGCCTCTGGTCGACCTTACACAGATCCAAATACAGATGCATTTTTGGGAGAAACAACCAGTAGCTTTAATAGCATAAGTTTAAACTGTGCGTATTTAATCTCACCACAAAAGATTTTGTACTTGTCTGTAAATAATGTGTTAGGTTTTAAAAACACCAACGGATATCAATACGCTAATACACCAGATGTTAATGGTGATTTTGCAAGACGATCATTACAACCTGCAGCAGACCAATTCTTTGTCATCGGTTTCTTTTGGACGATTAGTGAGGATGGTACAGATAATCAATTGGATGCTTTGTAGAGTTTTGGATTTATAGGTATAGCGAAAGGTTTCTATATGTGGTTTGTATTTTATGCACATTGGTTTTTTTAGACCGATAACTGCTAACTTATAACTGAATTCTATGTAAGGAAAATTTTACTCTATTTGATATATACGGTGTTACCTGCTGGCTTTTATTCCGTTTTGTTAATTCCTTTCCAAACAAACATAGCTAAAATAGCTCCAAATGTTGGTGCAGTAATATAAATCCAGAGCGCTGTAAAATTTCCTGATACAATTGCAGGTGCTAAACTTCTTGCAGGATTAAATGAGCCACCAGAAATTGGTCCTGCAAAAAGTATAATTCCAGTCACGACTAATCCGATTATAAGTCCTGCAATATTGGAAAATTCTTTTTTTGATGTTACTCCTAAAATTGTAAGCATTAAAAAGAAGGTCAGTACAAATTCTAAAATGAATGATTGTAATAATTCGCCAGAAGGAATTGTAGCACCTAATGTTAGGTTTTCTGAAAACATAAATTTAAGCAAAACACTTGCCGATATTGCTCCCAAAATTTGTGCGAAAATATAAAATGATGCGTCTTTTAATGATGTTAATTTTCCTATTACTAAAGCTATAGTTACCGAAGGATTTATATGTGTTCCAGAAATGTTTCCGAAAACATAAATCATAGCACTAATTATTATTCCGAAAGTTAAAGCGATTCCTATTAATCCTAAACTTTCATTGGATTGCTCGTTTACAATTATTGCTCCTGTACCACAAAAGACTAAAGCAAACGTTCCAATGAATTCGGCTAAATATTTTTTCATAATTATTTGATAAAAAAAAGAGGATAATTAGTTTTAATTATCCTCTTTACATTAATTAGTCTGTTATTAAATTGCTGATGCTCCAGCTTCTGCAACAGTATGGTCGTTTTCAACAGAACTTCCGCTTACTCCAATTGCTCCAATAATTTCACCATTTGCGTCTTTAATAGGTACACCACCTGGAAAAGTAATCAATCCATTATTTGAATGTTCGATATTAAATAAAGGTTGTCCTGGTTGTGATAACTCTCCAATAATTCCAGTATTCATATCAAAAAAACGAGCTGTTTTTGCTTTTTTAATTGATATATCAAGTGAGCCTAACCAAGCACCATCCATTCTTCCAAATGCTACTAAATTTGCTCCAGCATCTACAACTGCAATATTCATTTTTGTGTCAATTGTTGCAGATTTTTGTTTTGCTGCTACAATTGCTTTTTCTGCTTGTTCTAATGTAATGTTCATAATTTTATGTTTTAGTATTGTTATTATTCTGATGCAAATCTACAATGAGAGTTGTCTTTATGAATTACTAAAACAGTTCAATAACTTATGAAAAAAGGTCAAGTTAGAAAACGAAGCTGAAATAAGAAACTTATGAAGTTATTTCACTTGGATTAAATCCGAATTTGTTTTTAAAGGCAATACTAAAGTTTGAAAGATTGTTATAACCAAAATCGAAATAGATGTCTGAAGGTTTTAAATTATCGTGCTCTAAAGTTTCTTTTGCTTTTTGAAGTCTTTTGTCCTGAAGCCATTTTCCGGGTGATGTTTTATATTCTTTAATAAAATGGCGTTTAAAAGTAGATAAACTCATATTACATAAAAAAGCAATTTCTTCTAACTTTAGATTTGAATGTATTTTGCTTTCTACAATTTTTTTAAAAGGTGAAGTTTCTTTAATGATTAAAGAATGAAGATATAGTTCAAATTTTCTTCCATATTTCTGTAGAAGATAAAGCATCAATTCTTCAAATTTTACTGAAAGTAAATTATCAGCAAAAACTGTTGGTGCTTCACTAATTGTGGATAATGAATTTAGATATGAACTAATGTATGAGTCATTTCTAATTATGAAATAAGGCGTTTCTTCTTTTACTATTTTGCTGTTTTCTGTATGCTTTTCTACAAACTCTTTTAGTTTTTTTTCTGAAAAAAAGAAGAGTTTACAATAATAAATAGTCTCTGTATCTAATAACTCTGTCCAAAGCCAATTTCCTTTTTTTAACAACAATGATTGGTCTTTGTTTACTGCAACTGTTGTTCCTGCAAAATGTACTTGCTTTTTCCCAACTTGTAAAAAGCTAAACATATTCATCCCTAAATTGACCTTACTTTTAACAACATCATTGGTCATTTTAAAATCATACACGAACAAGTCAGATTTTTTTTGATTGTCCTTAATGTAAATTTCAGGTATGTTTTCTATTGGCATCTAGATGTTTTTTCAGCTTGCAGGTAACGGTTTTGTGTATGGTTTCGTTGCGTCTGTACTAAGTTAGCAAATAAACAGAAACCCTTTGTTCATTGCTTCTGATTTTTCGAAAGGAAAATCAGAAGCAATGAACTATACACGTTGTTGGTAGCTGCTTATTCATTTCATCATTACAAGTTTTCGAGTTGCAATAATATTATTATTTGATAGTAGTTTAGCGATATAAATACCATTCGAAAACTCATCAGCATTCAAGCTAATGGAAGATTGTCCTTCATTGATATTTAGTGTTGTTATTTTTTGACCATTTAAATTAAATATCATAATTTTATTAAGTTCAGTAGTACTTTTAAATGAAAAGGTAGTTTCAGAACTAAAAGGATTTGGATAATTTAAAAAGGATGGCTTTGGATTGTCAAAGTCAGATACACTTAAATTATCATCTATCAATAATTTTAATGCAACTGGTCTATGGTCAGAAATGTTTTCATCATATTCTATCCATCCACCAGTTAAATATTCGTCAATTTTAATGGTTTGGATGTCAGATTCAATATCTTGAAATTCATTAAATAATTCATTAGTTATTATTATATGATCAAGATGTGATGGCCATGACGGAAAAGACCATTCAGAATTATTACCTGCCGCAATTACATAATCTGTAAACAAATAATTGTCAGAATCATCCAAGATCATTTGAAACACATTATTTTGGGTATCATCCAATAAGTTATCATTTAGGTCTCCTAAAACGATAACATTTTCATTAGTAAAATTGGTGTCAATATATTCTTTCAACAAATTATTAGCAAAATACCTTCTTGTTTCTTCGTCATTATCAATTGGGATGTTTAAAATTCCATCACCACAACATTTGAAATGATTATTTATAATAATAAACCGTTCACCCATGTAATTCAAATCCATTATCATAGGTGATCTAGGAAAATAATTCCAAAATCCTGATGTGGTATATATTTCATAAAGGCTGTTGATTTGTATGCTATCTGTTTTGTAAATATATGCTAAACCACCAAACCATAAAGACTCTAAGTAGCCATCATATGAACTTAATTCACTAATCATTTGATTAAAGATGTTTATGTCATTGACTTCTTGTATTGCTAGTATATCGACATCTAAGGCTTCAATAATATCGATGACATAACTTACTGTTGTTTGACCGTTTTTTGGGAATTGTTCTATATTCCAGGTTATTATTTCAAAAGTGTCATCTGAACCGAATGATAAATTCTCAATGCCTTGCGCTATCATATATTGATAGCCAAAGAGTTGAAATAATAATATAATGATAAGACGATTCATACTGACTTAAAAATTAGTTCTGCTTTAGAAGTTACTACCAACGTGTTCGTGTATGGTTAGTTGCGTGTTTAAGCTACTAATTTAGTAAACAAAAACGAACGCGAGAAAATTCCGAAGGAATTTTCCAAATAAGCACTTGCCAAAGCAATTAATTATACACGTTGTTGTAAAACGTTTTTATTCAATTCCAAATTATTATCGGAATGCGGGATTTAACTTCTTTTTCATTAACACAAGCAGGATACCATTCTGTATATTCAAATATCAGTTTTACTATTTGTTTTTGGTATTGTTTGCCCAAATAGCCTGAAAATCGAATAGATTCTTTTTCTACTTTTCCATTTTTATCAATTACTAAATATGCTTTTAATCTTTTGGGTTTATTGACTTTTATTTCTTTTATTTTTTCAGTCAAAACTTTAATATTAGATTTTAAAGATGCCATTTTATCTGGACGCAAATAAACTCCGTTTTTGTCAATTATGCCATTCAGTATTTTGTTTTGATTTAAAGCCCATAAGTAATCAGAGGAAGTATTATTAATTCCTTTAAAAGATTTGAATTTTCCTTTAAACTTCTCTGTTTTGGTCAAAGTGTCATTCCAATAATGTTCAATTTCTAGAACATATTTTCCACGTAAACCATTTGTTTTATTAAATGGATTTTGATTTAAAATAAGTTCAGAGCTTTTTACTTTATAAGTTCTTGTGTTTTCTAAATCAATATTATCCGTCCAATAATAATAACTCACATTTTTTAGTTCGAGTTTATTATTAATTACGAATGAAATGTCATCACCTGTAAATCCAGAACTTTGACTGTTCTTTATTTCTAATTTCGAGTTTGTAAAATTTAAACTCAATCTCTCATAATCATTTCTAGAGTTGTCCAAATCATCAAATCTGTTAAATTCATCTTTGATTTCATACTTCACAACATCTTTATCAATCCCAACTTTCTTTTGTCCGAAAGCTAGATTTGTAATTAAAATCAATATGATAATTTGAATTCTCAATGCTTGTCTTAAATGTTTTACAACCAGTAAAGTTAGTTTAACTATTACAGTATATGATAGTATTTGTTTCCAAACATGAAGTTTCAAAATTATTCAAGCAATTTCTTCTACGTTCTAAGTTAAAAAGACAATCAAATTAACGGTCTTTAGTACAATCTCTTATAACTTAGAAACATGACAATTATCATTTTTTTTTCATATGAATATGCGGTAACTTAGAGTAAATCAAAAATTTCTAAGTTATGCAAGTCAAAAAAAACCCAGAAGTGGATGTGAGCAGAAATAGTAGTCTATATTTTGCTATCGGTTTAAACTTAATGTTATTATCAACCTATTTAATGTTTGAGCACAAATCTTATAAAACAGATGATATTGCTGTTGAATCATTAAATCTAGATGACTATGACGATGAGGATATAGAAAATATTAATTTGAATACGCCTCCACCACCTCCGCCACCACCACCTCTAGCAACAATTACTGAGGATCTAAGGGTTGTAGAAGATATTGTTGAAATTGAAGAAACGGTTATAGAAAGTAGTGAGATAAATCAAACAGATGTTGTCGCAGACATAGTGAGAGTTGAAGATGTTGAGGTTGAAGAAGTCGAAGAAGATATTGAGGTGCCTTTTTCAGTCATTGAAAATATTCCAGTATTTCCAGGTTGCGAAAATCTGTCAAAAGCAAAGCAGTTAAAATGTTTTGAAAACTCAATCAAAGATCATGTTAGACAAAATTTTAATTATCCCGAAGAAGCTTTAAATCTTGGGAAATATGGTAAAGTGTCTGTGCTGTTCATCATCGATAACACAGGGCATGTAGCAAAAATTAGAAGTAGAGGTTCAGATAAAATACTAGAACAAGAAGCTGAGCGTATTATTGGTAAGTTACCAAAAATGATACCTGGAAAACAACGTGGTAGAGCTGTAAGTGTGCCTTATAGTATCCCTATTAGTTTCGTGCTTAGAGAGTAAAAGTTTAATTTGAAGTTATCCTTAATTAAAAAATCAGTCTATGAGAATACAAGTAAAAGATTTTATGTCAACTCAAGTTGTCACCGCTATGGGTGAGGATAGTGTTGAAGATATTAGAAGACTCATGAAGGAAAATGAAATTCATGCCATTCCAATTATTTCTTACACCAATGATACACTAAAGGTTGACATGACTATTCGAGGTATTGTAACTGCTACAGATTTAAGCAAAGATATGGACGAAAACACTAGGGTTGCAGATGTCATGACATCTTCAAATGTTTACATTGTGCATATTGATTCAGGCGTTCAATCTGCTGCAAAATTAATGTTAAGACATAAAGTACATCATATCGTTGTAATGGATGAAGGCCTTATAAACGGTATGATTAGTTCTTTAGATTTTGTGAAATTACTTGCGGAGCATGCGTTAGAATGAAAAATAAATCTAAAGTTTAATATAAAAAGGGTGGGGTTTATTTAAGATTTAAATCGAGTAAATATTTTTTTAAATCGCTCAACAAATCTATCTTCTATAAGCATGTTTTCACTTGTGAAAGGGTGAACGAATTCGAGAGAATATGCATGTAAATACAAACCTTTACCATTTAAAACCAACGATTCAATTCCGTAATCTTTATCTCCTAATATTGGATGCCCAATTTGTGAGAGATGCTTTCGCAATTGGTGTCGTCGTCCCGTTTGAGGTTTTAATTTTACTAGATTGAGTTGGCCAAACCTTTGAGAAGGTACCATTTCAATAACATCGTACTGAGATAAAGAAGACTTTCCATCAATATCATTATTGATAGTTGTATGATGTTTCATCTCACCAATAGTAACAGCATAATACGTTTTGTTGATACGTTTATCTTCAAACAATTTATTTAAAGCCCGAATACTACTGCTTGTTTTTCCTATTAATAAAACACCTGTCGTTGCAAAGTCTAAACGATGCACTGGCTGAGGTTTACAGGCGTCAGGAAGATTGCTTTTTTTAATATTTATAACTAATGCATTGGTAATGGTTTTAAACGTATTACCACTTACTAAAATCCCAGCAGGTTTATGAATGACTGCTAAATAGTCATCTTCAAATAACACCTTAAGTTGAAGGATTAATTTTTTCTTCGAAATTTTTTCTTCGGAAATAGATAAACATATACATTCTCCACCTTTGATATAAGTAGCAGAACTTGCGACAATACCATTAACCGTAATGCACTGTTTCTTTAATACTTTCTTTAATGCAGATTTTGTTGGCGCTGCATTAAAAACTCCAACACCATAATCTTGCAGTCGAGTAGGAGCGAGTAGTTCTGGTACAGTATGGGTTTCGGTGGTTTTGATACTGTTTTATTAATGGGATTGTTTTAAAAATTCAATCACTGGTTTTAAGCTTTCCTCAGGATTTTCTTCCATAGGCACATGCCCAGAATTTTCAAATATCACTAAAGTGTCATTTGGTAAGTCCTTCTGAAATTTATAAGCATTCTCTAAAGGGATTAATAAATCTTGTGCTCCCCAAAGTATAAGTGAAGGTTGAGTAATGTTTTTGATCTTTTCATAAGCCTTGCGTTGTGCTTTTATTTTAAATCTATCAACAAAAGCCTTGCGATTCCCTGCTCTCAGTGTAAGGTCAAAATATCTGTCAACTATCGAGTCTGTAACTTTAGAAGTATCGAAATAGACGTTTTCCACACTACTTTTTACCAAAAATCGCGGTGTGACGTATAGAAGCGCTTTATTGAGTACAGGCGTTTTTGCTAATGTAAATGCTATGGGAACGCTCTTTGAATTCATAGGATATCCAGCTGCATCTATTAAAATGAGTTTTGATACCATTTCTGGTTGCTCTAAAGTAAAATTCCAAGCTATTTGTCCGCCTAATGAATTACCAGCCAAAACACAGTGTTTTATGTTTAAAGTGGTTAGAAAATCTTTTAAGAAAGATGTATACTGAGGTATAGAATAATTACCATCAGGAAATGCACCAGTTAAACCATAAGCAGGCAGATCCATTCTAATGACTCGACGTGACAGCTTTAAGTTTTTGCTCCAGGTATCAAAGGTGTGCAGACTAGCTCCTGTTCCATGAATAAGTATAAGTGGAATAGAGTCATTTGGATTGCCTTCGTCACGAAAATGAACATCAATGCCATTCACAGAAATGAAAGAGGACTCTGTACTAGCATATTTCGGTTTTAACTCCGCCAAAGACAAATCACTATGACCAAAGAAGATCACAATGCCTATAATGGCAACAACAGCAAAAATTAAAAGGAATTTTAGAACTTTAATAATGTATTTCATTCGCTTGTATGTTTCTTAAGTTGGTAAAATTTAAATTCGGAGTTCTTCAACTTAGACTAATTCGCTTTTACTAGGTATTTGATCCATGGCATATTCTGCGATTGCTGTTATTGATAGTGACGGGTTTACTCCTGGATTTGCAGAAATCATAGAACCATCAATAATATACATATTTTCATAGCCAAAGACTTTATTATGTTTGTCAATAACACCTTCTTTAGTGGTCTCTCCCATAACTGCACCTCCCAGAATATGTGCTGTTGAAGGAATTTCAGCCAAGGTTTCTACAGCAAAAGAAGTACTTACTCCATTAATCGCTTCGCTATAGGCTTTTACCAATTTTATGGATTCAGGTATAAATGGTGTTGGAGCTTTTCCAGAACTCACTGTCGACGTCATCTGTCCTATGCCATTTCTTTTTAGTTTTAAGGTGCTGTCTAGCGTTTGCATAAACAGTAAAACAACCGTATTTTTTGCCCAGCTATTCATGACATAAATTTTAAAATAGTCAACGGGATGTTTTACTAATTTAACCAATGTTTTTAAAATTCTTGAAGTTACATTAGATCCAGTTACATAAGGAAGGTGCGCTAATTTCCAAGCATTAGAGCCTTCACCGTATCTGCAAATTTCTAAGTGGCTATTTTCATCGGTGTCTAGAATGCTGCCAATAGCAATACCTTTAGAATAGTTTTTGTCTTTTTCAAGACTAGACACACTAATTAACGTCTCATTATTACTTCGAATATCTTCACCAATTTTTTCAGATAGATTAGGAAGTGATTTCTCTTTGAGTTTCAGTAATAATTTGATCGTACCTAATACACCTCCTGAAAAAATCACACCTTTGGTCATGATTTTTTTACGTTTTTTTAAAAATGACGTACTTGTTTGTATAGAAACTTCATAACCCTGAGAACCGTCAAGTAAATTAATGGGTTGAACATTAACAACTTCGTTTTCGGCAAGTATTTCTGCTCCACTTTTTTGAGCGAGATACAGGTAGTTTTTATCAAGTGTGTTTTTAGCATTGTGTCGGCAACCGGTCATGCAAGCTCCACAAAAATTACAACCAGCGCGATCTGGTCCTTCACCATCAAAATAAGGGTCCTTTTGTGTTTTATTCGGTTCGCCAAAGAAAACAGCAACTCGAGTGGTATCAAATCTTTGTTTTATATCCAGTTTTTCAGCCATTTTTTTGAGGCCGAAATCGCCATCAAATAATTTGGGGTTCTTTGCTGCTCCAAGCATTCTTAGAGCTTCGTCATAATAAGGCTTCAATTCAATCTCCCAATCATTTAGATGCTTCCAACTGCCAGAATTAAAAAATGCAGTTTTGGGTGTTGGTAAGGTATTCGCATAAACTAAAGAGCCACCGCCAACGCCAGTTCCTGAGATTACCGCTAAATGTTTAAAAATAGTTAATTTCATAATCCCAAAAAATCGTAATCTTGGCATCCAAAGCCATTTTTTGAAATTCCAATTGGTCTTAGGGAAATCTTTAGCTTTAAACCATTTTCCTTTTTCAACCACTAAAACCTTATAGCCTTTTTTTGACAATCTTAAGGCACTAACAGATCCTCCAAAACCACTTCCTATTATAATATAATCGTAATCCATTTATACTCAATTAATGGGTCAGGATGTCGATTATCTTAAATTTGACATCCATATTTTGACGAAGTTATAATTTTTTATTTAGAATTTGAATTCTTCAAAATAATTGCAGTAATAGGAAATTATTTTTTCTATAACTCATTTTGACATTAAATGGTAAACACTGTAAATGCTGTAGTGTATTGTCTATCTTTCAAAAAAATTAAACAATTCATGATTACTGCTACAGACATAAACAAACCAAAGGCTATTATAGTTAAGAAGGAACTTAGAACTTTTCAAAGAAGTTCTGAGGTTAAATCAACTATTGAGGTGCTAAAGAAAGGTGAGTATATATTAATATCTGAGTTTTATAGCGACGGACTAGCACTTCTTGAGGAGGTGCAAAAAGATATTAATCTAAGGTTACGTAATTCATCATTTAAAGAACAACATTCCTATCGTAACGAATATCAAAAATTGTCCAATCTCGTACTTCTAGAAATTGTTGATCAAGAACTGAATGTTAAAAAAGCACCAAGTATAGGTTGGTTAGAGAAATTCTATCCAGAACAGGATAGTTTCTTTTTAACTTTCCCTCAAATACAAGGGATGAATAGTTCGTGGCAATGGCATGACAAAGGTGTGTCTTTACCAGTACTTAGAAATAAATTAAAGCCCTATTATGGCACATACTTTCCGACGCGATTTGAGCATTTGATATTGTTTGAGAATTTTTTAAAATTTTATAAAGGAGAAAAAAAGACTGCCATAGATGTTGGAGTAGGTTGTGGTGTGTTATCGTTACAAATGATTAACCATAAATTTCAAAAAGTATTTGCAACAGATATCAATCCTAATGCAATTTTTGGATTGCAGGAGTTTATGGGTACCACAAAACTATCAAGAAAGATAGAACTGGATTGTGCTCATCTATTTGGTAAATGGGAAAAACAGACGGAATTGATTGTATTTAATCCACCTTGGTTGCCAGAGACTAGAGAGTTAGAGAGTATGGATCAAGCTATATATTACAATGATAACTTGTTTGAGGACTTTTTTAATGAAGCAAAAAAACGATTATTACCAAACGGACAATTAGTAATCATCTTTTCCAACTTAGCTCAAATAACTAAGATGGCGAAAGAACATCCTATAGAATTAGAATTAGCTAAAGGCAATAGATTTCAATTGGAGAGCTGTTTTAAAAAGCAAGTCAAAGCTGCGTCAACGAAAACAAAAAGAGATCAACATTGGCGTGACCTAGAAGAAGTAGAACTATGGGTCTTAAAGCATATTTAAATCCTAGAGCAATCTTGAGCTAATTATTTTTAAATAATTTATTACTAGCGAAAAGTTTCAAGTTTTAATCCCGATAGTTATCGGGACCGAAGCACACAAAAAAAGCATTCACAACCGTGAATGCTTTTGAAACTATGTAATATTATAATTACCGTTTATTGATTGTTTAACTATGACTTTTTAGCACTCACTAAAATCTTTAATTCTATATCGTCATTAATAAATCTGTCACCAAGATCATCAAATACAGATTTTGATCCGTAGTTTATACCCCATTTTGTTCTATCAATGGTGAATGCTTCACTTTCAATCGTCATCATATCATTTTCATTAGTAATAGTCACAGGAAACGAAATGTTATGCTTTTTACCTTTTATTGCTAAGTTACCAGAAAGGTTCGTTTTACCGTTTTCTAAAGTTTCTGTTCCAGTTATTTCGAATGCAGCACTTGGGAAATTTGCGACATCAAAAAAGTGATCTTCTTTTCCTTCTGCTTCTCCTTTTAAATGGCCTTCTAAACTTTCTTTACCATCACCAGACTCCAAATCTGTAACAGTGATTGACGTCATGTCAATTAAAAATGTACCACTTTTTAAGTTACCGTCTTCTGTTTTAAACGTACCGTTTTCTATATTAATAGTACCATTATGAGTTCCGGTTGGTTTAAAACCTTTCCACTCTATTGTAGATTCTCCAACACTAGCTATGAATTTTTGGGATGAATTTTCGCTTACAGCAGCAGCCTCTGCTTCACTTGTGCTAGCCTCTGCAGCTTTGTCTTTGCAGCTTGTAAATGCAATGGTAATAGCTAAGATCACTGAAATTTTTAAAAACTTAGTTTTCATATATTATTTTGTTTTAGTTATTTGATCTACGCAAAAATAAGGATTGATTAATGCTTCTCCAATTCCGAAGAAAATATTTTAATGACATTTTGACATTTTAATAATAATGGCAGTACTTTTGCCATCTTAAATCGAAGATTTATAGAAAAATCAAGATAATGAGCAAGAAAAATAAAGAACAAAACATAGAAGAATCTCAGGTTCAAGACCAAATAAACGATACTGTTGAAGATTCTCAAATCGAAGAATTAACGGTAGAAGAGCAACTCCAAGAAGATTTAGCAAAAGAGAAAGATAAGTTTATGCGTCTTTTTGCAGAATTTGAAAACTATAAGAAACGTACAACTAAGGAGCGCATTGAGTTGTTTAAAACTGCAAGTGAAGAGGTTGTTGTCTCTTTATTGCCTGTTTTAGATGATTTTGAGCGTGCATTGATGCATATTGAAGACGATAAAGAAGCCGAAGAATTAAGAAAGGGTGTTTTGTTAATTTACAATAAGCTTTTAACAACATTAGAGAAAAAAGGCTTGTCTAAAATTGATGTACGCCAAGGCGACACTTTTAATGCAGATAACCACGAAGCAATTACTCAAATTGCAGCACCATCTGATGATCTTAAAGGGAAAATTATTGATGTGGTTGAAAAAGGATACAAACTTGGCGAGAAAGTTATTCGTTTCCCAAAGGTTGTTATCGGACAATAAATAAATTAAAATTTTAAAAACTTTTTCTTCGGAAATAGTTAAGCATACCAAGCATGGCAAAAAAAGATTATTACGAAATACTAGGT
>Ga0115008_10003571_pt1 | contig 12863 bp, 10 predicted proteins | sample FraStrMetagenome_FD_87164 | JGI IMG/M metagenome (GOLD analysis project Ga0115008, IMG submission 87164) | Marine eukaryotic phytoplankton communities from Arctic Ocean - Fram Strait ARC3M Metagenome | ecosystem: Environmental > Aquatic > Marine > Oceanic | place: Fram Strait | collected...
TGCAATAATTTTCATAAAGACATTTTATAAGTTTCAAAGGTAATATTTAAATAAATACCGTTAATCTAGACAAGCTATTTTAATCTAAACAATTATTAATTGCTATAAATATTTAAAACAGAGACAAAAAAAATGTGCTGTATACAGCACATTTTATATTTTTGACAACGTTTACTTCTTAATTTTTTAGTTCAGTTTCACCCGCTAAAATTGCAAAGAATTTATCTAAATTTGGTAAAATCACAATTCTAGTTCTTCTATTTTTTCTTCTATTGTCACTAGATGAATTATCCACTAAAGGCATTGTACTACCTCTACCAGAAGCAATCAACCTACTTCCTGCTACATTATACTTTTTCTCCAAAAGTCTTACAATAGAAGTTGCTCTTTTTACACTCAAGTCCCAATTATCTTGCACAACAGCATTACTTATTGTTCTAGAATCTGTGTGTCCTTCTATCATAACATCCATACTAGGTTCAGATTTTATAACAGCTGCTAATTTTGCTATTAACTTGTATGCACCTCTTTTTACTTGATAACTTGCGGTATTAAATAATAATTTATCTGAAACTGAAATCATAACAACAGTTTGCTCTATATTGATATTCACATCATCCGAATTTTCTAAATCAGAGATATCTATAGATTGTTTTAAGTTATACGCAACAGCTAAATTTAAAGAATCCTTTAAGTTCTTTGCTCCTGCAAGCTTGCTAGCATCAACTTTTGCCAATGTATTATTCATTAACAATCTTGTTTCTTTTGAAATAACAGCTGTATTACCAACCATATCTAACTTTAAGCTATTTTCTTTTTCTAAAGTAACGTTATCACTTTTTAAAGAATTTATTTTTTGATTGTAAGTCTCTACACGTCTTTCAATAGTTGCAAATTTTGCTGCTAATGCATCTTTTTCTAATGTAGTTTTTTGAAGATTTCCTTTGGTGTCTTTATACTTAGTTTCTAAGGCTACAAACTTTTTTTTTGATACGCAAGATGTTGCTAATAATGCGAAAATTATTACAGGGATAATAAATGATTTCATTCTTTACTTTGTTTAATTGTTGTAAGCCCAGAACATGGTACTCAATTTATACTTAGGTTACTGTGTTAATGGTTTCTTATTTTAAAGCTTTTAAACTGCTTTTAATCGTTTCTATTTTTGCAACTGTATCTGCTTCTTTTTTACGTTCTATTGTAATTACTTGTGCGGGTGCGTTTGCAACAAAGCGTTCATTAGAGAGCTTCTTTGTAATTCCAAATAAGAAACCTTCTGCTCTTTTCAGCTCTGCTTCTAATTTCTTAACTTCTGCTTCTACATCTATATTTTCATTAGAAATAGGTACAAAGTATTCATTAGACTTTACTCTAAACGATGCTCCTTCTACTTTCTCTGTAACTATTTTTATAATTGAAGTATTCGTTAACTTCTTAATAACAGTATCAAATTCCTTTGAATTGGTATCATTATCGATCACAAATAATTCTACAGCATCTTTAAAAGAAATATTTTTATCTTTTCTAATGGTTCTAATTCCTGAAATAACTCCGGTTGCAAACTCAAAGTTTTCAATAATTTTAGCATCAGAATCCTTTAATATTGGATATTTAGAGATAATCAATGCTTCCTCAGGAGTTCTATCTGCAATATATTGCCAAATTTCTTCCGTTAAAAAAGGCATAAAAGGGTGTAATACTTTTAAGTTATTTTCTAAAACTTCAATAATAGCATCAAACGTTTTCTTGTCTATTGGTTGCTGGTATGCAGGTTTTACAATTTCTAATAACCATGAAGAAAAATCATCATTAATTAATTTATAAATTGCCATTAAAGCATCAGACAAACGATATTTAGAAAAATGATCTTCTATTTCTGCCAACGTTTTTTGAAACTTTGCTTCATACCAAACCAACCCTATTTTTGAAGTTTCTGGTTGAGGTAAACTCGCATCTACTTCCCAACCTTTTATCAAACGGAATGCATTCCATATTTTATTTGCAAACCCTTTTCCTTGCTGACAAAGATCTTCTTCAAACATTAAATCATTACCAGCAGCAGAACTTAATAACAAACCAACTCTTACACCATCTGCGCCGTAGTCTTCAATTAGTTTTAAAGCATCTGGAGAGTTCCCTAAAGATTTAGACATTTTACGTCTTTGTTTATCTCTTACCAAACCTGTTAAATAAACATTCTGAAAAGGTTTTTCATCTTTATATTCATACCCAGCAACAATCATTCTTGCCACCCAGAAAAATAAAATATCTGGCCCTGTAACTAAATCGTTTGTTGGGTAGTAGTATTTAATTTCTTCATTTTCAGGATTTCGAATTCCGTCAAAAACAGACATTGGCCACAACCAAGAAGAGAACCATGTATCTAATGCATCTTCATCTTGTTTTAAATCTTTAATGGTGAGTTGTGAGTTCTGTGTTTTCTCTTTAGCAAGAATTAATGCATTCTCTATATTTTCAGCAACAACAAAATCTTCTTTTCCGTCTCCATAAAAATAAGCAGGAATTTGTTGTCCCCACCAAAGCTGACGACTAATATTCCAATCGCGAACATTATCCATCCAATGACGGTACGTATTTTCAAATTTCTTTGGATATAAATTAATTGCTGCATCTTCACCCAAAACAGCATTAATTGCCGGTTGTGCTAAATCTTTCATCTTTAAAAACCATTGATCTGACAATCTTGGTTCGATAACTGCTTTGGTTCTTTCTGAGGTTCCTACTTTATTTGTGTGAACTTCTGTTTTTACTAAAAATCCTTTTTCTTCTAATTCTTTAGAAATTTCTTTACGAACAACAAATCTGTCTTTGCCTTGGTAATGCAATCCGAAAGAATTTAAGGAAGCATCATCATTAAAAATATCAATTACTTCTAATTTATGTTTATCCCCTAAATTTTTATCATTTTCATCATGTGCAGGTGTTACTTTTAAACAACCTGTTCCGAATTCAATATCAACATATTCGTCTTCTATAATAGGAATAACTCGATTACATAGAGGAACAATTGCTTTCTTTCCTTTTAAATGCGAAAAACGTTCATCATTAGGGTTTATACAAATTGCTGTATCTCCAAAAATAGTTTCTGGTCTTGTAGTAGCAATAGTTAACGTATCTTCTGAACCTTCAATTTTATATTCTAAATAGTACAAGTTTCCTTGTCTTTCCTCATGAATCACCTCTTCATCAGACAATGTAGTCTTTGCTTCAGGATCCCAATTCACCATTCTAAATCCTCTGTAAATTAAACCCTTGTTGTATAAATCAACAAAAACCTTAATTACAGACTCAGACATTTCGGGGTCCATTGTAAAAGAAGTTCTTTCCCAATCACAAGAAGCACCTAGCTTCTTTAACTGTTCTAAAATTTTTCCTCCATATTCATCCTTCCATTCAAAAGCATGCTGTAAAAATTCCTCTCTTGTTAAATCGCTTTTACTAATTCCCTGCTCTTTTAACTTGGCAACAACTTTTGCTTCTGTTGCAATAGATGCATGATCTGTTCCTGGAACCCAACAAGCGTTTTTACCTAATAAACGTGCACGTCTAATTAAAACATCTTGAATTGTATTATTTAGCATATGACCCATATGTAGCACACCTGTTACGTTTGGTGGCGGAATTACAATAGTATAAGGTTCTCTTTCGTCTGGCGTTGAATGAAAGTAATTATTTTTCATCCAGTAGTCATACCATTTACCTTCTACCTGGCTTGCATCATATTTAGATGGAATTGTCATATTTTGGAATAGTTTTAAAAATATAGGATGCAAAAATACAAAACTCTATTTTGTAGAAAAAATAAGTAGTTGATTTTTTAAAACAAATTATTAGTCTTAATTTTGCAAGGTAAAATTATAATTATGAAAACATTAGGAACGCTTCTTTTAGTATTATGTGCCACTTTATCAATAAATTCTCAAGAATTTAAATTTGAACAAGAAACCATTGATTATGGAAAAATAATTAAAGGCTCAGAAGGAGAAAGAACATTTGTCTTTACAAATGTTGGAGATGCACCTTTAATAATACAAAGTATAAAATCTTCTTGTGGATGTACAGTGCCTAAAAAACCAAAAGCTCCAATTATGCCTGGAGAAAAAGGAGAAATAAAGGTTTCTTATGACACGAAAAGAATTGGTGGGTTTTCTAAGCAAATAACAATACTATCGAATGCAACTACTGCTAGAAAAATTGTAAAAATTAAAGGTTTAGTTTCGAATGTAGCGCTGTTAGAAAAAGAAAAAAGTATTCTTTCTAATAACTAAATCCTTTTTTCTAGACGAAATTTAAAAGTCATTTCAATACCATCTCTTTTAATTTTAAGCTGAATTTTTTTATTCACTTTTTTGCTAAACTCATTAACAATATCTTTTAATTTATAATAGTATGCGGATTTTCTATTAATTCTTATAATTAAATCTCCTGCTTTTAAGCCTGCTTTATCAGCATTAGAATTTTTAACAACCGTTTTAATTTTATAAGAAGGCTTGAATTTATATGAGAAATTAGTAAAAAATGTAACTGAATTCTTTTCAGACAGTTTATAGTTAGAAATATCTTGTGTTTCTTCTATAATGAGTTGCTTGCCATTATACATAATATCTAAACCACTCATGTTATAGTTAAAAGGAGCCTTAAAAAATTTATTTTTCTTAAACATTATTTGTTTGTTTGGGTAATCTAACCAAACTGTAAATCTTTTTAAAGCACCACCTCCCAAACTACCATTTCTTTGTTCAAAGCGTCGTGCTAACCTCGTAGAAAGTGTGTCTAAAAAAGAAACTGTTGGATTCTTAATTTCAAAATCCCCTATTTTAAGTCCTGGTATCCTGCTTCTATTGCCATAAATGATACCGCTTAAACCCTCACCTAAAATATCATTAAAAAACTTTTTAGGAGTTTTAATTTCTTTTTTAGAGTTTTCAAAAAGCCATAGTGCATCACTTCCACCAGAATCTAATAACATTTTCACATTAGTAAAAGTACTATAAACAGTATCTAATTGAACTTGAACATCAATGTAAGGTTTTTTTCTATGAAATTGAAGTGGTAAAACTTCACATTTTCTACATTTTTTAAGTCTGAACTTTTTAGGATTATAAAAGGTTATTTCCTCTGCACTGTAATTAATTTTTATTGTAAAATTTTTCAATAAATTGTAACCAATAATACCATGAATCGTTGTGCCCATTTTACTAGAAAAATCGAAAACATCTTTTAAAATGACATATATAGATGCATTATCGGTAAATATATTTTTTATATGTATTCTATTATTTTCAGAAAGCACTGCATCTACAGAAGCGCCACCTCCCAGACCTTTTAAAATAATTTTCTTAGGATTTAAAACAGCAATGCTATCATTTTTTGATAAATTAAAAATAATTGTTTTATTTGCGCCAGTATCTAAAATAAAGGAAAGTGTTTTTCCATTAACCTCAACGGGAATTACAATTAAATTATTAATTAATTTAAAAGAAACTCTTTGTTTCGATTTTGATTTTTTTTGAAAACGGAATCCGTTTTGTGCATTGATTCTTATTACGAAACCAAAGAGTGTTGCGGTTACTATAAGAAGTACTATTTTGTTCAAGCTGCTATTTTTTTTTGTTTTTGTATAAATTTACGATAATGAGATTTATGTGCTCGTATTTTTGATAATAAATTAAGCTTTAAACTTTTGGTAATATAAGGCATCATCTAAAATATATTTCGCAAATTTGCAGTGTTAATTTTATACAAAAAATAATATGCCTTTAATTTCTAAAAAAGGAATAGAAATGCCAGAATCGCCAATTAGAAAATTGGTGCCATTTGCAGAAAACGCTAAGAAAAGAGGCGTTAAAGTATTTCATTTAAACATAGGTCAGCCAGACATTAAAACGCCGAAAATTGCGTTAGATGCAGTTAAAAACAACACTTTAGAGACGTTAGCTTACGCGCGTTCTGAAGGTTCTGAAACTTACAGAACTAAGTTGGCAAAATATTATGTAAAAAACAACATACCTGTTACTGCAAATAATATAATCGCAACTACAGGTGGTTCTGAAGCTTTGCTTTTCACAATTGGTAGTATTACAGATCCTGGAGATGAAATTATTATACCAGAGCCATTTTATGCAAATTACAATGGCTTTTCTACTGCTTCTGGTGTAACCGTTGTGCCAGTTATTTCTAAAATTGAAAATAACTTTGCACTGCCAAAAATTGAGGAGTTTGAAAAATTAATTACTAATAAAACCAAAGCAATATTAATTTGTAACCCTGGAAATCCCACAGGTTATTTATATTCTGAAGAAGAGATTGAAAAATTGAAAAAGATTGTCTTAAAACACGATTTATTTTTAATTGCCGATGAAGTATATAGAGAATTCACATATGATGGTTTAAAACATACATCTGTTTTATCATTAGAAGGAATAGATAACAATGCCATTGTAATAGATTCTGTTTCTAAACGTTACAGTATGTGCGGGGCTAGAATAGGTTGTATTGTTTCTAAAAACGATGAATTTATAAAAACTGCCATTAAATTTGCACAAGCAAGATTAAGTCCGCCAACATACGCATTAATTGCAAGTGAAGCTGCCTTAGATACGCCGCAATCTTATTTTGATGATGTTATTGAAGAATATGTAGCTAGAAGAAATACATTAATTGCAGGGCTAGAAAAAATAGAAGGTGTAAAAGTTGCAAACCCAAAAGGTGCTTTTTACTGTGTAGCCAAATTACCTGTTAAGGATTCTGATCATTTTGCACAATGGTTGTTAGAAGATTTTAATTTAAATAATGAAACAGTAATGGTTGCGCCAGCAAGCGGATTCTACTCTACACCGGGTGAAGGAAAAAACCAAATAAGAATGGCATATGTTTTAAACAAAACAGATTTAAACCGTTCTATAGAAATTTTAGCTGCAGCCTTAAAACAATATCCTAATTAGTTGAATATTCAAGAAAACATATCTCTGAAGAAGTATAATACATTTGGTATTGCCGTAAATGCCAAACGTTTTATTTCTGTGACTTCTGTTTATGAATTGCAACAGGTTTTAAAAGTAGAAAAAAATATTTTCTTAATTTCTGGAGGAAGTAATATGTTACTTACAAAAGATATTGAAGCGTTAGTTGTGCATCTTGATATTAAAGGAATTTCTATAGATAGAGAAGATGATAATACTATTTATCTTACTGTAAATACTGGCGAAAATTGGCACGAACTTGTTATATGGTGTGTTTCAAATAATTACGGGGGTATAGAAAACTTATCGCTGATCCCAGGAAATGTGGGTACTTGCCCAATTCAAAATATTGGTGCTTACGGAGTGGAAGTAAAAGACACCATAACTAAAGTTGAAGCTCTAGAAATTGAAACAGGTAAATTAATTCAGTTTTCAAACGAATCTTGTAATTTTGAATATAGAAACTCTCTCTTTAAGAATAAAGAAAAAGGAAAATATATTATTACCGCTGTAAGCTTTCAGTTAACTAAAAGAAATCACAATCTAAATTCTTCCTACGGTGCAATTGAATCTGAATTAATAGCAAAGAAAATAACAAAACCTTCTTTGAAAGATATTTCTGATGCAGTAATCGCTGTCAGAAAATCGAAACTTCCAGATCCAAAAGAAATTGGAAATAGCGGCAGCTTTTTTAAAAACCCTGTGATTCCTAAATCCAAATTTTTAGAACTTCAGAAAAAATATCCAAAAGCTCCAAGTTATAACGTTTCTAAAACTGAGGTTAAAGTTCCTGCGGGTTGGTTAATAGAACAAGCTGGTTTTAAAGGAAAACGTTTTGGAGACTATGGTGTGTATGAGAAACAAGCACTTGTTCTAGTTAATTATGGTAATGCCTCTGGAAAAGAAATCTATAAACTTGCACAAAAAATTCAAGAAACAATTATGCAAAAATTTGGTATTTCTTTAGAAATTGAGGTAAATATTATTTAATAAAAAGAGTCTCACTTCCACAAGATATAAACCTTTTTAAAAATTAATTCAAAATTTTATTTATTCTTTTTTTAATGCCTTAACATCAATCATAAGTTGTGCTAATGACGCCCTATTAAGACTATTGTATATACCTCTTATGTGTTTATTTGTATCAATGAGTACGAAGTTTTCAGTATGCAAAAACGCATCAATTCCTTTTGGTTCACCTAAATCCTCTTCAACAAAGTAAAACTTTCTTCCCAAGTCATATATTTCTTTTTTATTACCAGTTACCAAATGCCATTTATTATCTATGATTCCATTCTCTAAAGCATACTCTTTAAGTTTCGGAACTGAATCTATTGTTGGAGTCACAGAATGTGATAAAAATAAAACAGCTGTATCATTTTTAAATTCTTCTTGAAGCTTCAGCATACTATCTGTCATCATAGGACAGATTCCAGGGCAAGTAGTAAAGAAAAAATCGGCAATATAGATTTTATTTTCAAATGTTTTTTGAGTTACCTTTTCACCATTCTGATTGATCAATTCAAAATCTGGTATTTTATGGAAGCTTTTTAGCGCTGCACTTTTAGAAGAAATCCATTTTGGTGTAAAAGATGCCTCATTAAAAAAAGGCAAAACATCTACTCTACTGCCTTCTTGAGTTTTGATGTTCTCTTTACATCCAATTACAATGAGGAATAATAATAAAAGTAAATTATTGTTTTTTAGCATATTGAACTTTTTCATTTTTAAGTTTATAACATAAATTGGCTCTGTTCATACCAAAAATACGTCCATTTTTTGCTTCATAATTTACATATATCTTACCATTCTCTAACCAAGCTTGCTGCAAACCCTCTTCTTTGCCTTTGTTTAAATTTTTCCTTTTGGCCAATTGTCCATTCAAAAACCATATTTTTTGAAGACCATGTCTTTGACCATTCACATAATTAGATTCTGAATATATTTTTCCACTTTTAAAATAATTCAATTTTATTCCATGGAGTTTATTTTGAATGTAGTATCCTTTACTTTTTATAGCGCCATCCTTAAAAAATTTAAAATATAAACCTTCTCTTTTACCCTTAAAAAAACCTATTTTCTCAGATATACTCTTGTTTTTATCATATACAACAGCATAACCATTAAAAGGTTTTTGGTTATAACACCATTGCCCCTTTAAAGGGTCTAATTTTATTTCCTCTTTTTTAATAAGGGTATTAACTATTTCTTTACCTAAAGAAAGAGAAGTATTTTCGGTACCCTGTTTTTTACAGCTACCAAAAACACATAAAAGTAATAAAAGTATATACTTAGTTAATCGCATTTGGTGTTCCTTGATAAGGTCCTACAAAAATTATATATCTTCCAGTTGTAGCATAAAGTTCATTAATAATATGGTAATGGTATTCTGCTATATCTGTGTGCTGAGTTACACTCATGTGACCACCTGAAGCATCTAAATTCATAGGATATGTTCCCGTTGAATTACATTTCCTTCCATAGATAAAAAATCCATCCGAAATAATACCATTTAATGTATCATCATCGTCTGAGAAAGCTAAAGGTTCTAAATGATAATGATAATCAGTAGGGCCAATATGAGCTCCTGAATAGTCTAAACTACCCACAGCAGCATCTAAAGCACCATTACCTTCCTGATCGTTATAAAGATAAGCACCACTTACAGCAACACCAATAGCACCTAATGCCGTCGCTGTTGTTGCACTTGCTAAATCAGGACTTGTAGATACTGTAACAGAAGAAGAATTATCTCGACCAGAAGTATCAATTCGTGTTGGTGTCATTTGCCTTGTGTTTGTGACAGTTGGTGCTACATATAGTGCATGGCTTTCACTCCAATATGGAGTTGTATGATTTGGCAATCCAGTCGTTTCAATAACAACATCGGCTCCTGACAAATAAATTGTTGTTTCATTAGTATCAAACTCTGCAAAAGCGCTGTGTAAAGAAGTTACCGTTGGCGTTTCTTCTTCAGTTTCAGCTTCTGAACTACAAGCCACAAGAACAAAAAACAGGATTGCTAAAAGGGCTGTGGTCTTAATAAATTGATTTTTCATTTTTCTTTTGTTTTTAATATTGGATTATATAGTCTTTAGACTCCATATTTTTCTTTTAGTTTATAAACTAAAAGAAAAATATTTAGATGCAAGCTCTCATATAAACTTGCGCTTTAGATTCTGTAGACAAAGTACAAGAATTAAAGGATGCTAACCAAGGGTGAAATGTTTTTTTAGCAGGGGGTAATGGTTTAAATTCTATTTAATTACAAAAAGTGCACCTTACCTTCAATTTAACAAAAAACAGCAATAATTAAATTATAATTCTTTAATAAAATCTTGCTCGCTCAATAGTTTTGTATTCAAAAAACAAACGTACAAAAAAAAGACTACCTTTTTAGATAGCCTTCTTTCACTTTTTCGATTTCAAAAATCTTTGTAGCCTTATTTTATTAAATATTTTGAAGCAATAGTTATTAAACTAAAGTAGCTTCAAATTAATAGCAAACTATTTTTAATTCCTAAATAGCTTTTTTCAGAAATTATATAGAAAATTTCCAAAAAAACAACAGCTTTACAACTGTATACCTTTTGCTACAATTATCACAAACATAATCTTTAGCACCAGGCATATATCTTGACAATCCTTTTCTTTTAATTCTGTATTTCGAGGTAGAACTACATTTTGGACATTTAAAGGGATTAATCATTATTGTTATTTATTTAGCAACATTGTTTTATTTAAGCTTCATTAGGGTTTTACTTAAAATTAGTTATCCGGCTTACCAAACCCCACACTCTGACTGACTATCTCAGGTGAACTACCAGCTTGTGTTTTCTGTGGACTTAAAATTATATAGCTACCCAAAGCTGTAATTAGAAAAAGACACAGTGTAACTGTTTTTAAAAATGTAAAATTTTTCATGTATTTTATATTAACTTTAAAATTAGAGCACTTTTTTTATGAGCGGCAAACTTAATTGGGTTGTCGGTCATTTATTCGGGTATGAATTTACTTTATTCCTTAATTCATAGTTTAGAATTTCAATAAATGGCGTTTTTTTCGGAATAAGTGATTGTATTTTTTTAAATTCGAATGCTGTTTTTGTGTAATTCATATAATATCTACTAATAAAAACACAAACCCTAAATAGTATTTTCTTAGTAAAACTGAACATTTTATATTATTTTAACTTTCAAAACAAGAGTGATTTAATTACACTACAAAATACATTAGCAATATCTTTTTAATGTTCTCTAGAAAGAACTAATGATCCTTTCATTTTCAGATTTGTTCTCTTTTAGGTAATTATTTGTTCTTTTTTTTTAAAATAAATAAGTGATATTTTTAATTTGTTTACTTTTATAAAAAAAAAGTAAACAAAGGTCAAAAAAACTGCTAAATGAGAAAAATTATTATTTTGTTCTGCTTTGTATCTGGATTTTGTTGGTCTCAAAAAAAAATAGAAACGTCTACAACTACAGAAAAAGCAGAAAACACCAAATATGTGTCTTTAGACTCTTTAAAAGTTATTTTGGTTTACAATTCAGATAAATTAAAAGGAAGACTTTCTTCTAAAGCCGCCTCAAAAATTATATACCCCTTTTTAAAAATCATAAAGAATCAAAAAAGAATACGTGAATTAAGAAATGAAGACGTAACGAATATAGATTCGATTCAAATTTTAATGCTGTTTGATTTAATGAGTATTTATGCAAAACAACATTCTATTGATTCTGTCCATCACTACCAAAAAAAAATATTAGGACTTACTAAACACCCATCAATTATAGCAGAATCTAATTCAAGATTGGCATTTGCGTATTCATTAAACGGTATGATGGTAGAAGCTATTAAAATCTATGAAAAAAGTCTTGAATTCTGGCGTAATCATAATAACAAAGTAAAAATTATTCATACTTTAGTTAATATAACGGATTGCCTTGTAAAATTAGGAAGCTTTGAGCATGCACAGCATCATTTACATCAATTATCTCAAGAAATAAAAGCAATTAAAGGGAATTCAAGACATGAAGAGTATAAAGAATTGTACAGCATAATGCAATCTATCACTTTTTTTGGTGCAAATAAATACAAGGAAGCACTGCAAATTTTAACTAAAGTAGACACTACAAAAATAACAAGCGATCAAATAAAACTAAAGTATTTCAGCGCTTCAAGTGACGCAAATAAAGCCTTAGAGAACTTTACCAAAGGAGAAATGTATTTAGACAAAGCATATAGATTTACTAAAAACAATATTGATATCTCTAATGTTAAATATTATATCGAAAAACTGTCTTACGCGCTGCATGCTAATAATTTAAAAAAGACAGATACTTATTTTAAAAAAATAAACAAAATTATTTTAAATAATGATAAATATAAAAATCTTATAGCCTTTAATACATTGAGTCTTTATCATTTTTCTAAAAAAGAATTCCAGAAAGCTTTTGTCTTTTTAAAAAAGGCAACATTGTTAAAAAATAACTCCGATAGAATCGATGCTAAAAATAAATCAGAAGTAGATAGTTATTTTATAAAATTTAATAAGGAACTGCAAGCCATGAAACAGCTAGCTGATTTAAAAGATGCGGTAATAACTAAGAATCGTACTCTTTACATAAACACAACGTTATTTATTGTGTTTATCTCGTTTTCTATTATCGCATTATTAATTGCTATTTATTACATATCAAGAACATTTAGGAAAAAAACCGAATATCAAAACGAGATTAAAATATTAAGTGAAAAAACTATTTTAGAATCAAAGCAACGATTTTTGGATAATATGTCTCATGAAATTAGAACTCCAATAACTTCTATCATGGGATATTTAAAACTCCTGCAAGAAAACAGCATAAACGCTGAAAAAAGAAA
>Ga0115008_10003574_pt1 | contig 12860 bp, 15 predicted proteins | sample FraStrMetagenome_FD_87164 | JGI IMG/M metagenome (GOLD analysis project Ga0115008, IMG submission 87164) | Marine eukaryotic phytoplankton communities from Arctic Ocean - Fram Strait ARC3M Metagenome | ecosystem: Environmental > Aquatic > Marine > Oceanic | place: Fram Strait | collected...
GATTTCAATAACTGCGTATTTCATTTTTAGTATTTTGTAAAAACGTTACAAACTATACAGTAAAGCTAATCATGCATAGAGTCAATTTTTAATTTCATTAAAAAAATTGCTCTACTTTATTTCTCAGGGCAACTTTTTTAATCTATATAGAATATAACAGGTTATTCAGGACGTTTTAAGTAAAAATCAAATTAAAATAAAGTTAGTATTTCTTTTGTAAAATTTTCGGAGGCCTTAGATTTATAACGATTGGGGTTTAAGATTATACATAACATTCTTTTAATTTGCACATCCTCTATTTTCACCCAACTTAGTAGGTCTAATTCTAACTCTTTAGTAATTGCTGAAATTGAAACAAAAGCTGCGCCAAGACTAGATTGAACCGCATTTTTTATCGCTTCAATGGAATTCAATTCCATCTCTACTTTTAAACGCGTAACATCAATTCCATTTTTTGATAAGGTATCATCGATGACTGTTCGCATTGTAGAATAGGAGTTAAGTGTAATAAATTTTAAATTATAAAGATCTTCTTTTTTTATACTACCCAATTTGACATAGGGGTGTGATTGGGGAACTATCAATGCGAGTTCATCCTCAACGTAAGGTGTGATTTCAAGAATTTTTTGAAGCTCCTTTGGTATTTCACCACCCACGATCCCAATGTCAATTTCTCGATTTAGAATGTACCATGCAATTTTTCGTGTTGATTCGACATTCAATTGGATATTAATATTTGGATATTTTTGTTGGAATAATCCAATAATTTTAGGCATTAAATAGGTGCCTGTCGTTTGGCTAGCACCAATTACCAATTTTCCACTTTGCAATTCACTTAAATCATCTAAAACTCTTGAACTTTCTTCGCATAAGGCTAAAATTCTATTACTATAACGTACAAGTAAATTTCCGGCTTCTGTTAATACGATTTGTTTTTTTGTACGATCAAATAAAGTGGTCTTTAATTGTTTTTCCAAATTTTGTATTTGAAGACTAACGGCAGGTTGTGTTAAAAAGAGACTTCTTGCAGCATTTTTAAAATTTCCATCATTTGCTACGGCTCGTAAAATTACAAGTTGTTCGAGTGTATAAGGTAGATGGGGACGATTCATTTTGATTATTATTCTTTTTTAGACAAAATCTGAAATTTATGTATAATATTAATCGAGCGGACGTGGCGGAATTGGTAGACGCGCCAGTTTTAGGCACTGGTGAGGTTATCTTGTGAGAGTTCGAGTCTCTCCGTCCGCATTTTTTATAGTTTTTGGAATTGTAAAATAAAATTTAGCATTTCAAACTCAAATTGTACCTTTGAACGATTTGTTTGTCCTCCTAATAGAAGATTCGTATTTTTTCTTGTTAACCATAATTGTGAGTAAGAAATATAACTTGTGATTATACTCGTTAACAAAAAGAAAAAGCCCATATAAATTATGGGTATGCCCGGATCTGATTTTATTTGAAGACCTGTCGCTGTTATATATTCACAAAATTTTATATCTTTAGTAAAAGGTAGTTTTTCATTTATTTCACCTTTACCCAATAACCTGCCATTTTGGTCATAAACTGAATTTGTTCCTTCTAGACTTGCGTTTAAAAGCGTATAACCAGGCTGTTCTTTTACTAAATTTTCATTAGGTAATTGGTTAGGGAGCCAGGATAACCAAATATTTTTTGTTGTTTTAAAAATTGGTATTTGAAAAATTTCAGAATTTGATAATTGGTAGCGAGCACCAACTATTGCCCAATCTGTTTGATAAAATGTTAGCCCTTTATAACGCATTGGATGATTTACATAAATCGTTTCACGTTTTAATTCTTTACCATCGACATCTATAAGGGATAAATCAGTATAAAATTGTTTAATATTTTGCTCTTCTGTATAGGTAATCCAAAAATCGTTAACACGACCAGAAATTTGTGGCACACGGCTATTTATATTATTATTCAATATATTTTGTACGTGAAAAATTTCTGTTTTTGGTATGAACTCTTGTGCCACAAAACCTGAAGTTGAGGCCAGAATAGTTCCTAGTAAAACCATCACCATACTAAAATGAACAATAATAGGTGAAATACGTCCGATAATGCCTTTATGTGCGTAGATACCTTTTGATCCTTGAAAAATTTGATAATTTTTATTTTTCAGGGAAATTAATAAACTACCATTTGTAACAGGTTTCGTTTTTGTAGAAAAAGGTAATTTTGAAAAATTCCGTTTCGTTTTATAAAGTTTAAATTTTTGCGCACTTTGTAGAATAGGGAATTGTTGTAAAAAAGTACAACAGAGTAAACTTGTTCCAAAAAGAATTAGTAGACTAATAAACCACCACGTTTTAAAAATGTGGTCTAAGCCAAATTGTAGGATTAGTTTATCCGTAAAAATTCCAAACCACGGTCGACTATAAGTATTTTGATAAAATTCGCGGGTTTGGTCCTGTTCAATAATTGACCCTAAAATGCTAAAACTTGCAATTGTAAGTAATAGAATAATAGCAAATTGCAAATTCGCTAAATATTTTACAAGGATGTATCTTAATTTCATATATTCCTAAAAATTAGAAGAAGCCGTGCGAATTCTGCCCGATTGTGCCCATTTTTGTAATGTTTGAATCTTTTTTTGTTCTAATTGTGCTAATGGGATAATTTCACTTATTCCTTTCATCACATCGTTGGTTGTGAATTCTCGATTTTCATTAAATGCGAGATACATGCCTTCAACTATAGCTTGAAAAATTTCAGCACCAGAAAAATCAATGGCTTTTTTACTTAGAGATTTTATATCATAGTTTTTATTTGTTTCGGGTCGAATCTGATTGAGTAAAACTCTAAAAATTTGCTCCCGTTCAGATTCAATAGGTAACCCCACAAAAAAGATTTCATCGAATCGTCCTTTACGTATTAACTCAAGGGGTAAAACTTCGAAATTATTAGCGGTAGCGACAATAAACACTTGTGAAGTTTTTTCAGAAAGCCAGGTTAAAAATGTGGCTAAAACACGACTTGTTGTTCCGCTATCACCTTTTGATTCGTTTTGATTAAATGATTTATCGATTTCATCAATCCACACTACACATGGTGAAAGAGCTTCTGCGACACGGATCATTTCTCGTACCCGGGACTCAGATTCACCGACAATACCAGCAAATAATCGTCCAAAATCTAATCTAAGCAATGGTAATTGCCAATCATGAGCAATTGCTTTTGCTGTTAAAGATTTACCTGTCCCTTGTACACCAACTAATAATAACCCTTTAGGCACAGGTAAGCCATAACTATATGCTTTTTCGGAAAATGAGGTTGAACGTTGGTCTATCCATAATTTTAAATTTTCAAGACCACCTATATCATCTAAAGTTTGCGTAGTAGAACAAAATTCAAGAACCTGAGTTTGATTAATGATTTGTTGTTTTTCATTTAAGATTATAGAAATACTTGAGTTATCTATAACCTGATTATTAGCGATTATTTTTGATAAGACACGTCGTATTCGTTCAATGGAAAGACCTTGGCAAGATCGGACCAAGCTTTCAAATTCCGTTTTTTCAAGATGTTCATCTAACAATTCTAATAAACGATTTAGTTCTTGCCTAATTTCGTTTATATCTGGAAGATTGAAATCTAAAACTGTGATTAATTCTCGAATTTCTTCTGGTATATCAATTTCTGATGCAACAATGATGATTGTTTTCGGTTGTGTTTTTAATAATCGTGCTAAATTACGAAGTTTTCGAGATATAGTAATGTCACGAGCAAATTTATTAAAGTCTTTTAAGATAAAAAGAGCAGGGTTATCGACTGTTAACTTTTCTATAAATTCGAGAGCTTGTAATGGGTTACGTTTACCGATGTCTTTTTTATGGGGATTATTTAAAAATCCATCGATAAAATCCCAGGTATAAATTGCACGATTTTTTCCTAATCTTACACAATTTCGAATTGTATATTCAAGTCTATCTTCTTCTGATGTTGCGATATAAATCAGGGAATATCGTGCTTTTAATAATAGATTGAAGTCTTCTATAAAAGTCATAATTTTTTTATAATCGAACTGTAAGATTGTTCAATTTGATCTGATCTTACGCGACCTTAAATCATTGTAGTTAGAATCTATTATTTTGTTCGTCTTAAGTTTGTTAACATCTTTCGACCTTTTTTACGTCTACCCGCTAATACCTTTCGACCATTTGTTGTTCCCATGCGGGCTCTAAAGCCAACAATTTTTATTGCTTTACGTTTACTTCCACCAAGTGTTCTTTTTGTCATACTAATTTTTAGTAATTTATGTTTATATGGTTAAATCTCCCCGAGTAGGATTTGAACCTACGACCAATCGATTAACAGTCGATTGCTCTACCACTGAGCTATCGAGGATAATACATATGGTACGGGAATTAATAATTATTGTCAATTTCCTAATCGTTTTTCGTTAAGAAGAAACGAAGTAAAGATTCATCTAAACGTAATTTACGTGTTAATAGATCTAGGGCTTCTGGGATGATTGAAAAGGATACTTCAATGAATTTTACCTTTGTAGATTTTTTAATTGGATATGCTAAGGTATAGGAATTTTTGTTGTACGCCTGAATATTAATTGCCCCAAGTTTTTTTAAAAATTGTGCATAACTAAATGTAAGCAATTGAGTGTTGGTTTTATTTGTTGCCTCTTTAAAAAGAAGAACACATGTATAAGAATTTTTATTATTTTCGGCTATCATAATTGCGTGTTTTTTATTGTGTTTTTTGTCTATTGTTTTAATATAATTGTTTATATTGGGGTCAAACACGTTTTCGTTTTACCGCAGATATTTTATAGGTTCTAATAACTATTATATAAATATCAACAATGTCCTTTTAGTTCTTCTAGATTAAAACAATACACAAATTGTAACAGTAATTTTAAGATTATGGTATGTTTACTAAGTAACTTTTTTAGTCTATTTTTACTATCCACCTTATAATATATTGATAGTAAGATAAATCTTATCATTGCCTAATTGCTAAAAAAAAATAAAGAACTATTATGAGCAAAGTCTATGACTGGTTCGAAGAAAGATTAGAAATTCAGTCAATAGCTGATGATATTACAAGTAAGTATGTACCACCTCATGTAAATATTTTTTACTGTTTCGGTGGTATTGTATTCACTTGTTTCTTAACACAAGTTGCAACAGGGTTTGCAATGACATTTTATTACCGTCCAACCGTTTCTGACGCGTTTGCTTCAGTCGAGTACATTATGACGGAAGTTAATTTTGGTTGGTTGATTCGTTCAATTCATCGATGGTCGGCAAGTATGATGGTACTTATGCTAATTTTACATGTTTTCCGTGTATATTTAACAGGTGGTTTCAAAAAACCACGTGAGTTAACGTGGGTAACAGGTGTTCTTTTAGGTGCTGTTACTGCTTCATTTGGTGTAACAGGTTACTCATTACCGTGGGATCAAGTTGGTTTCTGGGCATGTAAAATTGTTACCGGTGTGCCGGATTCAATTCCTATTGTTGGACCAACTCTTGTTGGTTTATTACGTGGTGGTGTAAGTGTAGGCCAAAGTACGTTAACTCGTTTCTACAGTGCACACACATTTGTTCTACCGGTTGTAGCAGCAGCTTTAATGCTGACTCATTTCTTAATGATTCGTCAACAAGGTATTTCAGGTCCTCTATAAAAGATAATAAAAATTTTATTAAAAAAAAACTATGACAGTTATTAAAAAACCGGATTTGAGCGATCCAAAGTTACGTGCAAAGTTAGCAAAAGGGATGGGTCACAACTATTATGGTGAGCCTGCTTGGCCGAATGATCTACTTTACATTTTCCCAGTAGTGATTTTAGGTACATTTGCTATTTTAGTCGGTCTTGGTGTTTTAGAACCGTATGCTGTAGGTGAGCCTGCGGATCCATTTGCAACTCCTTTAGAAATTTTACCTGAATGGTATCTTTTCCCTACGTTTAATATTTTACGTATTTTACCAAATAAATTATTAGGAATTGCGGCTATGGCAGCGGTTCCAGCAGGTTTAGCGACTGTTCCATTTTTTGAAAATGTAAACAAATTCCAAAACCCATTCCGTCGTCCTGTAGCAATGGCGGTATTCCTTTTTGGAACTGTTTTTGCGATTTGGTTCGGAATCGGCGCATGTTTACCTATCGATAAAGCAGCAACATTAGGTTTATTCTAATTATTTTTTATTCAGAAAATACGAGTCCTTTCGCTACCAATCCTCTTTATAAAAGAGGATTGGTATTTACACGAAGAGTTTATAAGTATTAGTATGTTTCTTTGCTCATCTAAAGAGCTTTGATTAAGTAATAAAAAAACGCTAATAAAATAAATTGCAGTTAAACTGCAATTTATTTTAACAAATTTCACTAATCTAGATCACTAAAGTCAATATTTATTGAGGGTCCCATTGTTGTACAAATTTTAAATGTTTTTAAATATTTGCCTTTTACACCACTCGGTTTATTTACTTGGATTGAATCATAAACTGATTGTAAATTTTCTTCTAGTGCATCTTCAGCGAAGTCCATTTTCCCGAATAAAATATGAACTACTCCTGTTTTATCGGCACGACATTCTACTTTTCCAGCTTTAAATTCAGCTAAGGCCGCATTTAAATCAGTTGCCACCGTTCCTGCTTTTGTTGAAGGCATTAAACCTCTAGGTCCTAAAACCCTACCTAATTTTGTTAACCGGGGCATCATATCCGGTGTTGTTAATAATAAATCGAAATTTAGGTTACCCTTAGAAATCTCGTCAATTAAATCATCTGATCCAACAATAGATGCTCCTGCATTTATAATTTCTTCGGGATTTACAGAGCTTGAAGTCAATACTGCAATGTTTATTTCTTTTCCTGTACCCCTTGGTAAAGTTATAGTTGTTCTTAATTGCTGGTCACTATATTTTGTATCAATATTTAAATTAAAATGTGCCTCGGCACTTTCTACAAATTTAGTTGTTGCTGTTTGTTTTAGTAGTTTTACGCCTTCTCCTAAAGAATATGAAGGTTTTATGATTAAATTTCGAGCTTGTTTTGTACGTTTTGATAGCGCTGGCATATTATAAATTATGTTTTAATTGTTATTCCCATATTTTTAGCCGTACCTTCAACAATTTTCATCGCACTCGATAGTTTTGTGGCATTTAAATCTGGCAACTTTGTTTTTGCAATTTCTTCTAATTGTTCTTGTGTAATAGAACCAACAATTTGTTTATTAGGTTCACCCGCACCTTTTGGAACATTTGCGGCTTTTGCTAATAAGACTGATGCTGGTGGTGTTTTTAATATAAATGAAAAACTTCGATCTTCGAATGCTGAAATTTCAACAGGTATAATTAGATCACCTTTATCCGCTGTTCGTGCATTGTATTCTTTGCAAAAATTCATAATATTTAAGCCATGTTGGCCTAATGCAGGTCCCACTGGGGGTGCTGGTGTAGCTTTACCCGCAGGTAACGCAAGTTTAATAATTGCGACAATTTTCTTTGGCATCGGAAATAATAATTTTAATTTATATTTTCTATTTTTATTCTCAAATAACCATTGCTTCAAAAGCAAGGTTTAGTTCTTTTATATATAAATCCAATCGCGTCCTGAAGGACTTGAACCCTCGACATTAGGTTTTGGAAACCTACGTTCTACCAACTGAACTAAGGACGCTTTTTCTAATAATATATTTTAATATTGGTATAAAGTAAATCTTTAAGTCAAAAAAACCACTTTATTTAATAAATACTTTACTCCATAACAAATATATGTTATATATATTTATATATAAGGGCTTGTAGCTCAGTGGACTAGAGCACGTGGCTACGAACCACGGTGTCAGGGGTTCGAATCCCTTCTTGCCCAATAAGCATATTATATTTATTCTAAGATTGACATATATATCCAATTTTCATATAATTTATTAAAAATGGGGCGTCGCCAAGCGGTAAGGCAGCGGACTTTGACTCCGCCATTCGTAGGTTCAAATCCTCCCGCCTCAGATCTTTTGTTAACGGATTATGGAAACCTAACGACAAATTTTTTTGTCGAATTTCTATAGTCGAGAATCAAAATTATTGTATTTTCCCGACTACTCTATAAATTCTACCGGGTTTAATGTCTTTTTATCGTCTTGAGTAGTACTCGACAATTAAAAGTTCATTAATTTGTAGATTCGTTTCTTTATTTTCAGCAATACGTTTTACTTTTCCTTTTAAAGAATCTTTTTCAAATTCTAGATATTCTGGAATTATATTATAGCTTGCTTTTTCTAAGAAGTTATTTGCTAATTGTTGCGAAACTTTTTTATCTCGTATTTCGACTACATCATTTGGCAAACACTGGAAACTTGGAATTGTTACCTTTTTGCCATTAACGTAAATATGGCCATGGTTTACGATTTGACGGCTGGCAGGAATTGTATTACCGATACCTAAACGGTAAACAATGTTATCTAATCGCATTTCTAGCAATTGCAATAGCACCGAACCTGTAGAACCTTTTAAACGTCTGGCTTCTTTTACATAGCTCAAAAGTTGTTTTTCGCTTACCCCATAATGGAAACGAAGTTTTTGTTTTTCTTGTAATCGTATTGCATAGCTAGAGACATTATTTTGTTTCCCACGCATTTTTCGATGTTGACCCGGTAAAGTTTCCCGAGTCGTCGTTTTAGTGGTTAAACCTGGCAGTTCTCCTAATCTACGCACGATTCTAATTTTTGGTCCTCGATAGCGTGACATATAGTATTGAGTTATTATTTATTAGTACACTAGTGTTTGTTATATTTAACCAATATTCAAAAATTTCGTCAATTTATAGCAATATTTTTAGAATTATATAACGTTAAAGGAATCTAAGATTTTTGCGTTAAATTTCAGAGGTCCCTTTGTCATCTTTTAGTTTACCGACATGTAATATACACGCACCATGGAATAATGGAACTCGACAACGCAGCCCTAAAAGTGCACAGATACCTGCATAACAAATTATTGCTGCGAGCATAAAGAAGAACGTAGTTTGGACTATTTCTTGTTGTAATAAGGGCATTCCTCCTGGCAGTAAAAATTTATACATGGTATACATGTAAATTTGTAAAACAGTATTTAGACAAAACGAGAAACACCAATGGTATCGTACTACATTTTTTATCCAATATTTTTTTGTATCACCGAACCATTGTGTATCGGGTCCACGTCTTCGAACAACTTCTCGAAAAATGAAGAAACTGAATGCAGTACTATTAAATTCATTTAGATTAATAAAGTACCCAATGCCTCGTAAAACATGGTAATAGATTTCTTTTAAAAAATCGTATTCTAAAACAACCATAGGGAAAAATGCGAATAATTCCCCCATTGACCACACTGCCGCTAAAAAAGCGAATCCTCGGTCAACCCATGTTAGACTATAGATATCTCTTGGTGGTGCACCGGTTAGTTTTCGTAAAATAATGTCAATTTGGTCAAGGCACCAACATCCACCCAGCAGCACTACAGTTTTTACTCCTAAACTGGTTGCTAATGTGTACATAACGACTAAGAATCCTTCAGAATTAATTACAAATTCTAACAGAAGGCCAATAAAATAATTCTGAAAATATTCCCAACCTATTTTTATTTTTTCAACTATTTCTTTTGGATCGAACAAATTTTTCATGAGATAATTCGTATGACTATGATTTTATATATATATATATTTATTTAGATTTTACTTCTTGTCAAGTTTATTTCTTTTTGCTACTATTTGTATATGCGGGTGTAGCTCAGTGGTAGAGCGCGACCTTGCCAAGGTCGATGTCGCGCGTTCGAATCGCGTCACCCGCTTTTTAACCCCCTCCTACAATTGTTAAAATTTCTATATTGTCTTCTGGCTTAATTAAAATCTGATTCCATTTATTTTTTGTTGCTATTTTTTTATTGTGTTCTAATACAATATTTTTATTCTTACCATATAATAAATTTACAATTTGTTGAATTGTTATGTGTTTTTTTAATTCTAGTTCGTATTTCCTACCGTTTAACGTAATTTTTATCCTAAACTGCATAATTTTTGTGGATTTTTCATGTAATCTACTTCCAAACTATTCACATTTAGAGTATACTTCATGTATAGTATATATAGAGGTGGATGTCGCCAAGTGGTTACGGCACTGGGTTGTGGTTCCAGCATTCGCGGGTTCAAATCCCGTCATTCACCCTTTTAATTTTTATTATTATACTACAATTAATAAAATATAGTAAATTTTATTCGATATATTGTACAATTTATATTATACAAGAAAATAAATTAAAATTTATAAGTTTCACTATGTTAACAGACAACCAAGTATTCTTGGCTTTATTTTCTGCTTTAGTAACATCAATTTTAGCAATAAGATTGGGTGCAACACTTTATCAATAATAATATAACTATTTAAAAGAATAAAAATGGCGACGCAAAATAAAGAAAAAACTTCTTTACCAATTTTTCCCTTTACTGCAATTGTTGGGCAAGAAGAAATGAAATTAGCGCTCGAATTAAATGTGATTGACCCTAAAATTGGTGGGGTTATTATCATGGGTGATCGTGGAACGGGTAAATCTACGACAATTCGTGCGATAGCTGATTTATTACCGGAAATTTCAATTGTCCGTGATGACGCTTTTAATTCGCATCCGACTAATCCTGAATTAATGAGTGCCGATATCCTAACTCAATTTCAAAACAATGAAAATATAGAAACTGAGTTAATAAAAATTCCTATGGTGGATTTACCTCTAGGTGCGACAGAGGATCGTGTTTGTGGTACAATTGATATCGAAAAAGCGTTAACTGAAGGTGTCAAAGCCTTTGAGCCTGGTTTATTAGCAAAAGCCAATCGCGGTATTTTATATGTAGATGAGGTTAATCTTTTAGATGATCATTTAGTCGATATTTTGCTTGATTCTGCTGCTTCTGGTTGGAATACGGTTGAACGTGAAGGAATTTCTGTTCGCCACCCTGCTAGATTTGTTTTAGTGGGTTCAGGTAACCCTGAGGAAGGAGAGTTACGTCCTCAACTTTTAGATAGATTTGGGATGCATGCTGAAATCCGAACCGTAAAAACTCCGGATTTACGTGTTCGGATTGTTGAAGAACGAACAGCTTTTGATCAAAATCCGCAAGATTGGGTCGAAAAATACCAAGAAGAGCAATCTGAATTACGTTCAAAATTAGTAAAAGCACAAGGTATACTTCCATCAATCGAAATGGATTATGATTTCCGTTTAAAAATCTCACAAATTTGTAGCGAATTAGATGTTGATGGTTTACGTGGTGATATTGTTGTAAATCGAGCTGCCAAAGCTTACGCTGCATTTGATGGTCGTACGGTTGTAACGGTAGATGATATTAGTAATACGATTGTTTTATGTTTACGTCACCGTCTACGAAAAGATCCATTAGAATCGATTGATTCAGGCGCAAAAGTTCGTAAAATATTTAATGAAATTTTTGAAATTTAGTTGAATATGTTCGTATAAAAAAACACGATCTTTATAAAAACATAGCTTTTTATATTTGTAATATACAAGTAATAAACTTTAACTTTTTTATTACTTGTATTTTATAAATATACTTTTCTCTTTTTTTCTCACACTATGGGCTTAGTAGGATTCGAACCTACATTAAAAACTTAGAAGGTTTTTGTCCTAATCCCTTAGACGATAAGCCCTAAACTATAACTAATATACTACTATTAGTCTGGAATATAAATGATTAAAGAGGAAAAAAAATTGACTTATTAGAATAATTTAAATATAGTGGGCATTTTTTTAGCTTCAAACGTTTTTGGAAAAAACGTTGGTTTAACAGAAAACTAACCTACTATTGCTATACCGGTATCCTAGCAAGTTATTCAATAAATTTTTAAATCCGCTAGATAAGTTTCTATAAGATACTTTTCTATAATTATAACAAAGCTAGCTCAAGATCTGTTAAGAGGCTTTTTCATATTATTTTTAATGGGTAATACTGGATTTGAACCAGTGACCTCCTGCTTGTAAGGCAGGCACTCTACCGCTGAGTTAATCACCCTCTATATAGTTTAGTATAGCGAAATTTTAGTTTTATGTCTATATTTTTTTAAAAAAGAGCATACATATTTTTTATTTTGTATGCTCCATTCTTTTTTATGATAAATCTCGACGGTTGGGGTTTCGTGATGGATCATTAGATAATAACCCGAAAATAAATAAAGAGCAGAAGAAGATAACGCAAGTGTAAACTAAAATTTTTAATGCTACCATGGTTTTTTTGTTAATTAATATATAGAATGCAGGTGTTTTCTATAAAACAATACAAGTATTGTACCTTAAAAAACATTTTTATTCTATGCAAAATTTGAACTTAGAAAGTCAAATCTCGTTGTTTTTGAATTTGGGCTTGATTATAATTTAAATCTTTCAATTTAGTTAGGATTTGTTCAAAATATTCTTTTAAGTAATTATCTAGAGTCAATAATTCATTCGCTTCGATTTCAAAAGTTTCCTGTAATTTAGTATAATTCACAGAAAAATCTTCCTTACCAGAAAAAATTTCAATAAAAGCCAATCTATCAGCAATATTCCAACTCCATTCAAAGAAATTCGCAAATTTTCGACTTAATTTTACCGATAAAATCGGTAATTGATTTGTTTTTGCGCTTTGACCGGATAACTCCTCACATTTTTTTATAACTTCAGTGGATAATATCGCATCTGGACTTCCTAATGCGAATGTTGAATTTTTTGTATTTGGAAGTTTAAGACTTTTTATACAAAATTTCGCGACATCTGTAGTATCCATATATGCAACAGGCATACTTTCCTTTGTTACATAAATTGGTTGTTGCTCAAGAATAGGTAA
>Ga0115008_10003575_pt1 | contig 12860 bp, 9 predicted proteins | sample FraStrMetagenome_FD_87164 | JGI IMG/M metagenome (GOLD analysis project Ga0115008, IMG submission 87164) | Marine eukaryotic phytoplankton communities from Arctic Ocean - Fram Strait ARC3M Metagenome | ecosystem: Environmental > Aquatic > Marine > Oceanic | place: Fram Strait | collected 2012-06-18
CTAGTAGATGAAGACAATAAAAAAAAAAAAAAAAAAAAAAAGAAAGAGGGGAGGAGTAGGTTATGAGTGAGGGGGGGGGGGGAGGGGGGGGGGGGGGGGGGGGGGGGGGGGGGGGGGGTCAAATTTTATAAGAATATTATAAAGAAATCTGATTGGTTAATTTTTTCGCGGTGAGATGTGAGATTTGAGATTTGAGATAGATAGTTACATCACATCAACACATCATCATTTTTTAATATATCATCGTTTGGGGGGAAACACCTACAAACACACCTACACATTCACAATTATCATCATTTTTCTACTAATGATGATAACGCTTTATTTCATTCTCATAGCATGTACATATATCCAATCCGTATCCTGCAAAAACATAAACGAGGCGGGGATACCAAGTCATCATTATCACCTTGCCAAGGTCCTTCAACGGAGCAGATGGAACGGAGAAACGATAAACAATTTGTACGATGCACTGTTACATTTGCAAAAAGCTCAGGGAGCATTGAAGAAATTAGACGGGGCAGCATATGAAGCGTATCAGCGAACTCATCATGGTGGCAGTAGTAGCAGTGAGGATATGACGAGTGTAGCAGGCAGGGTTACGAGGAATGCGCAACGTATTGGATGCGTGGCGGATGCGTTTTTGGTATGTGAACTATGTGAGATTTTAGAGATGGAGGATGAAGCGGAGCAAGACTTGGCGTTGTTAGTGCAAAAAGAGGAGTTTGGGAGGGAAGTAGTTTATAGCGAGGAAATTGATATGGATGGCAAGAGCGACATACGTACTCCGGCCTTCAAGGTGTTGTGTCTGTTTGAGAAAGATTACTGCGGTGGGGCGGGTATGAAGCATGGGGGTATCGATGGATTGTCAAAAAAGAGTACACAGGAAAAGCGTGGAAGGTTGATAATTGTTATAGTCGATGATCTTGCGAATGATGCGGTGAAGAGTTTGGAGTGCTTAGATTATGATGCGTATCCTGTTCAAATCTCCACTGGTTTGGTGACTGAAATTAGTTGTGTCCATAAGGGGTTATGGTTGGCAGCTGGGAAGGTTGTTGAAAGAGTTAAAGACGCTCTAATAATGAGATCAAATACTACAACAGTTCTTGAAGACGACGAGCGGGATGAAAATGTTGGTGATGGTGTAGAAACGTTTGACGATGACGAAGATTTATTCCTACCCTCCATACATTTTGTGGGCAGATCGCTTGCGGGGGGAGTCGCTGGATTGGCGGCTTGTATATTGGATGGTAGTCTTCCAATGCCTGACCCAGTACGTTCCAAAAGACAGAGGAAGAGGAAAAGAAAGACAAGGGAAATGACGTCAGATGAAATCAATTCATCAATTACTACACACGAAGACTCTCCAAAGACGAGCAAATCGTCTTGTTTGAATGTAATATCTTCTCTTTCGGGATATGGACAAGGTCGAAGTTCAGCGTTTATAATTGGTTCTCCACCTGTTTTATCACCGAATGTTCGTGCTGCTTTCGTAACTTCGCTGATCCACGGCGATGATATAATATGTCGAACAACTAAAGATAGTCTGGACAGGCTAAACAATCGTATGGAAAAGGCATTATCAAGAGGAATGTTTACGAAAAATGTTGGGTGGATGTCAGATGCTGTTTCGTTGACGGTAAGCAATTTTTATTCTATTTTATCTCATGGTATTTCATTTTCGCGATCTGCTTTAGATGACAAACTTAAAAAATCACGCAAGGGGTAGCGAAGGTGAAGAAACAAAACTCTCAATTCCCGGAACGAAATACTTTGTGAAGCCAAGAAGATTAGGTGGAGCATGCAGTCTTCATCATGTCGGAGATATAAGTGGAACTGGGGCCATTCGTGCGTCGGTTTTGTGGCAGTTGGACGATATTTTATTGAGTAAAAGCATGTGGGACCATCATGGCCTTGATAATTATATTCAAGCTCTCGATAGAGTAAAATTACGCTGGAGTTCTAAAAATGATACCGAAGAAGCAAGCTATTAACCTATTGTATTTTTAGTAGCGAAATAACGGTTAAAGTCAATGAAGTATACAACAAACTTTTCTAAAACTTTGTACTGTGCGAAAATGAAAATGAATGGTAAGATATGGTAGCAATAGAAAAAATTGTTTCTTTTTCATGTATATTTCTTATTTTGGGTATGTGCACAACATTTTTCAGACGATTACTTGTTTGATATTGATCCCACTTCGTCTGGATTAAGGTACGTTATTCCCAACATTCAAAATTACTTTCAATCACCGTTAACGTTTCAATCATATAGAAGCACGAGGGCGGGATTTTCACCTTACGACTCCAACACACGATTTGATTTCGAAGAAGACGAGGAAAAAGACGATGAGAATTTTTCGACTTCTCGAGTCCATCACCTGCATTCCAAGGAAAGCGTTGAGTCAAGTAATAGAACAGGCACCGGTACCTTCGAATGCGGTGATCGTATTGAGGCGAGATATCGAGGAAAATCTAAGTATTATCCCGGAAAAATAATTCGCGTTAGGCTAAATGGTACATTTGATATTCTTTATGATGATGGCGAGAAGGAAAATAGCGTCACGCGCGACAAAATAAAACCTTCATCTCTCGAATCATCGATGGTAATGGCGAAAGATAAATTTCTTGCTGCTAATCCAAAAAACAAAATAATATCTGCTGCTCCTACTACAAGCAAGTCTACTGTATTGAAGGAAGGCGATGCAATTGAAGCTAGATTCCGCGGCAAAGGAACTCGATGGTACAAAGGAAAGATATTTCGTGTTCGAATGAATGGAACCTACGATATCCATTATGATGACGGTGATCGTGATTCTGGCATTGCTTCTGAGCATGTTCGCTTGTTGAATGCTCAAAACGATTCATTCAGAGAACATGAAGGGAACTCTGATCGAATGAGGACAAGTAAATTAAGTGTTGGAATGCGAGTCGAGGCACAATATAGAGGAAAGGCACGATTTTACGCCGGAACAATTAAGAATGCTAGGATGAATGGAACGTTTGATATTGACTACGATGACGGTGACCAAGAAATTGAGGTATCTGAAGAACTCATACGTCCAATTAGAAAGGTCAATGATGCATCTCCTAGTTTAGATGACCATGGCAGCTTTTCGTCCAGATCTGATTCTTCTGAAAAATTGCCAACAGAAACAGAAAAAAAGATTACTTTCAAATCAGGTGATAAAGTTGAAGCAAAATGTCGCGGGAAGGGTAGTAGGTGGTACAGGGGAACGATATCTCGAATGAGAAATAATGGCACTTATGATGTTGATTACGACGATGGCGATCGAGATCTTGGACTACCATTTGACAAAATCCGAAGGGTTGGTCAGATAAATAACACGAAACAGCTTCGTCTTAGTGTCGGGATGAATATCGAGGCAAATTATCGAGGTAGGTCGCAATTTGAGCCAGGTAAAATCGTTCGAGACAACAACGATGGGACATACGACATTTTGTTTGAAAACGGTAAAGAGGAAAGTTACGTACCTCTTCAAATGATAAGGGTAAAGTTAATTGGTCCCGCCCAGATATCGGATACCAACAAGGAACACAAAGCATCTGAAAAGGTCAAATCTGTTTTTTCAACCGGCGACAAGGTACGAGCACGGTCTAGAAGTGGGTCAAAATTTCACACCGGCATTATTTCGAATGTTCGTGACGATGGCTCCTACGATATTGACTATGATGATGGACAAATCGAAATTAGAGTACGCAAAAATCTTATTCAACATATTGACGAACCAGTTATTGATGAAGTCATGGAATCTAGGCAAGATGATGCTGAACAAGTATTGAAGGAGGGCGATGTTGTAGAAGCCAAATTTCGTGGCAAGGGGAAGCGATGGTACAAAGGAGTTGTAACTCGCTGTCGTAGTAACGGGACTTATGATATCGATTATGACGATGGGGACAATGATAAGGCTATTCCATGTGATGCTGTGCGATCTGTATCGAGCTCATCTGTGAACGAGGGAGGAATAAAAAGAGAAGATCGAAAAATTGAAGTAGGTAGTAGAGTTGAAGCGAAATTTAGAGGGAAAGGAAGATTCTATGCAGGGAAGATTGCCCGAATACGTGTTAATGGTACTTACGATGTTGATTATGACGATGGTGACAAGGAAGTGGGTTTATCACGTGACTTGATTAGATTGCTAGATAGAAGCCCCTCAAAAGATGAAAATAGTAATAATCAAAGTAACTCTTCCATGAAAGATGGAAAAAGTGATAACCAGAGTAACTTTTCTGGTGAAGTCGACAATTTTGATAAGTTCGAAGTGGGGACTAAAGTCGAGGCACGATATCGTGGAAAAACTAAATTTTATCCGGGCAAAATAGCACGGATCAGACTTAATGGTACCTTTGATATTGATTACGACGATGGATCCAAGGAAACAAGTATATCGCGTTCTTTAATAAGACCTAGGGCAAGTCCCACGGTCAGGTTTTTAGATGAAAACGAGTGCATCGAATCTATCAGCAACACAACGCATACCGATGAACCGCTTCAAACCCAGTGCGAATCTCATCTAAAAGAGGGTGATCACGTTGAAGCAAAATATCGAGGAGAAAGTAGATGGTATAGGGGGAAGATAGCTCGTGTTAGAAGCAATGGTACCTATGATGTCGTATATGACAATGGTAACCGAGAATGTAGTCTTGGCTCAGAACTTATTCGCTCTTTGTTGTCCCCAGGCAGTGGCGATGTCAAAAACAAAGTCAATCAATCATCATCACAGAAGTCGCCTAATTTATATAGAGGAAACGCACTAAACAGGTCGACAATTAAAGGAAACCGATGGTACAAAGGCGTAGTAACAAAAGTTAAAGTTGTTCATTTATATGAAGTTGAGTACGAGGACGGTGATCATGATGTAAACATCCCTGTATCCGCATTGAAGAACTGCAGTGAATCCACACCGTTGAAAATAGGAAGTGGCGTAGAAGTTCTTTCTTGGCAGGATAGATTTGCTTCGATAAGCGAATAAAAAAGTAGTGCGTAGATCGAACGTTTTTGTCTTTAAAAATGGAATACCATCCAAGTGGGACAAGAACATGTCCATTTCAATCGAACAATTACCATGATTAAATCTTAATGAAGCATATATGACAAGAACAGAATTTACTATTGCCAATCCTGCTAAATTTTGAATACCCACAAATACTTCTGAGTTATTTCAGAAGAACGTCTTCACACGTGACCAGCCTTCTACTAATAGCTACATTGCCGCTTCGTTTGTTTCCATACAATTAATACCCAATCATGATTAGGATTGAAAATCATATATGCATAGATATTAGAAACCACTGCTTCTTTTCTCTTAGGAATTGTACAAAAGAGCTTTCCTGACATTTATGTTTTATCTTGCTATAGCATTTGTTTCATTGGCATTATAAGGATTCAATCCGTTCCTTCTTCTTAATACGATCTCCACAGGATCTTATTACTTCTTCTAACCTGAAACACGTGTACACCGCGTTGACCAAAAATTCGTGAGAGACGGAATTTTTAGCGAATCTTCCATTCCTCTCACATTTTGGTTCTTTACGCCACAGAATGATTTAAGATCTTGATGGAAACTGTGCAACATTCATATCACATGTCAGTACAATTATTTACCTCCTGAAATAATTACGTAAAGTCGGCACTAAAAAGTATTAGAGAAAAAATAAATAATCGTGTTCATAATTCCAATTCTGTGCGAACATCTATTGCGGATGGAGGACGTCGAAACGAGCATCTTTTGTGCGTGATACTTGCTGCTTCAGGAGCTTTTCGAAGCATAAGCTCAGTGACTGAACTAGGAGCTTCCCCCTCTATTGCATAATGGAAAACAGTCTTCTTAAAAATACCGTCCCTCGCCGTCAGAGCAGTATGGGCGATGCACTCAGGCATATTATCGATGAGAAGTTCAATTTGTTTCCAGTCTCGTTCCTCATGAATAACCTCGATTACCATTTGATGCAGTGGTAAATGGCAGCGTTCGTATTGAAAGTCGATTTCGTAGTCGCTATCATCCATTAACTTTCCACCAACGGATCCTAGAAAGTCGAACGATCTTTCGACCATCATCTCTTTCACGTAACGCTCGTAGACTTTGCATTGCGTTTCTTCGTTCTATTCGAAAAATACCGTATCAGAAACCATTCACACTATCCTTACCATATAATTTAAAACATACGCACCAACATAAGATATAACGAATACATCCGTTCCGTTTCATCAAGAAACTCGGCACGAAACCATGAGAGCAGGGAGTTACGAAATTTATGATTCATGACCTCCACGGGAATCATCGATGGTTGAAAAGACTTTGCGGCTTCTTTACTTTTCATACTCCCTACACAGTCCAGATGAATTTATATCTCGAAATGAATTTCCAGGATGAAACTAAGGCAACGTTGGCGCAATTCCGGTAGCTTCAGAAGAATATTATTAGCGTTCGTTGATTCGTTTATTATTGTTGGTTTAAATGATTTTGTTAACATATTTTATATACATGTACATGTATTGCTTGCTGTTCAAAATTAAAAATACTCGTTGAAGAAAGTCATCTTAAGCAGCAACTGGCCTCATTAAAATTAATATATTTAATGCGATGACACTTTATATACAAATGTATATATTGTACAGATTACAGATGTACACTTACGTGTACATGTATAAGCATCTCTCGGCGTTCGTACGTTACTCTATATGTTAATGAGATTTTATTGTTCATTAGGTCATCCAGCTATGTATATATCGACATTATTCGCACCACTGCCAGAATCTTCAACTATTGCATGATATTCAAAGTCCCCAATGATTCTTTGGTCTTCAGTCTTCAGAAGACCTGCACCTATATATTGATTATGTTTAGTCCCGCGTAAGATTTGTCCACGCACGTCTTTATAAGTGTTTACCCATTTTCCGAAAAGACAAGAGCCCACTCGTCCGCGCGTATTGCCTACATTTATCAACCTGTCCGGAAGTACAATCAATCATCATCATCATGAAGTCAAATACAGTCACTACAAAGATTATAAATAAAATGAGTCTTAACTTATGTTCAAACATTTTTCTGTGAAGAATTTGCTTGGATTGAAGGGCTAATCCATATTCCCAAATCAGGAAACCAAGCTATCTTTATTATAATCATTGCGTTCAAAAGCAAATGAGTCACGAGTCACGATAATCACAAAACTTTAAACGAATACTTTATTGTTTGTCGAAACCTGACCAATACGAGTGATATACTGCCATGACTTTCTCGCTCTTAATGATCAATTCATGAAAAGATGAAGATGAACTTGATCCATACTCGATATTGGGAGCATTGATGAGAAATGTTTTTGACATTTTTATCTAATTCCAAAAATCGATCTTAGTGTTCTGATTCTTAATGCCTTAGCAAGCAATCAAAGTTTTATCAGAAACTTGATCCATTTGATCGTGAACACAACGAATTGAAGAAAGGTAGCCATTGATATTGGCGTACCAAACAAAAAATTAAGATGGAGCGAACTGTGATACATGTAGATAGTTGAACGGTAATATGAGTTGGGCAAGATGAAAACCAATACAATAGTCGGAAGGATTTAAACTTAGGAACGGTTTGCGTTTAACTAAACATTAAGTATGAGAAGAAGCAATTGTTCTGAGCAATCATGAAAGTAAATGAGGAAGGCTGAAATAATTGATGTCGTAATAAAACAATAGCTTTCGGACGTCACTTTATCATCAGATGATGCGAGGCGTGGCTTGTGCGCCATGTAATTGCAACAAGTGAAGAATCGATGCAAATAATCTTCTTATGCGACAAATCCTTTTCGTTCTGGAACGTCCACGACTTCATCTGCAGTCAAGGAAATGGCAATCGTCCCGGTAAAAACTTAAGGTAAAATGCTCTTGCCACTTCCACATGGTCCTAAGATTGCAATTATCTTTCCTGTACATCGAAAGATACGGTTAAACTTTCATTCAGATATGAAAACGCGAGTTATCAGAATAAACAATTTAACAATTCTTCCTAATTTGTTTCTTTCCAAATAGGAAGTCAACCTTCATGTATGAAACAATAAATGCATGCCATTACTTGTCTTTACGTGACTCACAATTGCATTAACAGAGGGTGATAATTTATTGCTGGAGATTTCATCAATGATTTGATCGATGGGTGAATCGAAATATGCGTTATCTACATTTCTTGTTGCTAAATCTTCATATTATGTTCTTTACTCGTCTCATTATCACATCACATGATGGACCCATTGTTATGTATTAGAAATCATGATTACACTCTATGTAGTCAAACCAATTGGTCTTCATATTGCTTTCCAAATTTACAGTTTTGTTCTTTCGAGCAAACTCCATTTTTAAATGAAAAGATTTCTAAAGTTTGTAGTCTGTATTTTCGTGCACTTGATTGTTATGTTCGCGTGTCGCGTGTAATCACTTCTCTTTGATCAAGATTTCTATAGGGTTTCCCTCAGGTTCTCAACAAATTTCATCAGGAAGCAAAAATTTATGCTCGAACCCATTTCTTTGTTCACTTCTTGAGTTTTTCCGATGTATAAATGCAAATTTGCCAAGTTGTCCGGTCTATATTTCAGAACGTGTCTGACGCATTTTGTATGTGACCGAAAGTACCTTCTTTTGTTAGGTTAACGTTCAGTCTACCGAGAGGATTGCTTTTGTACCGGTATCCATAATGTATCCATTTTCTTATATTTGTAGATTGGCTAACTTCGAAGACGCAGATAGAAGACATTATTTGTACGTTGATACGTGTTTTGTCGATTGACTAACTTTTCGAAGACGCAGATAGGAGACATTTGTACGTTGATGCCTGGCACAGTGTTGACTCATCAATTGTTTATTGTCAGGTTACCATTCTAGATTTGAAGAAACCAACGAGGAATGGGCCCCAAAGTGGTTGATATGAATCAGGAGTGGTTTTGTCTGTGACTGATGATAGCTTATTAATTCCTTGAGCACCGCTTGTGGTTTATCAGATAATTACTTTACGAAAGTGAATTTTTTAACTTAGAATTGATGAAGAAAAGCATTATTATTAAGATGATACTTGGTTAAGTTGGGCTGAACAAGTTTGATTTTTGAATTGTTAGCCTCTCTTCAATGTTGACTTTTCATGATTGCAAATGAATTCATAAACTTAACACGTGATTTTCCTGGAGATATTTCCAGTTGCTATGCTACCTTATGTATGCTGTGGAGTGGAACTATATTGTTTCTGGATGTAGAATCATAGACATTAGGGGGGAAACACACTAATTTTGATGGCAGCATACATCAACGTAACAACACAATAGTAAAGTAATATAAACCGTCTAAATGATTGATATCACTCGTTTGTTTAACCTATTTTTCAGTAAATGTAGGTGTCCACTTTTCCATCAAAGTCTGAATTTTTTCCTCCATCAATGTTCCACACCCTCCCCAGATTAAACGATCCGGGATACTCTTTAAATCATCCCCTACATACCTCACTACATTGAGACCAAGTCTTTTGTAGTGTCGTACTAGTCTCTTATGTTGAAAATTTTCGTCATCAATAGCCAAAAATTCTGCCATCGAACAACCATTTTCAAGCCCGTGAGTAAGGCAAAGACAACCCAAAAGCAATCCAACCCCGAATACAGTTCCACCTCCAGTAAATTCATCAGGATTTTCCTCACGGCATTTTATGAGGCTCTTTTTGAAAACTTCCATCTTATCCAAATGAAGAATATTTCCCGTGGGCCTAACGAACCCCTCACAATATCCTATTACTAATGTTTCATTATGGCTCGCACGAGCAACAGCCCTATAAGCGGGTCCCAATGTATTTATACTTAACTTCACCCCACCCTTCTCCGCAAACTTGATTATATCTTCAGCAGTAGCAATGGAGGACGAGGATGATGTTGTTGTCTGCTTTCTTAATGCTCTTTGGACAAAGGCGTCGCCTCCCTTCAAGAATTGGCTTATTGACAAAAATGCTATCAACAATATAAAAGATCGATTCATGATAATATAAGCCCGACTTTAACTCTGGTAATCTTCAATCGTTTGCAAAAGTTAGTATTTATTCATTATATGAATAATATAGAATATATGGCATATGGATATGGCATTCGTTACAACTGCATGTACGTCGTTTGTTTCCGAGATATTGATTTTTCAAAACAGATCATCTCGCACTCGCTACTTTCGTATGTCATCCGCACGGACCTCTGAACGTTCGCATGATTACGTAAATGAAATACTACAACTCAAGTAAACCTTCCAAAAGGGTTTGATGTGTCGATAAGTATTTGAACATGTAGAAGCGGTCTAACCGCATCGTCGCTTTCTATCCAAAGATGCGAATATAAACACGTCAAACAACACATCATACAAAGACAAGCTAGTACCTGGAGTCAGGAGTCGTAAGTACAAACCACCGAAGATGCTTCACTCCACCAATACTCGGACATAGACACTAACGATCAGATGAAAGAAGAACAAACCCATCCATGACTAATTACCACTAGAGCAATTATACATAATACATCATCTCAATGAAAGTCTCCATATACATCTTTATTCTAACCATCGGTACTAGCAACTCGTTTGTAATAAGGACATCAGGGATATCATCGCGTCCTTCTTTGATATGTTCGGTCAGTAGCAGTAGTAGCAGTAGTAGCAGTAGTAGCAGTAGTAGCAGTAGTAGCAATAAAAGCACAGACAATGGCAATGCCTGGTGGAAAAACTATGAACTAAAGGACGCTGCCTTAGCCGAAGAGACGAGACCAGACTTTCCCATACTTGATAATACCAATCGAGATAAACCTTTAATATATTTTGATAATGCGGCCACGAGTCATAAACCTACGGCAGTGACGCGAGCTTTGTTGGATTACTACGATCAATCGAATAGTAATGTTCATAGAGGGGCGCATTCGCTTTCGCAAAAGGCTACGGCGTTGTACGAGAATGCGAGGGACTCTGTTGCTAAGTTTATCAATGCATGTCAGCGTGAAGAGGTAGTGTTTACGAGTGGGGCTACCGAAGCAATTAATCTTGTGGCATTTAGTTGGGGAAGAGGGAATTTAAAGGAGGGGGATGAAATTATTCTTAGTGCCATGGAGCATCACTCTAATATTGTACCATGGCAGATTGTATGTGAACAGACAGGGGCTAAGATAAGGTTTTTGAACGCCCGTGATGATGGAGTTGATTTAGAAGAATTCCGAGGACTATTGAACGAAAATACAAAACTTGTAAGTTTGGCACACGTTTCGAACGTTCTTGGATGCATCAATCCTGTCAAAGAAATTGTTGGGCTAACAAAAGAAAGTAATCCAGAAACTAAAGTATTACTTGATGCTTGTCAAAGTACGCCTCATATGCCAATTGATGTGCAAGCTCTCGGTGCTGACTGGATTGCTGCTAGCGGACATAAAATGTGCGGACCTACAGGGATCGGTTTCTTATGGGGTAAACATGACGTTTTGCAACAAATGTCACCATTTATGGGTGGTGGAGAGATGATTGATCAAGTTTATCTGACGCATTCAACGTATGCTGATGTTCCGGCTCGTTTTGAAGCTGGTACACCGCAGATCGCCCAGGCAATTGGCCTTGGGGCAGCTTTGGAATACCTCATGGCAATTGGAATGGACAGAATATCAGCGTATGAGCATGAACTGGCCGAGTACTTGCACATAAGGATGGCAGAAATACCAAGTCTTAGAATATTCGGACCGTCTCCTAAAATGAGGGGTGCTCTTGTAGCTTTCGTCTCAGAAAAGGTCCATCCTAGTGATCTGTCAACGTTTTTAGATATTGAAGGTGTTGCCATACGAGCAGGTCATCATTGTTGTCAACCACTTCATCGAGAGTTTGGCGTGTCACATTCTGCGAGAGCATCCCTCTATTTTTATAATACAAAAGAGGAGATAGACGCTTTTGTTGAAAAACTTTCTGATACTTTGCAATTTTTTGAAAACTTGGAAAGTGGTGTCAAATCCACTGATGATGAAGATGCGTTTGAAGGGTTTTTCTAGTTTCGTTGCGTTATCTAGGGTAGACAAAAACTAAATCATCAATACAGTATTTGTGACCACTGTAGTAATTTTTGCACTGAATCACAGACTTTCCAACGTAAGTTGTTAAATTTTCCCCAAATGCACTTCTTGCAAAGTAGTGCTAAGTGCAGACCTTGATTAGGCTGGAAGAGGAAAAGATGCTTCTTTCTCCTTTTTCTTCTTATATGGTAAACGAAATGGTGACAGCATAATTATATTTTGAAATGATTTTTAGTAAATTTTAACTATGATTAGAAGTTCACCAAAAATCATACGCTTTTCAACCATGTCACACCAAATATTCAACTATTGAGTTTGGGGGTGCGTACAAAAATGTAAAAATATAAAAATTACTTCGAATTATTACGATACCAGCAGTGATGAGGCCGGTTCCTCACACGTGGGACGGATGGGACACTGGGACGACGCGCATCCCAGAAATCATGTGCGTCCAGCCATTTCATTCTGGATTAGTTTCACTGTGGTAAGCTATTCTAGCCTTTTCGGCGAGTGGCGTCGGGTTGTGATCTTGCCCGGATCCTCCCGAAGGACGTATAATATTCCTTTATAGATGTATAACCTAACTACCATGATGATGGCTCTGCATGAGCATCCTATACTACTTTCAACTACTAGTGTTGTATTATTAGCCTACATCTACTACTATTAGGCCTACTTTGCTTAGACTAACATGGTTAAGCATCCTATCACCCTATCATTGCAATCTGTATGCACAGTTGCTTTCTACATGGTATACTGGTTAGACAGAAGTTTCATCTGAACAAAGGGTACACATC
>Ga0115008_10003577_pt1 | contig 12854 bp, 14 predicted proteins | sample FraStrMetagenome_FD_87164 | JGI IMG/M metagenome (GOLD analysis project Ga0115008, IMG submission 87164) | Marine eukaryotic phytoplankton communities from Arctic Ocean - Fram Strait ARC3M Metagenome | ecosystem: Environmental > Aquatic > Marine > Oceanic | place: Fram Strait | collected...
ACAGCACTCCAGTATTTTTCGGGATTATTAACCTTGGCAAAGAATGGAATAGGTCCGAACTGAGCTAAAGTATTTAGAGCTGAGGTATCATCGTCTTCAAACAGACGCCGAGAACTTTCACTTGGGTAAAAGCCGACTTTCACTCTGGTATTTGTTGTCGGCAGGAACGCCGATGCATTCGTTACCAAACCAAGCACACATGCCAATAAAACCAGCAAAGTGTTAAACTTTTTAGATTTGGCGTTTGTCATTTTCATTCCCGTTCCAAGTAGGTGCATACGCAGTGAATGTATTGTTAGTCTCTTTGGATGCATGAATTATAATAATGCTGTGGTGGTGATGTTCTGGATTTCTTCTTCAAGTCAAGAATCGCTTCTGATTGTGAAAATAATACGAACGTTATGCGAACATTAAAAAGAGTCACTGAATGAGGAAAGGTGAAATCGAAAAACGTCACAAATCACAAAAAATAATACAACATCGGAATACCGACGTTGTCGTTGTCACATTGTTAGATTAAGTTACTATGTTAGAGCATCTGGTGTTCCCGGCGAGCCTCCCAAGCCTCCAAAATTCCCTCAGTGTGCTCAGTTATAACGTGCTTTTGCCAAATTCGCAGGATGGATGGTGGAATTATAAGATGTACCTTCCTCCACTCTCTCCTGAGAATGAGCACTGTTCCGAATGGCCTGCTCGGCGTGATATGTTACGAAACCGAATTGAGATGATTTCAGCTGATGTGGTATGCCTGCAGGAGGTTTCTCCGGAAAGCTTTGAGGATGATTTTTCGTTTATGATGGAGCTTGGCTATGATGGAAAGGAAATGTTTAAACGGGGGAGGTTTCGTCCAGCGACGTTTTGGAAGACTTCTAAAGTAGAGTTGGTTCATCCCCCAGTTCATAAGGATCGTACACTTCTAACTGCTTTTATGATGAAAGATGAGGAGGATATCGATGAAGAAACTTTAAAGAGGAATTGGCATGTTCTTAATTGTCATCTGCAAGCTGGTAAACAGGGAAGTCGTCGAGTGCGCCAAATTGTTGATGGCGTTTCTGCTTGTACTAAATTGGCAAAGAAATTGAAAGAGCCAGATCCTACTGATCCCATGCTTGTTGTTTGTGGTGACTTTAATGGTGGAGATGAATGCGGGGCTATCAGATATATTGAAGATGGTTTGATAGGACCAGATTTTGTGGAGGATGGGGAGCCTGTCGCTTCACGAAATAAGAAGATAACAACGTGTGCCCCCCTTGTTGATGCGATGATATTAAAGAGTAGAGAAGCCCCGCCAACTTTGGTAGTTCCAGAACTGATTTCGCTGATGGTTCATGATTCGACTTCAGCTACGGCGTATGATAATCCTATCTTATCCAAAGACATCATTGAAAGGCTGAAACGGATATACGATAATTTTGCAACTTATCGGGATGAAGGGAATAAACGAGTTATGTGTAAAACCGATGTAGAACAATGGCTAGAAATAATCAACAAGAAGGTAATATTTGTATTATTCAAGCTTCATTCTGCATGTTCTAAAAATGTAACGGTTCAGCGCCCTAGATTTTTCTAATCAAATGTTGCTTTTGCAGGTTGGACGAGGTAGCGAATTTCGTTCTGCTGCGAAAAAAATGGGTTACAGTGATATCAAAAGTATGAACACTGTGAAAGGTGATGGCACAAAAGCTGAAGATAAGCCGCCAGCAAAAATAATTATACCAGAGAATGGCACGCTGTCCTTTGAAGGCTTTGTTGAAGTGTATCAAGAAGAACTGACTCAGGGAAAGTTTTGGGGCATTGCCCATGATCTGCACAGACTCAATGAACCTCTCCCGAATGTTGGATTGTTCAACGCTCGTTACGACAGAATGTATTTTAGCCAAGTCCTTCAACCATCGGCAGTACTAGATACTACAAGTTCTACGGCATGCCCGAACAGTGTTGAGCCTTCAGATCATCTTCCAGTAGCAGCGTCCTTTGTTCGAAAGTAAATATAGAAAAACAACGTAGCATGGAAATTTCACTTTGTTTCGTAATGCATACTCCTTTCATTTTTCAACAATTCTTCATATCAATAACTGTCATCGTTAGATCTCCTCTGCTACTGTACACTGTACCCTTGTAAAGTGAAGAAGTGACACATTCAGGGAACAACAAAAAGATTTATTCCGCCTGCACGTGATGCAGTGTTTTCGTCAGATAACCAACAGTTTGTTTTGAACCAAACACCAACACTTGAAAGTCTCTGCGCTTCTCTAAATTGTTCCGTTGTGATCGGATGCGTTATCGTCGGGCATATTTCAGCAAACTTGTTTTCGGAGCGCTGCGTTTGTTCGGTGGCGAAATAATACGATGATATAAATGTTCCTTGCCTAAGCGACCACATCGATATGCCACATTTATTTTCGGACGAAATTATTGGTGCGAGAACCAAGTTGCGGTTAGGAATAACAGAGAGGCCACAACTAAACCCGGTTTTTGTCACGTTGCTAGAAGGATGCTTCATTTCGAATATTCGAGATTTAGCTGTTCTACTTTGGCTGGTAAGACATCTGATATCGTAAAGGTAACATATGCCTGTCCGGTAAATTTTGGTTTGAGCAAAAGTTTGTGGCCTTAGATAATATTTACGTACATAAGGTCGTGGCTTACCTGACGAGGTTCGAAAAAGTAGTTCGTGAGGCTCTTTCGATAACGAAGAAATCGTTGTAATATTTCCACTTTTTTCTCTTGCTACATGCAGTGAATTCTTGCTACGAAAATCCTCCATGAAAACGGTTCCATTGCGACAACCAACAAAAGCTCCTGCATTAAAATGACTATTTTCGATGCAGAGAATATCCGATGGTGCAAAAGATCTCTTATATATTGTCGCAGAATATTCCAAGTCGAAAAAATGGAACCCACCAAACCGTTGATCGCCACCAGATGCCATTTTATCCTCTTAGGTTTGTGTGAGAAAATTTTGAGCAAGTAGGTAATCATAAACATAAATAAAAGATAAATCCTAACCTGACATAAAGCAAATATCATTATGATTTTGTCCCAACAGAAATGTAGTTTTTGAGTCTACGACATCGTTAGCCTTGAAGAAGTTCACGTAGGAACCTCTACCGGTTTTGTTCTCGAGCAACGCAAAATGGCAATCATCATCGGAATAATTGAAGGGACAAAACCGGACAGATGTAATTGTCGCGTCTTCAAATATTGAAACAGAGCGAAAGTTCGAATTTCGAAATATTGTTTCGTCTGAAAATCTACTGCAAAATGTTGGACTACGATAGGATGCCCAGTTGGCCAATGTACCAACTGTTGACAATATATGAGGCGATCGTTTTTCATCATTTGAAGGCAATATATCAAATGTTCTCGACGAAGGGTGTAGTGTAGTCATCTTCGCTGCACAATCATCATAACTAATAATTGGATTTATAGGAGCAATCCTTGTAAAAAACTGACAATCTTTATAAAATGCGTTCCTAACGATCTGGAACCTCTTCGATAATATACACTCCCAATTAAGTTGCTGTAAAGCAGCACGATAATTGGACGACGTAGAAACTTGAGAGACCGCAAACATTTGACACGAACTTTTCATATGCTCTGTACCCCCATACCTACCACCCGCATCATCCAACAACAGCATGGAAGCTCTGTTATCATGAACTTTTTCATCATCCTGAACGTGTTTATCGAAACAAGAGGAAGTTACAGGAAAATATGCCTTCCGTTCTGGATCGTACTGATAATTTCCGAGTACCGGCACTGACATTTTACATGATGTTTTGCTTTTCGTCATCGACGACCTGGTCAAATCAAAAGAAGCAGAAGGAGAAGATCCTTGAGAAGCTGCCTGCCTTCGTTGAATAGCAAGCTGTTCCATTATTTCCTCCTGGATGGACGACGGTGTTGATTGTGATTGTGATGATTGCAGTCCATCCTTCCTCTTCTTTTTCTTCTTCTTCGGACGACGACGATCGTTGCGATTGCTATTATGATTGGACTGTTCGCATCTCGATTGTTGCTGTTGTTGTTGCGGATATTGATTCGGATGATACTTTTTTTTCTTTTTCTTCTTTCTTGCGATTGTGCTCGCGATTGTGGTTGGTTTCTGCTTGCCATCCATATTGTTAAGACATGATGTATTATTATATGATGTACTATACTCGTATATATTACTCGATGTTAAGGATCTTAGTTGTGTTATGTATTACACCTACAATGTATCTGCATCTCTCTACACATTCGTAGGGTTCTTCTTTATGTCATCAACGAGGTTATGTGCTTGTGTTAGTCATTCGGCTTAATCGATGGTAATGGGAACTCTGATCGGGTCTTCAAATAGTATATTTGTTTTACATGTAAATATGTACAATGTACAATACTTTTTCTTTGTATATAGATGTATGTATGTAGATCTATATGTAGGTTGTTCAGATGTACGCCATGGTGGTCCAAAATATTGTGAGATTGAACAGAGAGAGAAAACATCGTGTACCTCGTACATATGCAAGCTGGAGGCTGGAGGCTGGAGGCTGGATTTCGTCAAGAGACGATGACTGGTGACCCTCGCGTGACATAATACGAACTCAATGCGAATTTTGATGACATCCTGCTGTCAACGTTGTGGTTGTGGTTGTGGTTGTGGTTGTGGTTGTGGTTGTGGTTGTGGTTGCAGTTGACAGTTTTCTCACAAATTCTGTGTTGGGATTTCGAAGTTTGAAGTATCGTTGGACATTGGAATAGATAAATATGTACTCGTAGAGTAAAGTGCTTGTACCTGTATACTTTATGCTTTCCCTGCACATGATCATGCACGTGGAAGCAGCAGTCTGATGATTGGCTGTTCGTTCGTTGTGGTGCATGTATTAATACTGGGAAATATAATATTGCTTCGTGGTAGTCTAGAGAGAGTGTGTGCTATTTAAAAAAGGGAGGATCCAAGAGATGGAAAATGGAAAGTGCCTCGCCTATACTCGTATATGTATTAATATATGTGTATGTATTTCACGGCAGTGATGCTTTCGGCTGCACACGACACGAGAAAAACGTTTCAAAGGATTCGATTCGTTGTGAATGTCAAGTGATTGATTACCTTGTAATGCAGAGAGGGATATGCATTTTGTTTTCCGAGTCATGGTAACCTGCATATACCAAGGATGTGCTATGGTCATTGATGTAATAATACCAAATGAAGATATTCAGCGATGCGAGGAATTTGGTTTAGCCCATTTATACTATATTCATGTCAAGAAGTTTATTCTCAATGATCGATCTCTGTTTTACTCGAGAGAGAGAAAGTGTGTGGGAGAGCACCTGCATTTCAATTACTTCGAAAATGAAGAAGTTTAACAATTTACAATCGCCTTCCGCCAAATGCTTATTAACTAATGATAGCCTAATTGTCGATAAGCTTCGAGTCGTGTACTCAGAATTGTTCAAGCCCATAGCTTGGTCTTCCAGAGTTCATTAATTTGAGTGACCAGACCCAGCCCCTGTGTTCGAATGTGAAGATGCTCTCATCTTTATCACCTGGAGAACCTCTACCATAGGCGTTTTAGATATGAATAGATGTGATAGTTTCTTTATTCATTCCGTTTAACGTTGTACGCATGCTCTTATGAATAATTTCTGATCGCTCACAATCCACACCTGCAACAAATACGCACAGAAAGTATTTGCTATCGAAGACTATGGTGAATTAAATCTAGAAGCTAAACGTTATAAAAGATCATGTATTAAAGTAGTCTCCATCATCTTATGATGAATTATTTAAGATCCATCATAATATTCAAAACTTTTTCCATCCATTGTCACATACGACAGCGAAGAGAAATGCCAAGAAATAACCCTTTCTACTTCATTTTGCATTTCAACTTTTCTAATGCATCCATGTCCTGTTATCTCTTTTCTAAGAAGAAACCAGAAGGTAGTCCGATAACTTCAAGATTCGAGTTTAATCATGATCTTCATATCTGATAATGCCAAATCGTGCGTTCACGTCAACCCAAGGGAAAACATGTCTATCCTTTGCACAATCAAAAGTACACATATTTTCGTCTCGGGTGGTTCTCAGAAAATCGACCTCTTCTTCAAGCGGGCTCCAGTGATGGGTTCTCTGTATAGATCCTCCCATATCACAAGCTTCTAGTATTTTTCCGTTCCGATTCTTGGTATAAATGGGATGACCAACCGCATCATAAACGTGAACTTGAGAATCGTGTAGTCCAGAGCCACTTTGTTTGGTAAGCAACGAACAAGTCATCTCCAGAGACTCCGGCGTTGTGTGCTCCTCTAATACGCCTCGTAACACACATGTAGGAACGTTTGGAAGGTGCTGCGCTTCGCGCCAAAATGCCTTGACGCCATCAGGGAGCATTGAGTGCGCACCTCCAAAAAACCTCTGTACTGGTGCAGAATCCATCATTCCATTCAAAAAGTCCAATGTAGAAGAAATGAACGCTCTACTAAAATAACCTTGATGGTATTTGAGAGCGTCCTCGCACATAACAATCAGTTTCTGAGCTTTAGTATTTGAAGCTTCACCATGCATAGACCCATTAGCCGCTGAAAATAGGAGTTGACGACTGACTAGCTTACAATTATCAGTACATAATAACTTTTGTTGGGTAGGCGATCCTGATAACAACGACGACTCTGCCATTAAAATATTTGCACAGCCTTGAGAATATCCAAGCATACCATATGGCTTTTTATATATATTCACAGCTTCATTGATTGCCTCCTCTATTTTGCTTGCGTTATACTCAAAAGACCTTGCCGTACCCGTATCAGCTCGAATTGTATCAACTCCTCTTCGAACCTTCAACCGGGCAAACGCCGCTGAGAGTTCCCTGCCACGACGACCCTCTGTGACAATTCCCATAGCGGATACAATTGTAAATTTATACTTTCCTGGCGGGTTTGGGATAAGTAGGCGAACAAGGGGATCTTCGAGCAACACTACACGTTCAGTTTCATCGTAAAACAATACATCAATGATGACTTCAAGTAGCTCTTGTTCACTTCGCTTTTCTGACCGCAAAAAGAAAGTGCTACCTCGACCTGATTCGAGCTTCATTTTTATTGTTTCGTCGGTGACATCAAACAAAGGCAAAATATCTAGCCCAGTACTCTCGCATGCATTTTTCTCTTGATACATAGCTTCAAATTCATCTTCGGGTGTGTTGTTGAAAACAGACAAAAATGGATTATTATGCCCTTGTGCTTTGCGTTGTTTCCTCTTCGCTCTTTCAGATCCACCTTTCAATTCGTCAAGCCAATCACGAACACTATCAACATTGTTGATGACATTTTCGTATACTGAATAAATCATCAATGCGTCATAATTTCGTCGCCTGTGTCGTCAAAAAATAAGCTCGTTAGATTTTGCACATTTGTGATGTATGTAAATTAGGTTTCATACCAGAATGCCTTGAACCAATGGGATTGAAAAGCCAAAGGGTCCATCTCTAGCAAGGCGGAACAAGCATCAAATGCTTCGCGATAACTCTTAATTGCTTTTTGGCAAACATCACTAGATGATATTTTTGCCGTTCGTCTCCGCTTAAACAAATATTGCATTGCTATGGCCCCCAGTTTATCTGCGGTGTCGATAGAAGCTTTCGCTTTTGTCACTTTATCCAGCACAGAAACAGCTGAAGTTGACATGTCAACTTGTTTTCCTATTAATTCAAACTCTTTTGGTCTCGAAAGTAGGTCATGTTGAGTGCTATGTCGGACTTTTTGGATATGTCCTTTCACAGCCATATAGGGCTCGGCATCTGTGAGGATATTTTCCGAAACCTGATAAATTGCGTCATAATAGCTTTGTCGCGCCCACCGCCCACCGGCTAAGTAATCTTCCCTTCTAGGTAGCTTATAACCGGGCAACCAGCTTTCAAGAAGTGCGTGCATATCCAATCGGTGCTCTTCAAGAAATGAGCTTTGTTCCAATTCTACAAAAGCCATGAGTGCCGAAGCAAGAACGCGTGGCGACCCGTGGCCGCCAGGTGTCCCGATTTCCGCAAGTACGGCTATAGCGAAATCATCTGGCTGGCTAGCAATTAAATCTAAAAGCATTCTTTGATTCAACTGAACAACTGTTGAACCTTTCTGAGCTGAAGCAAGTCCGGCCTGAAGGAGAATGGCGACATCAGTAGGGCCCAAAAGCGAATCACCAAAACAATATTCATGTCGATCTACTCCATTGAAAGATTTTTCAATATTTTTAAGGCTAGGGGGGCTGATACTATTTTCGTTTTCATGAGAATCCCATGCAGCAAAAGTGGACGAGAGTATTTCTCCGTCCTCGTCGTCCTCGAAAATATGTTTCACATGACTGTTTGAGACTGGATGCAATGGACGGACATGTATACCATTGAGCTGTGAAGATACTGTAGTAATACCCGATGCCCTTCGTGAAGCAGGTGACAATAAGTAATCGTATTCTATATTGCTATCTTCATTAAGGCTTCTCGATGAAGTCGGGGGCAATGAGTGAAGAAGATCTTCGCGATCAGCATCGTAACTTTTTTTACGCAAAGTCGATAGGGTATGACGTGCTTTCTTTCCTTCTTTTAGCTTGCTTGATTTTGGTCCTATTAGCATATAATCATAACCTTCAGCTTTTCTCGTTCTAAGGCTACTTCTACTCGCTTCGGCAACGAAAATGCTTACAAAGTAACTTTGGGGCAAAAAACTTAATCCCCCATAACTCTCACTAAATTCGAGCACCTTCCTCTTAATAGAATATACATAATTGAGCCTGCGGAGATCATTTGGGTGCCAATCTTTCAAGGTTAACAAATATTCAACTTGACGAAAACTCAAATAAGGTGATACTCTGGCGACATAAGCTGAAAACTTTGAATCTAATAAGACACCTTCCTTCTGAAGCAATGTCGAGTACATTTCTTTGGCTGAAGGGATATTGCGAAATAATTCTTTGTACTTTGGCATCTCGCTAAGGGGTAGAGCAACTTCGACGTATGGTGCTGGAGCGCTCATAGGGCCGAGCATTAACGCAGCAACTTTCAAAATTCGATCGAATTCACTAATCCAACGATCATAAATTCCCACATGCTTCTGTAGAAGAAGTTTGATTTGAACGATATCTAGACCATCACCTCTATTTACTCGGTTCAGAATTTGAGAAAAATTTGAAAATTCGGTCAAATCTCCTGCTAACAGTAAAGATAGTAAGCGAGCAGTCTTGTGGCGAGGGATCGCATGACCTGGATCTCGTATCCCTTCCTTATCTAGTATAGCTTGAGCACGCCAAATTGAATGTAACATGTACTGTAAAACAAAATGCAGATCTGCACTCACAAGTTTACATATTGCAAGTAGCTTGTTCATAGTTCTTTTATCTTGAAGAATAGCTGATAGAACTGTGATGTTTGACGGAGAATCTGCTGAAACCAATGCATTAAAAAACTTCCAATCATAAAGACCATCCTTAAACTCCCGGCCAGTGGAAGCTTGTTTGAAATTTATTCCACCGACACTGCTTACTTCGAGACAAACTCTTCCTTGTCGAAGAGCAGGAATTATAATTGGGAGTGCCAACTTATCCTCATGATTGGCATAGGCTGGATTCAAACCAGTTATTATACTTGATTGTAGAATCGGCGAACTTCCTTGAAAATCCCAAGAGCATTCAACGAGCGTCCCACCACCTTCCATCTTCATATCTAATACACTACGTATGGCGTTAACGCTGATAGTTGCCTCACTAGGCACAATCATCCGTCGATGACCTATTGTTGAATGACACTCCTTGACTGTAAATGTAACTTTAGAGTCACTGAAATCTATTTCATACGACTCCAAAGGATTTTCAGATACTTCACCTTCTTCCAACTTGTCCTTTGCAGGCCGAAGATGGACGACGACGCACCCACCCAGTGTCCCTCTCAATTTACTCTTCAAAACATCACCATTATAAATTTCAAGCTCTGGAAATTCGCTTATATGACTCACTGTCTTCAGATCAAAACTCGACGTAAAGAAATCGCAAACAAAACGGATTCCTGGAATAATCTGTGTTGACTCGTTATTACCTAACAAGTCGTCAGGCACTCCCCCCAATACCTGCAACCTGATCCTACCGTTTTGCAAATCTGGCAAGTACCTATGCCATCCGTCGTCACTATAGTTTTTATTGTTTGGAGGAATGAAAACATTTTGAATTCCAACAATAATATTGACAACAGGAAGATGTCTCAAAATATCGCGTTTCTTTTTGCTTGCTAATATGTCCAGGTAAGCGTCAGGTTTACTTCGAAAGGAGCCCTTACATGAAAGCTGCTCAAAAACTGTTGTTATGAGAGTCCCGCCTTGTAAGAGTCTATGAGATGCTCCAATACTCATGCTTACGGCATCTAACTTAGTCGAATGCACATTGTTTATTTCATCAAGTTCAAATGAATAGTTGTATTGCAAAACTCGCTGCAATCGCCGTTGCAGTGATTTTGTTTTGCTAGTATATTGCTGGATAAGAAGAGATGCCACACTACCTGGCATAGGAAACGATTGACCCCCATTTTGTTTGGGAGATGATTTAAATATTTCATAGTATCCACTTAAAGCAACAGCGCTAGAACTTGCATCGTGAGTCAACAACACATTACTGACATTAAATTTCACTTGGTCCTCTTCAAAAGCTCCATTCGCAGAAACTGAAATAAGCCAAGGAATCGTCTTATTAGCATCATATGGTTCAATTTCTGAGCTACCATAACCTTGCACGCCATCTCTACCGATCATAGCCTCAACAGCTAAGGCAACTCCACCGGCAAGCGTTACGTCAACGCCCAAAGCAGGTGGTGTAACAAGAAGTCTACTTTGGATGTGAAAATCTTTCACAGCCGAAGAAAGCGATAGTAGAATCTTGTCGCTTGACAAATTTGAATGTTTCACCTTAGCTGTAGCTAGTGGTTGATCAGTGAGTAATTTTTCTAACAAAGCATAAGGTCTTGGTAAAATGCTGCTTGGTAAAGCAATGCTAGCGAAAGGAATAGGAAGAAAATTCCAAACCAAAACATAACCTGAAAATTGAAGAGTCATGACCCGGTCATTTGATATTTTGGCGTGGATCTTAAACAAATAGACTTTACATTTCCTCTCAAGTATCCACAAGCACTTCTCAATCAAATTCAGAAACCACAAAAAAATCCGGAACAAAAAACTAAATTTTTCTCGAAAGCTTTTTGCTCGCTTCATGTGATTATATTCGAAAATTCGAGGTAAATTCAAGAGAGTTGGGACAATATTGTCGATAGGTAAGGGTTTGTCGCAAGAAAGAGATGCCGTCTTGACGAGAGTTTTGCTTCTTTCGTTTATTGGTAAATTTGTATTGAAATCTTTATCAACACTACTACAATAATCACATCCTGCCGTCAATGTAGCATTCAACTGTATATTTTGTTCTGTATCTCCAAAAGTCAACTGAGGTCTCGAAGAGTCATCCGCATCAAGAGGAATAATATGTAAGCCCCTATTAAGTGTCATTCCAGCACGAACATCAACTGCATGAACCAAATCTGCAATACACAAGCTTTTCCATAAAATTTCCAATCGATTTGAAGAAAGTAAAGGAGCAAATGAATCAGGAAGGGACGAAAAGTAATCGTTGAAGTCAACAGGTGGAGGTGGCGGTGGAGGAACGCCTGCGTCAACATACGCATCATTATTCTTAACGGAATCGGATCCCACAACCGAGGCATGACTTGCAGAAACAACACCTACATTATGATTTGACACACTTTGATAATTTTTATTGACATCATGGGGCTGAAATAAAAGTTGTAAAATAGGGCGTTTGGGCAAAACTTTCTTCGGAACTGGAACTGGACGTCGGAAATATGCCTGCTGTTGATAATAGAGCAATACCTACAACCAAATATATACAATACAGCAAAATAAGATATAATGATAATAATGAAATTAAAACACAAAAGACAACACAAACCAGCAGTAAACAGTAACCTGCATTCTCGAAACTCGCAAGTCCAATTCCAATTCACAATATCCAAACACAAAAACATGAATTTGGACAAACAAAAACCTACGAGTACTTACACTTAACACTAAAATCCACAGCAATAAGATAAAATCCGTATACGGTCCATCCCAAATCCATAATAAGGAACTCGATATGATCATCATCATCATAATTCAAAACAAGGAGTCAACACACAGTACATGTCAATGAGGAGAGAAATAGATGGATCATACGTGTGTGTGCTCACTCTCTCTACAATCTCGAATTATATATTGATATCAATGTCAATGGATATTCAGATATGATACTTCCAAGAATGCTCTCATTTATTTATAAATTTAAAATTGTATGTAATAACTCTCTTTCTCTTTTTCAAGTCAAAGGAAGGAAAGGCAAGTCAAGGCAAGACACGAGTAGAAAATCTTGGTACACAGCACTACTCCTTGTATCTTTTTTTCAAGTCTCTACATGCATGTGATGTGATGTGGGGAATTGGAGGACGGTTATCATTCATGTATGTTTATTGATATAGTATAGCTAAGTTAGCTACTGTGACACACACTCGGATTGTGGACTTCCACAGCCACAGCACGACCCTTCTCCTTTCCTTGCCATGACGGAGACATCGCACCATGACATTATGTCACACACACACACACACCAAACCCCAATCATCAATCATCCCAACATCCTTACCTACCATCCTCATAATAACCAATAGCAATCCCTCCTCATCATGAGAAGAATCCAGATCCATACAACAACAACAACAACAACAAGAAGAAGAACCACATCATCATCATCCTCCTCACACTCACATCATCATCATCATCATCATCATCATCCTCAT